>Ga0210059_1013513_pt1 | contig 12205 bp, 13 predicted proteins | sample Ectturendosymbi2_FD_188042 | JGI IMG/M metagenome (GOLD analysis project Ga0210059, IMG submission 188042) | Ecteinascidia turbinata endosymbiont from Florida, USA - Sample 2 (SPAdes) (version 2) | ecosystem: Host-associated > Tunicates > Ascidians > Unclassified | place: Key West, Florida...
CAGTGTGTTGTATGCTACTGTGTGTTAAGCAATGAGTCATTGAGACCAAGTAAATTGAGCAATCACCTGGAAAAAAGCATGCTGCACTTAAGAATAAAACCGAGGAGTACTTCAAGAGACTGGAATCTAGCTGTAAACGTCAACGACTTGACACAACTGGAAGCTTTCAACAAAGTGATAAGAAACTTACAGAAGCATCCTTTGTTGTGAGCCTAATAATAGCCAAGCAGAAAAAAACTCATAATATTGGGGAGACTGTTATTAAACCATGTGCACTAGCCATGGCTAGAATAGTGCTGGGTGAGAAATATGAGAAAAGTCTTAGAGAAATCCCTTTATCTAACAACACAGTAAAGAGACGGATTGCATTAATATCAGAAGACATAAAGGATCAAGTAATAACTGAAATAAAAGATAAGTCTGTTTTTGGCCTATTCGCCATCCAGCTGGATGAGTCTTTTGATGTGTCCTCAGTCTCTCAACTCATGGTTTTTGTTCGCTACGCAGTTGGCACATCTATAAAGGAAGAATTACTCTTCTGTAGTGCCTTGGATATCACTACAAAGGCATCAGATGTAATGGAAAAAGTCAACCATTTTTTCAATGAAAATGAGATTCCCTGGAAAAACTTGTGTGCTGTGTGCACTGATGGTGCCCCATCAATGCTTGGGTCCAAAAGTGGATTTCGAGCACTTGTTTAAAGGAAGGCTCCCAACGTTATGTTCACACATTGCTTCATTCACCGGGAAGCTTTAGCTTCTAAAACTTTACCCTGTGGTCTGCAAGAGGTACTTAACGTTACTATTAAAGCAGTAAATTTTGTGAAAAGCAGTGCTACTTATACTCGTCTATTCAGAAAACTTTGCGAAGATATGGAATTGGATCATAAAAACCTGCTGTATTACACAAAGGTTCGGTGGCTCTCTAAAAGGAACGTTTTATCAAGAGTCTTTGAGCTCCGTGATGAGCTGGAAATCTTTTTAAATGATGTGAAACCGGAGTTAGCAGTTCATTTTACTAATTCAAAATTCATTGCTTGTTTGGCATACTTGGTAGATATCTTTGATTCTTTGAACACTCTTAATCTGAAAATGCAAGGGAAAGAAAAAAACATTATTCAGTTTGTGGATTTGATCAATGCTTTTGTAGTGAAATTGTCAAACTGGAGACGTAAAGTTCAGAAAGGCAATTTGGCAATGTTTAGCAATCTGGCTGATATTTCCGAGTTGGATGAAGCGCTTAAGACCGATGTTGCTCAACATCTTGAAAATCTGGAAAGCGAATTCAAATCATATTTTCCTGAAGCTATTGGAGATGACCTATTCCTTGCAAGAAATCCGTTTCGGCTTTCCCCTGAGAAAGTAGAAGATGAACTCCAAGACCAATTGACTGACTTGAAAAACGACTCAAACTTCCGAGATTTATTTGAATCTCTTCCGGTCACTGAGTTTTGGTTAAGTGTGGCATTGTCATATCCACAAATAAGTACAATTGCTCTATAAAAGTTATTACTATTTAACTCTACGTGGCTATGTGAATCTGCTTTTTCAATACTTGTGAATATGAAGTCCAAGCAGCGTAACCGTCTTGAAGTTGAGCAAGATATTCGCTGTGCTCTGTCATCAACAGAGCCAAGAATTCCGAATCTTGTAGCCAAATTTCAGGAGCATGTATCTCATTAAAAATAAATTGCTAGAAACCTTTTCGCCTGTTTTTGTGTTAAATTTTCATAGTTTAAAAATTGTTTCTGCCCAAGCTTTACAGCACGTGGTGAGCCACGAATCGCTATTAAATAAACATTTGGGCCACAGACCAAAGAAGTTTGGGAACCACTGGTTTAGGGGGAGGCGAGAGAAGCACTTGCCTCGAGACCCCTTTTTACGGGTCCCTCTCGAGGTGTCTCGCGAGTAAATTTTCCTCATTTTTGGTGAAGCACTAATTAGCCACTCGTGTAATATACTCCCAAGCATATCATATGAAAGTACTCTACTTTCAGAAGGACCCCCAACAGCAACTGCAATATGTAGGTATTAGGGGAGATGTGGGATCTTTGACCAGGGTTGGCTCAATGACCAAAGGCTACTTTTCGCCACCTCTTGTGGTTTTGGTTGTGAATTTGAGATTGTTTCATGTTGTCCATATGTGTCTTGGAGGAGCTATAGCTGTTATACCAATTTTTGTGGGCAAATTTTAATTTCGAAGGAAGAAAGTAAAATTTTATACCTGCGTTGCTTGATTTTACGAATGACAGGCAGCTCTTTACGAAAGATTTTTTGAAAATGAGTTATGCTTAAGAAAAGAGTTTTAACACTACTAGAGGTTGAGAACTGATACCGTGCACTTTTTTTGTATGAGATTTAATGTAAAAATGGCGTCGGGATGGACCTTTGAACCGCGTGGGATAGGGACCAGTGAACCGGTGGTTCAAAGGTCCCCTCGCATGTTGTTAAATGTCTCCAGTTTAACCATACCTGCTTTCAAAATTAATAAAAGCAAAAAAAGATCGTTTCATCAAGAAGACATTTGTAAGGTTTTGAGCAATGTGATGGAGCATCACATCAGCCTGCGAAGAGCTTCCAATGAAAATAATGTTGACTGAGTATCTTACGTCGAGACGTCCAAAAAGGTAAAAAATAAAGTCGTGGTTTTGTGAGAAAACAATTGATTGCTACTAGACAGGTGCGTTGCTAGACATATAGATAGACTCTTGCTGATATTCGTCATCAATTTTCCGAGTTACTTATACGAAGCGTCTGAGCGCGGTATAAACGAAGCATCTAAGCAGTATATACGAAGCACTCATCTAAGCACAATAATACGAAGCATCTTGAGCACAAGGTTTCACGCACAGCTAAAAATCGTGAGGCATCAACTACCCGCATATAGTGATGCGGGCGATGTTATAAATTCAGTACATTCGGACAGTGGCACAGTAAATGACTCATCAGAGCCGGGAATTGGTGGTATAATGAGCGGAGCGTCGGACCAAACCATTGAGCAAATTGTTACTGCATTGAAAACGTTTATTTCAGTGATGGAAAGTAAAAAATGCTTGTAGAATTGGTGCTAAGAGGACCTGATGACGATGAAGACTTTGAAGTTAAATTTCTGAAAAGATCTAACATAAAACGGAGTTGTGTTTCCAGACAAGGAAGATATTGCTTCTGCCAAAAGATCGGAAATTGTCAGTGTGCTATCGGAGCAATCAGCTGCAGCAGTCCAAAAAGCGCATTTCTGATGTTTTGAGATTTGACGCAGATTTATCTCAGTATAGAATTTGAAAGACTGAGAAACGGGTAATGCAACATGTGGCAACGAAATCAGAGTGACAATTCAATTCGTATCTCGGTAGTTACATCATAGACCGCTTCATTTCGTGCTTGCATTTTTCGTTGCTATTCGTCACATTCTATAAATTTTGTTGCAAGAAGAAGTCTTGCTGTGTGTTGAAATCTCTGCGCTTTTGCAATAAGTCTCTTTATTACACCTAAATATGACAAGATTTTTAGAGATGGTTCAAAGATCCCACACTAGTGGTTCATTGATCCACACATGTGGGACCAATGAGCCAAAATAAATTGTTTCACATCAAATTTTGAGCAACTTTTTCAAATTAAATCGCACTGATTTTTTGCACGTGCACAGAGGGACATATCATTTATATTCACGCTAAATTTTAGCAATTTGCTAGCTAAACTTTGCGACTTTGACCTGAAACGTGCAAAATAGCTCATTGGTCCCACATCTCCCCTACTCTGCTTTCAAAGGGTTCGCTAACAGTCTTTGTAATGCGTAAGTACTCTGCTTTTGAAGGAGCCACCAATAGCAACAGCAATATGTAAGTACTTTGCTTTAAAGGGCAACGACCAGCGTCGGTAATGTGTAAAGAAGGAAACGCGTCGTAACAATTAACTGTAAGCTATTCTTCTTATTTTCGAGCTTTTAGTTGTTTTGCTCGAATGAATTAGATATTGGCATTGTTTTTTGTGACGTGGTACTCACTTTTATTGACAATTTTAGGGTGGTCTGAGCGTAGTATACAATAGCTGATTCCGCATTTTATCATTCGTAGTAAATAGTTCTGAGGTGAGTCGATCGTAAAGCAGAAGAAAGGAATCGTGTGCAGTGTTTTCAAGGTGTTTTGAGAGACCGTTTCGGTCTTTAAAGGTCCCTCAAAACACAATGGAACCTCTCTGCATAACTACCACCAAAATGCACCAAAACCTCACTTAGGAACCCTGCTATAAACAATCAGGTCAGTGTATGCTAAAACTAAGCAGCAACATACTACAGCAGGTCGAGAAGTTCAAGTACCTCGTGATGGTATTCACGAGTGACGTATGGCAGAACAATGTGATTTATACAACGATTGGTAAAGCAAACAAAGTATTGCGTGTGCATTATGATTCCGCCGTCGAAAAACGGGAGCTTTTAGAGACCACGAAGCTGTCAGTGTTTAGGTCGACTTTTGTCCCGATCTTCGCTTATGGTCGTGAATCTTGGGTAATGAATGACTTAAAGAGTGTCATCTCAAGTACAAGCGGCAAAGATAGAATTTTTGCGAAGAGGACATTTTGCTACAAAATGTGCGGCTGTGAAATTGGTAAAGCCCTAAATGTTAAGCCACTTGTCCCAACAGAAAGATCCCAGTCACCATTGTTTACTTGTCCAGAATGCCCCACGAAAGATTGGTGTGTCGATCTCTGTTGTCTACACCGGCGAGAAACCGGCGCAGAGGCCGACCAGAGACCAGGTGACGTGATCACATCTCAAACCTTTCTTGGTGGCGTCTGGCTGTGGGGTCAGTGGAGCTATAGGAAATTGCTGAAAACCGTGACATATTTTGAGGTCTCCTAGGGATGCTGCCACCGCGACCATTTTGAGAGGCAAAGCGGATATAAAAATGAGTGTATGATATTTAAGTGCGTTTGTCCAATCAAAATCAGTTTTACACCAAGAAGGTTTGTTGTCTTACTTGTATTGTGGGGATGAAACTTTCAACTGCACATCTCACTGTTATTGCAGCTTTCGCGTATGTGAACATTACCTACAAAGGTGCAAATCAGTACTGAGCTAAAAAATTCTTGTAATGGCACTAGGCCATTACATGCGAGAAAAATCGGCCAAGTCCAAGGGTTCTTCCCCGGCGAGAAAGGACCCGAGAAAGAGATGCGAGATGCCGCCGCGCAAGCATGCGAGAGAAAGTGCCTAAGGACGAACGCCGGAAACAATACAAAGCACTTAAGTCTGAAATGACTAGGGAAGCGCTTCTTTAGTCAAATCGGTAAAGCGTTGCTTTAATTTGGCTTTAGACTCTCCCTGAGAATCATGAGGGTACGATTCTCAACTGCAAGTGGAACCACCGGGCAGTTCCACTTCATTCTAAAGCAATGTCCAGTTACAAAACTTAGTCGTCTCACTTACCTGTTTCTTAGGCATTTTCTGAGTGAACTTGAATATTGATCAAAATACCTGTTGGTCTATAACCGAGAAAATGCTTGATTTGTAAATAAAGCAACCAGAAAATCTATTGCAAAGAAACGCCAGTTGTAATACTGCAAAACACAAGATCTCTGCATTGGCTCATCGATGAAGTGCTTGTATCTTCCCTGTAATCTCTTGTTTTCCATAAAGAAAATCTAGTCAGAGCTAAGTCGCACTAACAAGGTGAATGCAACCCTAATAGGACATTGGTTTACGACTTCGTTGCATATCTTACGTAAGATTTTCATTTTTGCGATTTCTTTGCGTCTCCCCAGGTTTTGATTTACCCTATATTTTCCGGTTATACGACAGCACAGACATCGAAAAAGTGAGCAGCTTTTCAAGAAAGAATTTTACTAAAAAACAGGTCATTATTGAACCGCGTTGAAGCTTCTGCAGGCAATTTATTCAATTATCGTAACTTCATATTAACGTTCAACAAGGAAACGTCTTGGCACCAGGCTGGCAACCAGGAGGGGGGCGAAACTTTTAAAAACAATTGTTAGTTGCAACAAAAACATTCAATCATTTTACCCCTCCCTCCGCAGCAAATATCAGCTGGTTGCGGCACTGCTTGCCACCATTAGTTCTGCCGTTAGCATGTGAAAACGTAGTATGACCACTTTGTTCCGTTGTAAAACAAATTGTGCGTGCAGTCGCCGTGCTAGAACGCATCTCCAACAATAAAAACCGCGAAAAGCTTGGATAATCATCACAAGGTTACCACCAGGGATGTGGAAGCGACTATTTCGCCAACCGCTTCCGCTTCCACACCTATCGCTTCCGCTTCCACACCTATCGCTTCCGCTTCCACACCTATCGCTTCCGCTTCCACCTCTTCTGCTTCCACTAACAGAAACCGAGAAAACTACCTTTTACATGGGATATCACGTGGACATTATGCAATGCATGCAACCTAACTTTTTATTGACCGGCCAGGTGTAAACCATGCTCATGTCGAGTGTGCCCATACCTGGGGCACACTCGACAGAAAAACAGCCCTTTTTAAATTGATTGCAAAATTTTTTCTGAAGGGCGTTGTTTTCATGCTTTGGTATCATATTTTGGATATAGAGTTGCCTTATTGTGTGACCAATTTTGAGCATGTTTGGACTTGAAATAAAGTAGCAGTGGTTGAAAATGCAAAAAAGTGTCAACTGTACCCAACCTTCCACTACGCTTTTATTTTACCTGAGAAGAGTTGTTAGTGTCACTTAGAAACAAGAGCTGCAAACGTCTGAGATCTCGTCCGAAGAGATCAATCACTCTTTGAATACTGTAAAACCTTGCTTGTCTTTGATTCTTTTAATTTCTCCATGGGGAATGCTCATAGTCATCAACATACATAAGCCGGACAAGTAGACCGGTATGTTGACACGACTATCGGAAAAGTCATTGAAGTTAGAATATCATGCAGGCTTAAAAAAATAGCAGATGAATTACGAAAAGTCCCCACAGCAAATGTAGCTTTGCACTCAGTACTCACTCATAGGTCAGAAATAAACCTCAACGTTTAAGATGTACTCCCACAAACTTGCATAGATGTATTCCAACACGTCACTCAGATTCATACTGTGTGAAAATAAGCCTGCATAAGCGTTGTTTGATTAAGCTATTCGCTCAAGGCAAATTGTTCACACTTGTCATTTTTTCGCTGAGACAGTTCGGTCATTTGTTCCATCGTATTAAAACTCGCCGTAACAGTATTCACCAGCCCATCTGTTCAGGCTTTATAACCGAATGGACGTAATTTTTTTGGTTATTTAAAAACAATTTGGTCTATGACTTAAAAAATAAACCCAGGTTCACACTCAAAGTCTCCCACTAACAATGGATTTTTCAAACTTGTGGAACCATTGCCACAGATTCATCCATGCTTTTTTCACACAGTCTAAAACTACGTGCCTTTCTGCTATCTGCGGTCACTGTCTCGTTATATTACCTGCCACAGATATCTACATTCAACAGTCACATGCGGGCTAAACACCTATAATTACTTAAACTGAATCTTTGAAGATTTGTTGACATGTTATTGTAACACAATAGAGACCAACGATAGAAGAATCCGTCAAAAGTTTTGCAACCTGCCTCTGGCTCTCATGCAGTGTGAGTGCCATAGCGGCAAAAAAACTGTCAATGCAAAAATGAAATAAATTAATCGGAATTAAAATGGGGACTTCATATTTTCTAGAAACTTTTGATTCTTAGTCCGAATTTCCAAGGGGGAAAATGCTCGTTTTGCCCCCCTGTGGACGCCCACAGTGAATATTATTGTTGAAAAATGATTTCATGCTTCTTGGCAAATATGTTTTTGTTATTTTCCTCAGCTTTTTTGTCATAAGAAATTTCAGGGGTACATCCTCTTCTATCGAAATGCTGAGTAAGTTTGGGAACCCCTGACCTATGCGGAAGCGGTAAAATTTTCGCGTTTCCGCTTCCACAGAAAAAGGACCGCTTCCACATCCCTGGTTACCACTATTTGAAAATTATGCAATGTTTACTACTCTTACAATAGCTGTTTTCTGAGTTTTATTTCCAGAGACTAATCACTTGACTACCCATCCCAAAGGCGAGCATTAATTTCGTAAATGTTTCATTTTCAAGGGCTTTGTCTGATGCATAACAATGGTACGAGTATTTTGTCAATAATGGACGCATTCTGCCATTAACTGAATAAACTCCTTTGCTACAAATCTCGTTTCAAATTCGCCATCCTGTTTCACGAAGAACAGATTTTAGTCTAGAAACGTCAACTATTTTTAACAGCAAGCTATGTATAAGCTATGTATAAAGTCCATTGCAGGTTTAACCAATTTGCACTGGGCGTAGTGTAGGTTAGAGTGAGGCATTATCCCTGAAAATGAGCAATTTTATTCAAAATCTCAAAAATAGTACTCAGTTCTTACAGCTGTTTTACTTATAAGCGTTGTTAGTTTTTTTTTAACTAAACAAATCCGATTTCTATTATGTCGGCTTTCGTTTACCACCATTTGCTGCCAAATTGGCCCATTACCTTCTTGTACTAAGCAACATTTGCAGTAAACATTGGTAGACCTACGGGGAAAATGAATGGCCATTTGGTTGGCCGTCCCATCTCAAAAAAGTCTTGCTTATGTTCTGAACTGATCATATCTTAACCAAAGCTCCTACCAGAAATCAATACAGGCAATGTAGCTTCCGATTTGGAACAAAGGAAGCGCCGAAGGTCCAGAGCTAAAGAGCAGTGATAACTTTTCGGGCTTCTTTGCTGTGAATGCAATGACGTCAGCCTCATAAAGTTCACGACTTAGGTAAATAAACTTTTTACAACTTCGTGATAGTACGTTGTAAACGTTCTGTCGTATAAATTGTTTCGGTTTACGAGTGGTAGTTGGTGATTGAGCGCACTTTAAAACGCAAACCTGGCATGCACTTATCTTCACCTAACAGTGATCCTTTAAAATGAAATAATAAAATTTTAACAAATATTTCCGGAGGCTTTCAGTTCATAGGATTCCAGGTCTACTTGATGCGACCCTATTGATGAGCGTGGTTAGATTACACCCGGCAAATGTTGTAGAGGCAGACCTTGCGGGTTTCATCGCGAAGTCCGCCGCTACGCAGCAAATCGAGCAACTAGTAGCATGTTTACATTTTTTGGAGTGATTTAGTCCCGAATTCCTGAAAAGTCAGGAATTTAATAGGAAGCACATTTGTTTCCTAACAAAATGATGTGCATGAACACCTACGTTATTCTCCAAGCTTGTTTCGAAATTCGAAGCCCAAATAATCGGATGAAACGTGATAACCTGAAACAAAAATAGCAACAAAAAATAAATACTGAAGCCACATCAACTAACAGTTTAAACTTAGCAATACATCGTTTTGCCAATGTTTATTTTGTGTTTCATTTTTTGGGGACAAATTGGGAGATTCGTGACTTTGTTTCAAAAGGGCAATCTTCATGTCATTTTCAAAAGGAAGGGTTTTCCGTATTACTGTATGCATTAGCATCCACCAGTGTAGAAATTTCATGCTCGCATAGTTACGAACAACAAGAGATCCCCGTGGGAAAATTTATTGATACGGGGATACCCTTCCATTTGGTGGCGCCGGAATGCATTGAGATCCGTTGTGCTGGAGGTATGCTCTCGCATCTACATTCCCTGATGATGTCTGATGATGTCACCTATGTGGTGATTGTTTTCATGCACAGTTGCAGTGTCAAAACAGACGGCTGTCTTATCCATGTTGGACAGTGTCCTTGGTCAGGGAAGCACTACCCAAATTATATTTCCAATACTGCGAAAGCTTTCAGATGATGAACGGTCCCGAAGATGTCGGCCACCTAAGTTCAAGGTGAGAAGAAAACTTGATTCTTCGAAGTTATGCCGGTGGTTGTGATATTGCGCAAACTTGGATGGTTCTGCACACAGAGCAAAAACACGACTTATGACCTTTGCTCTAGATAGCCCGCAAACTTCCGAAAGGTAGAGAAGGACTTGGATATGTGAGTCCGTTTCTTTACACAGCTGCATAAAAATTCAAAGATTGAAGCTCTGTCTCACACGTGATTAGCACTTTGAACAAGAACTTGAGAACTTAATAACACACATATATGCTTGTGTTTCATCAAACCAATCATATGGATGTTGCGAAAATCGATTGGCTGCTCAAAACCTGCCCCAAGATTTAGTGTGGCCAAGCAGTGGATTGTAACAACGCGCTCAACGACGAAGATAATGAAAGTGATTGAGTTAACGCCATCAAGTACATGCTTTTCTATCACTGCCACATGTCTAACTTTGTGTCCTTACACGTATTTGTGTGTTCCTTATTACTGCTATGCATGCTCAAGTCTACTGCTTTGCGTGTGGGAGTTAAGATGTTATAAAATACAACATGAATAGGAGATAAGCAAGTTTTTGACGCAGTATTTTCATGCGAGTGCGTGTCTGTGCAAGATGCAATAGGTGAAAATTATGTGTGAAGCACCATTCCAAATCAAACAACGAAACCGTTATGAGAGTTATGCCTTGCTAACAGCAACAATAATGGAAATAATGATGCAATATTACGTACTTACGATATTAAGTGGCTTGACATGGACGATGGTGTCTCGTTTCACTTTGCAGTACGCGCAATATGTAGATCACTTCGATTTTCTTTTTTCTTACCCGACGCTAATGAAGGCAGTAACTCTAGCCATGATAGTTCACTGTGCAAGGCGGTACGTGCAGTGATGATGCACTTCCAACAAGATCACGATGGAATTGTTGTATCACAGAAATGAAGTGATTTAATGGTACAGCAAAGTATGTCATGATTAGCTTGCTGTGATTGTAACCGCGGTTTTATTCATGCTTCAGCCGAGGTCTTCTATGCTAAACCATTGCTTATATCAACGGCAGGAGTGTTACGAAAATATGAACCATGGAACTGATGATTGTTCTATTTTGACATATAGTTATTAATAAACACAGCCCTTTGCTGAATTTTTGCAATTCAGAAGACCTCTATCAAATCCATGAAACGGCCCCAGGGGTCCGATCGTACCCAAGTTAAGAACCAATGTTCTGGAGCCTTCCGAGAGGAAATGAGGATCAAAACATGAACGAGTGAAGGGCGTTGGTCAAAGTAGTCGTTGAAGGTTGGTCAAAAGTTATTTTGTTGTTACGTTTCATACGCAACATCCCTTTAATGTTTCCTTGTAAGTAACAATGTTTTTCAACATGCCTCCGCTAGCAAAGCCATTTTCATTATCTTATTGATTTCACAAGACAGCATCAAAACTAAACATAATTCAAAATTTAGTCGAGGGGCATCTTAAGGTTCCTCACATCTAGTCTTAACACAAGAATCGCAAAGGTGTCAACACTTTGAGAACTACCGTTTTAGACTTTCGTCAAGTAGTCTGTGTGGAAGAGTTAAAATCAGAAGCGGGTAGTGTCTTTTCAGGATTGGATTGAAAACTCGTCAGGCTTATTAAAATTTATCTCATCGGGTTTCCATATGGCAACATTATTGTGCAATAGCAAATTTCTTTGTGGCAATGCATTTCAATTGTTCAATGTTTTAATTGTGCAGTAATGGTGTCCTAGGCCGCATCAGCTGATATTTTCGGGGATCAAAATGATTGCACTGGATGTGAAATATACTTCATCCCTCTTACAGCAGTGAGGCTGTCATGAGACTTGACTTACAAATATTACTAAAATCGCCCCTCCCCCCTATACTTATTGGCTGGTTCAGCCCCTGGCAAGAGCACAGAATTTTGCAAGGATATTTCGGCGATGGAAAAATTTAAATTTTTTTCAGAAAGTACGCTGGGCCTCCGCCTAAAAAACACAGTTCCTTTTCAAACGTGTTGTAATTGGGGCTGAAAGTGTTTCAACAGGTCTGAGCGATGTTACTTCTCACGAATTTACTGTATTATTTTGATCAATTTTCACAACAATTGAAAGCGAAAAATCTATCGCCATACCGGCAAATATGATATAGTTCTGTGACACAATTCGCATGGCCACAAAAATGAAATTAAGCAGATAAGACGCCGTCATAACATGACCAATTCTTTTCTCATAAATCCAACTTTGAACTAACTACTAAGTACAGGGTGTTTCACAATTGTTGAAACAAAGCGATTGGGCACAAATCCAGGATTTTAAATGATACCACAATGATGATTACATTTATTGAAAGGTGAAAAGATAACATTTTATAATCTGCAACTGTTTGTCCT
>Ga0210059_1013514_pt1 | contig 12205 bp, 6 predicted proteins | sample Ectturendosymbi2_FD_188042 | JGI IMG/M metagenome (GOLD analysis project Ga0210059, IMG submission 188042) | Ecteinascidia turbinata endosymbiont from Florida, USA - Sample 2 (SPAdes) (version 2) | ecosystem: Host-associated > Tunicates > Ascidians > Unclassified | place: Key West, Florida...
AAAGTGAAAAAATACTTGTTTCTTCATGTCTCTTCAACCTTATTCAGATGTAGGCCTACTTCATTTTCTGTGGGACATACTTGTGACTGTTGTGCTCCATACTGGTGGGTAACTGTGGTACTTTCTTGTGATCTGTGTTGATAAAAACTGTTTTTTGTCTCCACTACATGTCTGTGGTCTATAATGCCATAATTGCTGCATGGCTTTTCGCTTTACAACCTCCATTGTACCATACTTCACTCACCGTGACCATGAATGTACATCTCTCACCTATGTTTGTGCATGACTCACAAATTTATCAGATAATTTTTAGGGCACCACGCAGTTAGTCAAAAAAAATGAATTACACATATACCACACATTATATGCTGTGACTATGCAGCTTGCAAGAAATAAGGTTCCTGTCACAAACATTTTAGCCAAGATCATTTAGCTTGTGGCTAGCCTGCAGCATTAATTTGGGCCTTCTTGTCTAATTTTTTTTTCAAAATCATGGTGTTGCGTGAATGCTGTTTTGGCTATCACATTAAAGATGTACCTTACTTTATCATTTGGTGTCATGCATAAAATATTACAATTAAACATTTTGGTTGTTATCCATAATAGGAAATGCATCCATTTTGGAAATTAGGTGGAAATTGTACAGCAAGTGTATGGTTCAGCTACATGGTGCATGTCATATCCAAACTCAAAGTACAAAAATACTTTAGCACATTAAAAGGCAAATCATGAAAAAGTGGTGTAGTGGTACAAAAATGAAGATTTGTTAAAAGGATCTGGCAGATAAAGTGAACAGATAAAAATCTTGATAATTATGTGCACTGTTGGTAAAAGGCATATAGGTTATTTTTCATCAAGGCTATAAATGTGTCCAGCTGTACTGAAAGTTAACAACTATTTATTGTATTAATGAAATTTTCATATCTGAATGATTAACTCTAAAGGTGAAATATAATTAAATGATCTTGATTTGTGCACTTGGAGAAATTTTGAAGTTTTATGTAATAAAAAAGCAATCTTGTATAGTTGCATATATTGCAGACATGAGTGTAGCTGTTGTGAATTGGCATGGCATGGCTGTACAGTACCTCTTTCTGGCTTTTATTTGCACTATATACTTTCTTTGGTGTATCTGTTTAGTTGCAGATAACAGCAAAGATGTAGTTTCTGCACTTAAAAGCACAATCTTCTTGGTACAAGAATAAGCCACCACATATCGCTGTTTTAGGGCAATTAAAATTTTGATTCCATGTTTGAATCATAAGTCAAATAGGAAAACATTTTCAAAACAAGTCTTGGGATACATGGATGTAAATTCTTCAACTCAAAACCACCCTTTCCCTGCTAACGTTTAGTCTATGTTTTAACAATACAAAATGTTTTTTTAAGTTATCTAAGCATGAGTAAAAAATTAAAGATTTTGATGGATACAGTAGTTCATTATTAAATGTTCATCTAAACTATTTTTAATAAGTTTGAATGTTTTGTTGCTTATGATCTCAGTAAGTTATCTCACTGAAATGAGTAAAGCTCATCCACAACAGAAAATGTACTTGTTCCATAGGCAGTAGACGTACTTCAGTTTAATCCCTATTTTCAATGCTTGTCCATGGTATGTCCCTGTAATTGTTTAGCATGGTATTGTTAGTGTTACATGATTTTAATAATCAGACCCCTGTAAAATCTTCGATTGATATCTTTTTTCTTCTGCTTGTACCTAAATTAGAATTTCATATGCCTCTCCTCTGCTTGTTTTTCATACTATTTGAAAAAAACTACAGAGTTGAGCCCAAAATAATTTGATATGGTAATTATATTATATTTCTTGGATATTCAGCATGGCATTCTGTTTGAATGTTGCTTTAGTTTATTGGATAGATATTTGCGTTTTGCAGAGTATGTGTGTTCATACTATGGACTTCGTGTCCGCTCATAAACAAATAAATTAAGTTAAATTAAATTTACCTTACTTAAGATTCCATTTAAAGGTAAAGTGGCAGAAGACTTAATTAATGCAGTCTAGTATTGAAGTCTATCTTCGCCTTTTAGCTTGTGAACACTTTTTAAGTGCCAGTACCACAGTAGCAACAGTAGCAGTTACTTTTTTTGTTACAATGGCCAACCGTTACAGATAACAGCTTGTTTATACCAAGCAACCATGATAGACGTAGGCAGCACGTCGAACTTCGCTTGCATGGCAACCGCCGCAACCAAGCGTAAACATTATTGCAAGTGTAAACACTTTCCCACGCTCAGCTTGGCTCAGCCTTGCTTGGCCCCAGTGTAAACCAGCCTTTAGGTTCACCTTTTGTGTTTGGAAGTGGCTACGGAATCACCCATGGATCACCCTGTTTCAAAACTAATTTGACCATCCCGCCTCGCATGACGTGGTTCGAATAAAGCAGTCAGTTTGTCACTCAACCAGCGTTGATCTGGCAGCCTACCAGATAGGTTCCAAGTCTACCATGTTAATGATGCAGGGTTCGCCTCTCAACTTGGTGGCCTACGTTTTTGTAATACTGACTGCTTGTATGTTTCAATTCGTTGGACTAGTTTTCTTTACCTTTTTCAAAACTACAAACATTTGCTTTAGGGGTTAGGTTTAAGGGTTAGTTTAGCGTTGGGATTAGTGTTAGTTAGCTTAGCATTAGCTTAGCACAGAGGTTAGGTTAGGTTAGCTTAGGGTTAGTGTGAGGGCTATGGTTAGGGTTAAGGTTAGGTTAAGTTAGGTTTTGGGTTTACCTTAACACTTTGAGAGCCGGGGTACGATATATTCGTACTTTGAAATCGGCCTAAAACCAGCAGTTGTTAGTTGCCTCACCAGCGCCCTAGCTCCTCCGCCGATTGCGCTAGAGAGCTGTTCAAGGGCTCAAACGAATCGGCCAGTCTTCTAGTCTGCACTAAAAAAAAAATTTTGGTTGGGGGTTGCGAATTTTTTGTGAGTGATGTCAGAAGTGAAGTAGTTTTTGAGCCATTTTGGCTCATGTTGCCTGGCTTAAGGACCAACCTCTAGGCCAAAGTATTTCGCTGAAGTTTTCATTGGAAACTAGGCTCGAGTCCGAGTTATTTGAGCCTTTAATTGACTTTCTAGCATTTCTCGTTCAAAAGTTATGACCTCAAATAAACAAATTAATTAATTAGCTAATTACCTAATTAGTCAAATATTTTTACTAACTTAGATCAAACTTTTGAACCCAAAACCGCAGCAAGTCATCCAAAGTATCAAAAGACTCGGATGTAGCCTAGTTTCCAATAAAAACTTCAGCGAAATACTACCATCTAACGGTTGGCACCCAGGGCCAGGTGAAGTTGGCCAAAAAGTCCTCCACTTATGATGTCACTCACAAAAAACCCACATCCCCCAACCAAAAAAATGTTTTTTGAGTGAGAACTACAAGACTTGCTGCGTCTTTTGACACTTCGACTAGGTCCGTAACCCGAACAGGAGCGGAGATATTCCCGCACAAAGCCATGTGCGATCCAGCTGTTTTTTCGCGAAGCGCTTGAATTAACACGGACGTCAAAGTGTTAATTATGTTTACTATGTTTCTACAAAGCCTACTGCATTCTTGTTGTGCGTTACTATCACATTGCAGGAGGTGGTCAGGTGTCAAATTTAAAGATCCACAGGCAGTTCTGTAGCAACTGCCTTATTTTTGTGTATGTGTAAAATGTGTTACTTACTTGTTTTTTATGTGTTGAGTTATACACCGCCTTCTGTTTTTTGAAAGTGAACAACTGTTTTTGATACGAACCCAGTTAACATGTCCAACATTTGCTACGCTACAACACAAGCTTCTTGGTTGGTTTTGTCAGCCTGAGCCTGCTGCTATTCAGTCAGTCAAACACAGACTATGAGTATGAAATCATTTAAATTACTGGATCAACATTATGTTTAAAGTGCTGTTATACATCACATTTGTTTGGTTGATTAATGATTGTCAAACGAAATGGTGCATATACCATCATGGTCGATGGTGTACTATATGGTAACCATGTCTACTGTATAATACAGTCAGTGTCAGATTTACCTATAGGCTATATAGGCTTAAGCCTAGGGCCTTAAGATCCAAGGGGGCCTCCAAAAAACTGTGGTATGCATAGAGTCAATGGCCGGTATATGATCATATAGATTAAACTTCGTCAAAAATATATGTCTTAACACTTTGAGAACCGGGGTACGATATATTCGTACTTTGATTTCAGCCTAAAACAGCAGTTTTCGGTTGCTTTCCAACGCCCTAGCTCCTCCGTCGATTGCGCTAGAGAGTTGTTCAAGGGCTCAACCGGATCGGCCAGCCTAGTAGATTACACTTGAAAAAAAATTTTTTGGTTGGGGATGTGGATTTTTTGTGACTGACGTCATAAGTGAAGTAGTTTTAGGGTCATTTTGGCTCATGTTGCCTGGCCTAGGACCCAACTACTAGGCCAAAGTGTTTTGCTAAAGTTTTCATTGGAAACTAAGCTCGAGTCCGAGTCTTTTGAGCCTTTGATCGACTTTCTAGCATTTCTGGTTCAAAAGTTATGATCTATAATAAACAAATTAATTAATTATCTAATTAGCTAATTAGTCAAATGTTTTTACTAACTAACATCACAACTTTTGAACCAGAAACCCCAGCAGGTCATCCAAAGTATCAAAAGACTCGGATTGTAGCCTAGTTTGCAGCAAAAACTTGAGCGAAATACTACCACCTAACGGTTGGCCTCCAGGGCCAGGCAAAGTGGGCCAAGGTGGCCTAAAAGTCCTCCACTTATGACGTCACTCACAGACAACCTGCAACCCCCAAGCAAAAATTTTTTTTTTCGAGTCTAATCTACTAGACTTGCCACGTTTTTTGAGATTTTCGCCAAGTTGATAAAGCGAACAAGAGCGGAGATAATCATCCGCAAAGCCACGTTCGAATCAGCTGCTTTTTGCGAACCGCTTGAATTAACCCGGCTCTCAAAGTGTTAATTATTATTCACGGAATTTAGTTTCATTCAACTTTCGTGGTGGTAACGCCAGAGTCTTCCAATGAGTTTCCATGAATCTCAATGTGACGGGTGGTCAAGCCGCATACCAACTATTGTGTCGATATACTCAAAGCCTGCTGGCTGCGTCCTGCGTTTGCTGAATCGTACCGATTGCGACGTGTGACTCTATCAAAAGAACTTGTGGCTGTTCATGTTTGAAAATGCACCTGATCAGTGGCATAAATGACAAACCGCCCCCCTCCCTCTGCCAAGCTAAATGTAAAAACCGGGCCCCTACGTATCTTGTATTTCGGTATTTACTATTCTTTTGGTTTCAGTAAATTGTTGTTTTTTTGCGTTTTTTGGAGTGTTTTCCGGTGATTTGGGGTTTTTGTATAGCCGTTCAATACCGAGTTTACTATTGTTTCTCAACTATTTTCTGAGTGTTGGCCAGTGGGCTCCCTTCAGCTAAGTTTCACCCTGGATCAAACGTCTAGTTACGTCACTGCACCTGATCAAAGCAAGGTTGTACTGCAGATAAAAGCTATGTAAAAGGCTAACAGCAGTATCCTACAATCAAAATATAGTTGTTTCTTAGGTGCCTGAACAATACAGTAGTTTTGTCAGCGTTTGTATCGCGTAAAACTCGATTGGTATTTTTAGATGTGATTTTTCCATTTGAATTTTCTTGAATAAAGTCATTCAGAAATCGAATTGCTTTTGAGTACTTGTGCATGTTTATAATGCTTCCATTTATAATGCTTCCATGCTTTGCGCATGTTTATAATGCTTCCATGATTTGCCAAGTGCAGAACTCGTACTCAACAAGACAGAGAAACATAAAAAAATGACAAAAGTGCGTTTTGGTCTGATGCCTTAGATTAGTGGTTCTTAGATTATGCAATCATGCAAAGCCTTATTTCTTAGCTTGCTGGTCACTAACTGCTCAGGCGAAAGGTCTTTTTCAAGATTCAAAAGAATTAAAAGGTCACACAATGTTCCAGGAAAGGTTGTTCACACTAAACATTCAGTGCATTATTATAAGTGAGAAACTTAGGCAAACAAATTGTAATGAGTTCTTCGATAATTTTGTTATGAAAAAAGCAGAACAAAACTTTTTCAACTGTTTAGTGTGTTACGTTCAGCCTTACTTGAGTCGATGATTGTAGCTTTTTGTTTCTTTATACGTATTTCAATGACAGTATAAGCTAAATTTAAACCAGTCCAGTTGCCACGGTTGGCATTGGTGAGCTCAGCCCTTCCAACTTTACATGTGAAACACTATAAATCAGCAAAGATTTTATCAAATTTTCAGAATGTCAAAACCCCTTGCGCAAATTTAAACTCCCAATCCAAGACTTTCTGATGACGGTTCTAGTTTTTAAACTTCACATCTTTTCACGTGACAGTTTAGTTGCGTTCAATTCTTGCCAGTCTGAAAAAGTAAGAAACACGCGAATCATGAACCTAACATTTGGGTGTGTTTTACGTGACGTGTTTTGCTCGTTGTGTGAGATTTTTACAGCCGTGGTAAGCGAGTTGCAACGTGGCCCTCATGTTGTGCTTCAAAGTCAAGTGCAGTCAGTATGGTTGTTTTTTTCTTTGAACACAGATATAAGAAAAAACAGATGTGATCCTTATAAAAAACATGGACCATGTGTTTTGTCAAATATTTCAATTTTTTCTGGAACAAAAAACACAATCATCTTTAAAAGCAAAACTGGCCTTGACACATGACATACTATATGTAATATGGTGCACAATCAAGAGTGCTAGATCAAAATTACATGTGAAAAACAAGCACCATTACAGAAAACACTACAGCATAACCACATTTCATTTAAAAAAAATCAAATATTTTAACTGTGGCATCAAATATTTCAATTGGTTTGCCTGTGGCAGTAAATAATCCTGTTCCCGCCAGCCAAGTACGATTTCAACAATTCCGTGAAATTTAACACTTCTGCGTTGAAGACAGCAACAAACGCAGTGATCATGGGCACTCTAGTAACAATTCATATTTTTTAATGACCGTACTTTCAGAGCATCATTTTTGGATTCTCACAAAATGATTAACGTGTTTCATTTTTTTCCTCACAGCAATGGGTGAGGGGACTTCACAAGTGGATTAGCCTAGGGCATCGCACAAGTTAAATCCGGCCCTGAATACAGTAGTGCTGTTATTGCGAATCAAAATTCGCACATCTTACCTGTATTGATGGCTGTAAAATGTCATATTGTATCAGTTTTGCTTGTCTAGGAGACTTTTTTCACAATATATCCATGAATAAAATGATGATACACAAGCTGATTCGAAGATTCACTGGTACTCAGTGAGGAAATCGAACACTAATCCAAAGATTTTGGCGTCAACTACTGCAAGTTGGCACCAACGTGTTGAGTATCTTTGCAGAACGCGGAGCAGTGTTGCCACTACAATATTGCACAATGCCGGCTGCAGAGATGATCACTATGGATATGCAAAAACTGCTTTCAAACGGGAACCGGATACGGACCCGGATATCCGAAGCGCTTTTATCAATATTTCGAGGATTCAGACTTTTAGAAATAGTTGTACATTGCACAGTCATTCATTGAGTATCTTCAGAAGCATCTTTTCAGCCTTCTGCGCCATGACTCCGAGTCTGTCTATGGTGTAATCTCTGAACCGTAGAGTTATGCCAAGTTTGTCAGCATGAATCTGTTCCTGGTGTGGCAAGATAGGGCTCTCTTTCAGTGTACATTAAAAGGACGTTGTTTGCTGCGTACCTGGACTAAGGCTAACTAGTGTAGACCTACCGTGATCTGTAGTCTAGACTTAGACTAACTAGAGCACTGGCTCTTTTAATGTGTTCTGAAGTCTATACCATCTCTTGCAGTCTTCACGCCTATTCTACGTGATCCTGCTTTGACTGGTTGTTGGGTGATAGCCTACCAGGCCAGATATCTTTTTTAAACATGATATGCAAGATTGTTGATTTGTGACATTGACTTGTTAGACTGAATTTTTAATCAGTCATTTCAATATAATTGGCAAATTTTAAGCCAATGTATTGTTTTGAATGCTGTTTTGGTTTGTAGAATAGTATTGCTATGCAGTTAGATTTAGTTAAAGTGCAACAATGGGTAGAATTAATAAATAAAACTTGAATGTGTTACAGTTGACTGCATCGCCTTAAACTACTGAGACAAGTACAAGAGACTCATGGCAATTCGGGGCATTAACCAACAGGAAAGCAACCAGCAGCAATAGAGATCCGTCACTGACTTCACTCTGCTACTACTATGTTGCACCATCATTATATAGGGATAAGTGAACTACGATAATTCGCTTGTTGTGACTATCACAGTGACTTGTTACTCATGGGCACCATCTAGCGGTGACCATTTATTTACATGTGGGGCCATCTTCTGGCCGCCACAAATGTAAACTCACGGATGGTGTTAAAATCTAACAATTGTTGCCAAAAAAATGGCCAATGAAAAACTTGGTGTGGCAACAGAACCGTCACCAGAAAGTCTCTATAGGGGAGCTTTACAGTACATTTGTGCAGTGGGGCTTGACATTCTGAAATTTGAACAAACATCACTGTTTTATAATTATAGTGCTTCATATTTCAATTTGGGAGAGGGGACTGGAGCTTTGTTTCGGAGGGGCTAAGCCCACCAAAGGTCCCCCGTGGTGACTGGACTGTGTGGCAAAACTTCAGCTTGCTTTTTCATCCAATTGACTCGGAAAAGTACTTAGGTTATGCAATATGTCAAGTTTGCAAGAGAAGATACGTCAAACTAACTTTCTGTTTACAACCATGACAGGGATTAATGTGATAAAATCCATTCAAGTGTCTACACTGCTTCGAGGCAAAATCTGTGGTGGGACTATTTTGCCTTCATTTGAACACAATTGGTTGAAGTAGTCATATGACAAGCATGATACCCAGAGACAATTGGTTGGGATTTAGGAGTTTGTGGTAAGTGTTTAGGATCAGGGTTTATGGTCAAGTTTTAGGTTTAGGAGTTCAATGTTTAGTGTTAGGGTTTAGCCTACAGTTCACTTAATGCAAACAGGAAGCTGCTAACTGCTTGCTATCCCTGAAACAATGACAACCATCGTCCATGCATGGGACTGAGCTTTTACAGATGTCATGGTCAACTAAGCAGGACATGCGTTCCAAACTTGCCGTGTGACTACTTCAACCAATCGTGTTTAGCTAAAGGCAAAATAGCTCCAGAAGTTATTTTGCCTCATGAGGCAAAATAGACACAGCACAAAAATATATGCTGTGCATCGCAATACACTTTCGGATAGTTTTCGGATACAGATAGTATGATTTCAACAAAAACAGGAATCGGATCGTAAACGGCTATCATTTTTCAAAAACAGGATAGGATCGGATAGTGAAAATCCACTATCTGATCATCTCTGGCCGGCTGCTCACTAGCAGTGTTTCCAGATGGTTATCAACTAAACCTGCTAGATTGTATCATGAAAAACTGCTAGATCCTGCTAAAAACCATGTCACGAATTTTCAGTTAAAATATGCTAAAAATAGTGAAATTCTAATCAAAGCTGCTATTTTTGAAGTGTTTAAACTAAACTTGTAACGTTATGTATCAATTTTTGGTCTTGTAATCACTATCAATGGGGTCGTCCATAAATGAAGTCACACCCTAACCGGGGGAGGGGTTCACCAGATTTGTGACAAATTGTGACAAGTGGGAGGGGGGATTCAGTAGTTTTGTGATGTCACACGAGTCGTTTTGATATGCATGCTACACGCAGTCATATCAGAAATGAAAGGTGTGGAGACCAATATGTTTCTATTCCACTTACAATAGTTTTCTGTTGCAACCAATGATGAAACTTTTGTCGATATTCCTAATGGGTTATTTTTTTTTTGTAGTATATTTCCGATAGTCAGTCAATCTTTGTTGGATTTACAGCTAATGGCTAACCATATTGTTGTGCTGTCAATGTAACCAAAGCTCATTTGATAAAATTTATTGACTCCCAACTCCATCTGCTGGACTAAAAACTTTAAGATTTCGACGCCCGATTCTGTGCAGGATTTTTTTAGTGTTTGGCAAGCATTCCACAGTTTTATTCTCAATTTCTGGCAAATCAATATAGGCTAGCTCTGGAATACCTGAAGTTAAAAGCTGGCTTCATCTTTCCTTCCATCTCTATCTGGATATGCATTATTAATTAAGCTTTCCATTCATCCTGAAAACTTCAGGATCATTTCCTATAATTTACATTTTTTTTTTGAGGTCAGAATTGTTGCAACAATTGCAATTGCCACCATCACCTTAAGTATCAGTATGAGGGGGCTTTTGCGCTGAACCCAATTACAGTGAACAGTTTGTAACTCGTGACTCATAAAACCATTGGAACGCTTCAAAATAGTTCCTATTCAAAGCAGAACTGTTCATAACAGACCACTCACAATAGACCATTCAAAACAGACCACGATCATAACAGACCCATTCATAATAGACCTGTTCAAAATAGGGGCGGCCTTAGCAGGTGTGGGGCCCAATTGGAAGCATTTTTGCGGGGCCCTAGTCAGTGGCGTATGCAGACATTTTGATGGGGGCATCAAGTTGATATACAAACCAAAACAGCATTCAAAACAAAAGGCTTACACTGGCTCAAAATATGTCATTTGTGTTGAAATGACTGACTACAAATTTAGTCACACACTAGGCCTACACTAGCTAGCCTTAGTCCAGGTACGCAGCAAACACCGTCCTTATTTTATACTGAAAGAGCTCTATCTTGCCACACCATGAACAGATTCATGCTAACAAACTTGGACCGTCTAATTAGCAGATTAAGTGGGAGAATCATAGGCGGATCCAGGGGGGAATAAGGGGGCTGAGCCCCCCTAAATTTTTTCAGATACGTTTTTTGATCGATGGTTCCCGACACAGAAACATTCATTGGGGTGATTTTTTTTGGATAATCTTTGATTAAACCATTTCTTGCACAGAGATAGGGACGAAAATATTAAAAGCAAAGATTATTTTGCTGAATTTGGGCAGTCCGAATGTGTTTATTTTACTATAAATCAAACTTCTAATAAACACGTTTTTATATAAAAAAATATGGTCCCAATGTTATATAAATACGTAAGTGTTTACATAAAGTATTTACATTACATACACGTTATATAAACCGCACGTACATAGGCGTAGCCAGGGGGGCAGAGGGCCATGACCTTTCAAAATTTTTTAGAATATCTAGTCATTTTGTGCTATAAGAGGCAATATCTCAAACAAAATGCTGTTGCTCACCTAAAATCAGACATTTTGACCCATACAAAATTTTAGGCTGGCTATGCCACTGCGCACGTAAGTACTTAAACTCTTGTTTCATTTGGGTAAGATTGGTCTTCTTGTGGACAAAACCATCGCTAGAAAGTTTTCAACAGCGGAGCTTTGCGTTTGTGCGGGGGGCTTGATATTCTAAAAATTGACAAAAGCTCCACTGATTTACTGTAGTGTTCCACGTTCCAATTTGGGGGCTTGGAGCTTTGTTTGGGGGGCTAAGCCCACCAAAGCCCCGCCGTGGCGACGGGACTGAGCAGACTGTGGACAAAAGTTGAATAAGTTGCAGTCTGCAGATCATACAATTTTTTCGTACAAGCTATTATGAACGAGTGCAGCTCATGTTATTGCTGCATTTAAGCGAAGGCATTCAAATTACGCTACAATGAACTTACAATGCAGTTAACTACAGGCTAGGAAACGATGTTCCCACACCTTTTTGCACTAGTCACGTTACTTGAAGATTTAGATTTTTCATTTCAATTACTACGTGTAGCGCCTGGAGCAGCATAAATGAATAAACGACAAGTCATCTCGTGTATAGCACCAGGGCCGGATTAAGGGGAGGGCAACGGGGGCAATTGCCCCGGGCCCCCCGCTGTAAGGGGACCCCCCGTGATGAAATTTATTTGTTTCAAATAAAATACTCGGTTGAAAAATTTTCATGATTCAGAAGCGATACAAGAACACAACTCTATTATATTCCTATGTTTTGTCAAGTATGAAGGGCACCCGACAACAACTGATTTCTCTACATCAGGAGTGGGGAACCTAATTACTATCGCGGGCCGCATGAATTGTGCATTATCGCTGGCGGGCCGCAAAATCAACAGATTTTATTCTAAAATTTCACCTTTATCTAATTATGAGGAAGAGTGGCTTCGTTTGAATTTCTATCTAAGTACCTGCTTATCATGCT
>Ga0210059_1013515_pt1 | contig 12202 bp, 7 predicted proteins | sample Ectturendosymbi2_FD_188042 | JGI IMG/M metagenome (GOLD analysis project Ga0210059, IMG submission 188042) | Ecteinascidia turbinata endosymbiont from Florida, USA - Sample 2 (SPAdes) (version 2) | ecosystem: Host-associated > Tunicates > Ascidians > Unclassified | place: Key West, Florida...
TAGTTGAAACTCTGGTGAATGGTCTTCCATAAACTGAATAATGTGTGGTTGTAATTTGAAATAAATAGCTTTTTAATCAAAGTCACAATTGAAATTTTCATGGGTACACATCTTTTTGGGTCACCCTGTATTACATTTTTTAAAGAAATATTCGGAATGCGAGAAGTGTTCTTGCATAATTGATTTGCTTCAGGTTGCACTTCATTGAGCTTCTGCAGCATTAGAAAGGACATATTTCCTTTCCCGCACCTTAGTGTTCAGGGCAGTGTACAAGGAGTTATGGGATATGCGAGTCGTGTGATTCAGCGTTTTGTGAACTCCAGCTAACAGCTCTAACAAGCCTCCTTTTGAGAGTAGTAAATGCTTATGTTAGACTGGAGGGGCGTAAAGCAGCACGATCAGTCGGGGAAGTAACAGAAGTACAGAGCAAAATGTTTCCGTGCCACGCTCCAAATATCATTAAAGTGACTGTTCAATCAGTACTTGCCTTGCACAAATTTGGAGTATCCGTACGGGAAGAAAATATCCCAGGTCTACCTTCCCATGACGCATATTGCTGATAAAAACAACTGTTTTAAAGTATCATGCAAAATGTCTAGACAAAGTAATGAAAATACAGTAAATTTTGATCACCCTCTCCACCCGGAAATCTTTGCATTAGGCCTTTAACTAATGCGTCATTTTCGATTCCCAAAAAATTAACGCTCATTGACGACATAGTTGAGAATGAGATGTCAGCTATGCTCCGGACACGTGGCGACAAGAATGTCCCAGGAAATCTAACTTCGTCAACGTCGCTACATCAGCGTGAAATCGGCCCAGAGGTCGACCAAGAACCACGTGGCGTGAATACACCAACCTAGTTTGGTCCTGTTTTGGAGTGAAGCCAGCAAAACTATCAGAGATTGCTGAAAACTGTGAAAGATTTCGAGTCTTTCGAGGGTTGCTGCCCTCGTGACACTCCCCAAGTGAACAGCGGGTATGAAAGTGAATGAATTAACACTATTTCCAAGGTGATGGTGCTTACTGGTGCTAAACTGGTGCTTATCAACACTTTCCCTGCGTTGGGTGCATAAATAGACGCATGAAGAATCTTTCCCAGCGCTTGTAGTACAAACTGGCGATCAGAACATTATCTCCACGCTGTTGCTACAAACAGACGTCTGCCTACTCAACAGACACGCTAGCAGTGGCTCCTAACCTTTAATAAACCCAGAGAAGACTAACTTTATTCTCCAAGCTTGTTTCGAATCCCAACAATTGTTAAACAGTTATAACAGGAAACAAAAATAGCAACAAGATCATAAAAATGGGTAGCGGAAACATAATCAACTAACAGTTTAAATTAAAAAATCCAATGTTTTGTCAATGTTTATTTTCTGTTTTTGTTTTTTTGCGACAATCAGGGAGATTCGTGGCTTTGTTTCAGAAAGGACAATCCTGATGTCATACTTACAAGGAAGCATGTTCCACATTGTTTTCACCCTTTAAGAACTGCAAAGCCACTCAGTGGCTCGGACTTTGCCCAGTCATAACATGCCAACGGATGGAGAGTTTTTCAAAAGCTCTAAACAAGCAGAAAGCCTCTTAACTTCGATTTTAAAAAATCCGTGTACTTTCGGGTTTGATCTTTTTTTGGTGTGACGTCATGACTGTAGGAAAGGTCAAGGAATATTTGATGGCGTCATAAGGGCCCGAAAAAGGTTCAAGTGAAATTTAACCAGTGCTGTCTTTTAAAATAAACTAGGCGACAATCTGCGTCTTTAGAGCTCTTTATTGGCCATCTAGGGTGAATGGTAATGGCAAATTCTGGCCAAAAATCGATAATCAACTAATTAATCCACCTGTAAATCCCTAGACTGCAGGAGGACTAACAACTCAGACTTGAACACTGAGAGACACTGCTGTTTGTGGCTGCAAGTGAAATATTGATATTTGCACTGATTTCTTTTAAGCTGTTGACATTCCTTTTAATTGAAGTAATTCTACTTGAATTGACAACAAATAACTATAACTTCTCTTGATAAAAGAATTGTGAGGTGGAATGTGAAAAATACGAACTTTCATTCTCTTTAATGAAACTTTTGCTGTTGAAATGTGAAATGAAATACTCATTTAAGACTTTGATACTGAAGTACTAAGAATCAAATAAAAAAACAGCTTCGGTTATTCTTTATGATGAAATTTGCTGTGCAAACTGAAGCTATTTTCAAGCTTTAACAAAAATTTGCTACCTTTCAATATTCTCTGGTAAACCTCGTTAACATTAAAATTTCGGATTGTTGATGAGCTCCTTTGATAAACAATGGAATTTAATCTCTGTTGAAAATATAGTGGTGAAGAACAACTAATTTAGGAAACTCTTACCTCTTTTACATATTTAAAGAGCGTAGTTTTCTTGTAAAAAGTTGTGTTGAATCTTAATTTTTTATATTGTCCTTTGAAACTGTGAATATCTCTGTAAAAAAATTGGTTTAATACCGTTAACTATGAGTCGATAAATACATGATGGATATCTTAAAGTATTGGAGTGTCATTGCAATTAAGTAGGTTGTTAGCCCATTCCGTGGAACACTGTAAGTTGGAAAGGTTGTTATATACATCTTTGACCGTTGATACCAAGGAAAAATAAACTTCCCCTGCTAGCTGTCATATGCTTCAGATTCATTACAGAAACAATTCATCTAGCACTTTAAGAAGGCAAACAAAACTAGGGGTTTCTACAACAGATTTGGCGCAAATATGTTTATGGTTAGCAAAGTCGTTGTAAAAGGTCCTTACATTAGACATGCAGTGGAAAACTGGACTGAATTAAAATTACTTCAGCTGAGAAAGGTTGATAAAATAATTCAGTTTGGGGATTAGGCGTGCTCTACCAGAAAAACAAAGGCGATGTCTTCTAAATCCCTGATAGTTTAGGCATTGTAAATTCAGGTTAAACCATGCCTTGCTCTTCTGGCCTGAATTTACTGAAAGAAACAAACGACCTGAATATCCAAGATTCTCTATAAAGATCGCTGGATATCACACAAAAGTGGTTACCTTTTGCAGGCAAAGAAAGTAGTTATTTTTGTTGGTTGAACTAGGTGATCTTTGAGGAAATCGCCACAGTTAAAGCGCCTTATATCATTAATTCGCAAAATTTTTGAAGTGGGTCAAAAAAGATGGCCCCCATTTTTTACAAGCTGCACAGTGAATAATAACACAGTTGGTGCGCCAAACAATCTGTTATATATTCAAAATGTATTTAAAAGATATATCCCAAAGCATGCTGCACGCCAGTGTTTAACACTGTTTGGGCTATCCGTAGCGAGATCAGAACTACCAATGTCTAAAACGTATTCCCGACCTGATTAGAAGTAAAACGGTTCTTCTTACAGTTGGAATTGACAACTCAAGTCCCACGATAGGAGTCGATTAAACGTGTAAATAACAATCACATTTCCAGACAAAGCTTGTGCAGTTACATGTACATGGAAAGCATATTTATTACTAAAGCGGCAATTCAAAAACAAACAAAGGAATAAAAGGTATTTGCCATGACATTACTCCCACTTTAGGTAGATCTGCCTGGCAATCGTGAAAAAATCATACTCTCATGGGAGATTAACACTTGGCCTAAAGGACATTACCCTAACAAAATACTGTACATTTAATGCCAGTAATAACGGTAGAATTTCAATCAAGTGTATACTAGTGCACACGCTTGGACAGTGGACTCCTGAAGATGTGAAGAAAAAAACATCAATCACAGAAGCCCAGGTTTCACAAAAGGTGTGACACTGTGCAACAGTAGCAAGACACCAACAGCCCAATGTCTAATAATTTGCAGTACATACATAATCCAAGCCTTTTTCCTTGTGATGTGTCTCTCTACCTACAAACATTTTTCCCACTTTCTCAGGCTTTTAGCCATTACCACCACAAACTCTACCAATCTAAAAATTCAGACTGTTTATCGATATATTGTTTACCTGTTGTAATTTGAGCTAGCTAAATAGCAAACACGCTGAGTACTGACTGCGGACTTCACAGACCACATACAGTTTGTCATTTCAATATCTTAGGCCAGGGGTAGGCAAATAACGGACCGTGGGCCAAATGTGGCCCGCCACAGCGTAAATGTTAACTACCACAGAAAGACTTGTGCTATTTCGTGATATAGGCTACAGTTAAAACCTATCGCTGATAACGCAGTTACCGTTTCAATGCAAACTACGAAAGTTCCGGATTTGTCCAGTATTCATAGTACCAAATGCTGTAGGTCATCAGTTTCGGAAGGATGTTGGTTACGCTCAACTGTTCCTTTAAATCGGTCGTTTTCAACCTGGGATCGCAACCCCCAGAGGGGTCGTGAACCATTTTGAAGGGATCGCGAGTTGATATTTATGTACAGTACACAGCTGGTACATACAGCTGTATTACATTTGCTTTTTCTAGTTTTAGATGGGGGTCAGTGGGTCACAGTGGGTTGCTATAATCATGGGTCGCGGTCCAAAAAATATTGAAAACCACTGTTTAAATTTTCAGTTGCACGACCTGAGTAGGCTACGCTTGCCTCTGCAAAATCTGTCGAATACATGGCCAGCTGCCTGCAGAAGCTGCCTTTGAGTTTGTGAGAATCTTGTGTGAGTTTGTTTTCCTATATTGCAGGGGTGGCCAAACTGCGGCTCGCGAGCTGCATGCTGCTCTTCGAAACTTTGCATGCAGCTCTTTGAGCTTTCCAAAAAATTATATATTTATTTTTTATTTCTATTGAAAAGTGTAGAAATATTGTAGAGTGGTACTGTGGTAGCTAGCGTGCTGTACAGTCAGTAGCGGACACAGGCTAATTTGGTGGAGGGATGCGACGTCAATTTGCAATGAGCCCAATGCTTCACAGAACCATAATGCGTAAATCAATCGCTTTCGCATACGTACAGTTACGAGGAAACAAGTCGAAGGTTGGTTTAAGAAGAAGCTTGAGTGATAAAACTGGTCAAATTTTAACACAGCACCGCTACGGAACCAACAAGCAATGTTGCACATAACAACGATCTGACGTAGTCACTGGCGTCCGCGCAGGTACATCGAGGACTCGAGATAAAAAGTTCATGTGGCGACATAATACTTATTCTCATTGTAGGTTACGTTTGTTACAACACAATTACCGGTGGCATTAGCCAGCATAGTGCAGTAGCGCTGTTCAAACTTGTATGCTGCAGCAAGTGAGCTTAGTCATTTGAATGCGGTGTAGATCAGTGCTTTTCAAATGTGGAGCCCTACAGTTTTTTAATTGTCGTTTGGAATAGTCTGCAACACCCATAGCAAATTGTGTATAACATTTCTTATTGCAGGTCATTTTGATGAAATAATAACGAGAATCAGGTTGATCGCCTTTATTTTGCAACCGAAATTAAGAGAACGGAAAGAAAGAAACAGATCCTAACGAGTGAAAGCACGAATAAACGAAAGCGAGAAAGCACGATTATTCATGGGCGTCGCAGAAATTCTTCCAGGGGGGGCAACATTGGCATTTTGTTTATCATTTTCAAATTGTTCACGATCAGTGTTCCCTCAAAAATAATTTTACACTGAGCAAATATTCGTTTTAGTGAGCATGATTATTTTAGGGCTGAGTAAGTGGAGTTTTCAATGAATTACAAACTTTTTGAATTATATAATAAATATACAATCTTAACAAATTACGAACAAAATACACATTTCATTCAAATAGCTCCTTGTTTTCGAGGTAGTTTCCATTGTTTTGGAATGTTGCAAGTGCGCGAGAATGAGATTTCACTGCGCAACAGTTCTGGTGGTCCTGAGTATTTGCGCACCTTAGAGGGAACATTGATGACGATGCAATGTAAATGGACGTTAACAAAACGCTTTTTCCTTTCTACACTACAAAGGAAATGCCCCATGTTACGGTAATAATCACCAAAAACCGCTTCATTGGCAGCAATAGCCAGGTATATTACTATTACGACAATTTACACAGTATGCTATCTGCAGATTTTTAACGCAGGGCATTTCTTTTCAAGTAAGCATTGCCATGATCTGTAAAGAAAGAAGCATTGATTTGCCATGGTTTTCAACGAAACCACAAATTATGACTTTATTTTACTTAGCAAGAAGGGCCGCACCCAGCTGATATATTCAACTGAATTAACAACTGAACATGTTTTTGTAAATTTCGAGGGGCTTGCTCGGTTTCTCTCTCCTGATTCCGGGATGAGCTGGCAAGACTTGTCAGTATCACTTAGAGCAGTGGTTCTCAAACTTTCATGAGCTGTGGCGCCCTTCAAAAGACTCTCAACGCTTGTAACCCCCTGCTCAACAATAAAAATACCTAGATTTGGCCTCGCCCTCTGCACGTGGCCCCCAAAGGGGGACGGGGGACCCGTTTGAGAAACCCTGACATAGAAACAAGAGCTGCAAACGTCTGGGATCTCGTCCAAAGCGATCAACAAAACCTTGTTGCACAAACTGGACAATTTAGCAGACTTGTATGTTGACACGACTACGGACAAACTTACTACAATTAGAACACCACGCAGGTTTTGCAAAATTGACCGGATGAATTATGCAAACTCCGCAGCAAATATAGCTTTGCACTCAGTATTCACTCAGATGTCAGAACTAAACCTTAACAACTAAGACATATTCCCACAAGCATGCATAGATGTATTCTCCTGTAACAAGCCACGTAATTTTATACTGCATGAAAAGAATCCTGCATAAGTGTGGTTTGACACTCAGGCACATTGGTCACACTCACACTCCTCTAATAATGGATTTTTCAAACTTATGGAAGCATTGCTAGTATAGACTCATTCATGCTTCTTTTTACAAAGTATGAATGTACGTAGCTTAGCATTATCCGCATGTCACTGTCTCACTGCATTACCTGCCAAGATGTCTGCTTTCAACAGTCTCATGCAACAAAATGCCTGCCACTGTAATATAAAGTGAACCTTTGCAGATTTGTTGCCATGTGATTGTTACGCAATAAAGACCAACAGTAGAAAAATCCGTTCGCGAATTTCGCAACCCACCTCTGCAGACAAAGGAGCGGACGTGAGTGAACTGCAAGCTCATCACTGCATGACACTATAACTGTGAAACTAACTCTTGTGCAGTGTGAGTTCCATACCGGCAAAAAACTGTCATTGCAAGAATCAAATTAATTAATCGGAATTAAGATGCCGACTTCAGTTTTTTCCAGAAATAGGTGTTTCATAATCCCAATTTCCAGGCGGGGTGCAAATGCCCGTTTTGCCACCCCTGCCCTGCGGACTTCCATGCGATCATTGATTATTTTATTTCAGGTTCCATAAACAAGGCCAGCTCATCTAATGAAACGAAGAAACGTTTTTGACTAATTGTTAGCATCAGTTAATTTTTAGTATCTTTAGCGAGTAATGTGCAGTGCAAAAATATTTTTGGCGATGATTTTCAATGAAATCAAGTGTCATGTCAACACCTCTTTAGGTCTGGTGGGGGATGCATCCCCTGCATCCCCCACTGTGTCCGCGCCTGTGCACAGTATTACTTTTGCAAGTCGTTACAAAAAGCATTATGACGTCACAGAAGCGCAGGTTGCATATAAATTCCGTGTTTTTAGATTTTTATGATGCGGCTCTTTGTAAATTGGGTTTTACGATATGCGGCTCATACATAGAGCAGGTTCAGCCACCCCTGCCATATTGCATTCCTATGTTCAATACTATCTTTTCTTTTAACGCTGGCATCAGGCATTAAAAGATAAACTTTTAACAAAAAAAGAGACCATTTTTGCACAGCCAAGCGGAAAATCGAGAACCGTCCTGCACATGTGTTAGCGAAAGCGATTGCCTTTGTAATTACCTTAGTAAGGCTGAGCATTTTTCAAACGGGAAAGAAACAACGGAAGAGTAGTATTATTACGAAAGAATAACGTTGTTGATAACATTCGATAATACAAGGCTGGGTAAGAGTCCGGCACCTAAATCATGCAGTTCAACGAAGTGCAAAACATTATGTAGCTTAGAATCTGGGTTCTTTAACTGTGAGGCGTGAAAGGTTCGCAAGCCGTGCACGAGTATGGCAGCAGAGCCATATCAGCCGCACTCCACACCCCCCAATTGGGAGGGGCACGCTGTCACAGGGGGCCCAAAATGCCAGTCCCGTCACCACATAGCACCCCAGAGAAAGCTTCGATCCCCAAACTGGAATATGAAGCAGTAGAAATCAGTGAAGTTCGGGGGCCCTTTGAAGGAAAAGTGCATTACAGTTATTTTGGGCCCCTTTCTTGAAAGCAAGGTATTTTCACATTACAACTGCTGTTGGGGGCCCCTTTGAAAGCAAAGTAGCCCACTTATACATTGCAATTGCTGTTGGGCCCCATTTGAAAGCAAGTTAGGCTACTTTGCACTTTACAGTTGCAAAGGGGGGCCCGAGGCAAGTGTCTCGCTTGCCTTCCCTTAAACACACCAGCGTATATAACCCTGACAGTGATTTTATATGAGAATATTAAAGCGATTGAACACGCTCTACTTCATCCGATATGCGTACTTTCTCACCTGATGTGCGCATGTAAACACTGTAATGTAAAGTTATCTGTATATTATTGAACACATTGAAGTTGCTGATGAATTCATCACTTCAAAAAGCGCAGATATCACACGATTTTTCATAATAAACTAGACACAGAGGTCGACTAAAAAAACAAATCTCGGTGGAAAAAACCCTCAGTGGGAGCGCTGGACGCATGTGGCAAAAATCCTACTCCCATAACTTGAAGTGAACTTTTGAAGATTTATTGCCGTGTTATTGTTACGCAATAAAGACCAAGAGTACAACAATCGGCTAGCAAGTTTCGCAACCAGGGATCCCACTTTTGGGGAATTTGTCCCCAGATTGGGAATTTCAGCAACGTTTGGGGAAAAATTTGGGGAATTGAGCTATCTAGGGATTTTTTAGGGAAATTGCATTTTGTGGGATAAAATTGGGAACAGTGAGTGTGGTCACGCATTTCCATCAAATATGGTAATCAGATTCTTGTGATTTAAATGTCAGAAGTCGAGGATCTTGTTTATCTGCTGTAATGTATCTAAATTCGGTCAAATGCAACCGAACCAGGTCTTGGGTACAGTTTTGCTGAAATTGAATGAACTCAGTCGGCAGCGGTTTTTATGTGGGTTTGTTTGTGATAGGGGTTGCAAGGGTACTAACCAAAAAATCATGAGGGTTGCGTCATCAAGGAAACTGCCACTTGGCCAAATCTACAACGGACTGTACGAGTCTGCGAGAACTGGTTGTTAAATTTAAAGGATTTTGAACATGAGAAAAGAAGAGCTGCTATTGCCATACTTTCATTTTAGCGGTGCTGGGAAGACTTAAAAGTGAAGTTACAATAGAGATTGTATCCTCAAAGGCAGAACATATCTTGATGTTAAAGGTTGACTATATCTATTTGGTTTTGTAGTGTACTGGTATGCATGAGTTTAAGAAGGGGTAAAGAGCTTAGCCCCGTGGATGTTGTAATTTGATATTTGTTCATTACGTTTTTAGTTAAAAAATGCCTTTCTCTTAATTTGACTTGATGAAATCAAATTTCACCACTGCTGGCCCCCTAGAACAATTTTTTCGGCCACTGGATGGAAAAATCCATCTGACGCCCATGCTGGTATGTGCTGTAATCATTATTACGCCTAAGTCGCCTATACCAATATACAGTAATGTAAATAATTGCTGCAAATGAGACATCATCAGCTTTAGTTGAACCTTCTCCAGCAAAATTCCAGTTTGTGCAAAAATTTTGCAGTGAATGGTTTTGTTGCCACTTCTTGGCGTGACGTTGAATGCATGGTTCACCACGAATGGGATGTGGGCAAAGAATTGCACCCATATAAGTGGTGTGAACACGCAATAATAGAGTGATCATGGGTGTGATCTCTATTGTTGCTTGCTGCCATACCGTGAGCTTTGTGTGCTTGTTCGGGCTCTCCGATAGCAGCAGTTGCATCCATCTGAATTGCAAACTGGTTGGTCAGCCTTTAATAAGCCCCAGAAATCCAAGATGTTCAGTATGCAATAAAACTGTCCCTTGTCATAGATCACACGAATAAAGCACAGAAACAGGTAATCACGTGCAGTTAGCTAATTTTATTGTAACAAAACATAACTTGCCTTTCAGGCTTTTATTCTGACCAAGCCATTTTTTTATCTTTTTTAGTCAAGAACACCTTAAGAATCATCGCAAAACTGTTCTTAAGCACATTAGTCAACAGAGTAACACTAGTGGCAAGTGTGCAAATGTAATAAGCCAGGAAGTTGGTTTACAGGAATGCCAGGACAACGGTGTAGCATGGGGAGCAGTAAAAAATTAGGACAATGGAAAATTATAAAAACAAACAAATTGTGACCAATATATATTTGTTTCTGTTCAGCTACAATATCGACCTCATAAATAATAACATAAATTTGTTGCAACCAAAATGCTGCATTGCCCTGAGCCGACCAAAGAGAGAGTCGAACCGACAACCATCGGGATACCAGCAATAGAGACCATCGGGATACCAGCAATAGAGATTCCCCACTTGACTAGGTTCACTCTGATGTTACTGATACGAATTCAATGCTAAATGTTGTGTAATCACCATGCCACAACCATTCTGAATTTTCTTGTTGCGCAAATAGCTGCAGTGATGAACTTAATTCAATTCGATTTTGGTAAATCAAGAAATTGCCCTGATACTGTTATGAAAAAGGCATTTCCACCCTCGTTGCTCCTTTTTTCAAAGGGCAAGCTAGACAATGCCTCTGTCATTTTCCCGCTTTCCAGCGTCCCTGCTGGCTAATACTGTATTTTTAAGTGCTAAAAGTTAGGTGAGAATTACACACTGCTTTGTGCAAAATCTAGGGAATTTTTGTGAAATTTGGGAATTTTGAAGTCATCTTTAGGGAATTTCTAGTCAACATTTGTGGGAACCCTGTTTCCACCACACGTTACCCTTTATGACGAAACAAAGGTGCAGTTCGGTTGCGGCGACCTCGAGACAGCACCAAAAGTTCGGGATCATTCATACTAGTGTTGCCACTTCTGATATTTTAACATGACATCAGATGTGATGTTCTCAGATAAATGTCTGATGCTTTGGCGACAAATCTGATGTTGACTGGATTCTTGTTTTTTTTCCACATTTCCTCTAATTTCTGGACGAAAATAAGTTAGATTCATGATTTTTAAGTTTCTTTCATCAATCTCTCACCCTAATCAGTGGCGTAACTAGAGGTTTGATCCTTGGAGACAAAGCTTAGATGAAGGGAGCCCACTAGCCAAAACTCAGAAAAAACGTTAACAAAGATACTGAATCTCTGGATGTCGTGAATGTCTGTACTAGATAAAAAAAATGAAAACACCCCGAAAAACGCAAAAAAGCAACCTAAAGAATACTAAATATCAAAATGTCAACTGGAGAGGGCCCAGCTTTTACACTGAGCTTGCCAGAGGGGAAGGTCGCTCTTTACCCCCTGTCAGTTAAGCCACTAACCCTAATGTGTGTTTGGTTATCTTTTCAAACTGAAGAAGCTCTCTTCGCTACGTTGAAGCAAACATTTTACGTAAATCATAAACGACTTCTCCATTTAATGGCGATAATTCACTCTGTTTTGGATTCAACGAGAGTACTCGCACTTTGTTAGGTTTGTTAACAGAAGCATTTAGCTTATGTGAAACCGTAGCGTAAAAATTTGGTGTTATCTGATGTTGAAGAAGGCAACAACCTGATGTTAACAAAACTGACCCCTGTGGCAACGTTGATTGATACTAAACAGCAGTCACGCCAGTCAGCAACCACTAGCTTTTAGCACGTGAATAGTAATGTTTTGGTGACTTTTGTGCAATAGGCGTGATGCACGAGTAGAGAGTCATACCCATGCCAAAAGAACGATTATTAGAAAAAGTCACCAGTGAAATCAAATATATTTGCATTGAACAAAACCGAAAATACTTACAGGCTATTCAATAGCGATTACTAAAACTGGCAGACAGTCAAATTTGTAGATAAATCAGTTGATGTTGAGGGCCCTTGTTCCCTTGATACTTAACGCCACATATAGGGATATAATATAGAGTTGTATTCTTGCATCGCTTCTGAATTACGAAATTTTTCAAACGAGTATTTTATTTGAAACAAATACATTTCATCACGGGGGGCCCCCTTGCAGCGGGGGG
>Ga0210059_1013516_pt1 | contig 12202 bp, 7 predicted proteins | sample Ectturendosymbi2_FD_188042 | JGI IMG/M metagenome (GOLD analysis project Ga0210059, IMG submission 188042) | Ecteinascidia turbinata endosymbiont from Florida, USA - Sample 2 (SPAdes) (version 2) | ecosystem: Host-associated > Tunicates > Ascidians > Unclassified | place: Key West, Florida...
AAAAAAAAAAAAAAAACATAGCTTATCTATGTAGACTACCCATTTATTTCACAAATGTAACTGGTGTCATGTCATTGACACTGTCATTTAGCTTTATATATGACTGTGGGCCTAGGAATTAGGCTTGGTAGAAACGAACTAAAACGTAAAAGATAAACCTTAAACCTAACTATAGCCCTAACCCAATCCTTAAACGTAACACCTATAACCTAAGCCTGAAAAAAAGTATTAAAAAAAGAAAATGATGAAAGTCGGCCAGGTGAGAGTCGAATCAAAAACCATTGGCATAGCAGTTGTAAATATAATCAATGCATAACCCTAAGGCCGTAAGATCCACACAGTTTGAGTGACAAACTGACCCTTTTATTTGAATTGTATCAGTACAGGCATATTTGTAGTCATTACAGTAAGCCTATCTTTTATTTTAGGTAGTGGCTACAAACATATTTATTTTGCATGATGCAGTTTGAATAAAATGCTGAGTTTGTCACTCATCTCAAGCGGCACCAAGACCAATGTCATAGCGTAACAGATGCATTCAAGTTCTGCTGTGCCAAAGGTTTTCAGTTTGACTCTCACCTTGATGACATTTGTTTTGGTAAGAGTGGTTGCAAATTTCAAATTCAATGGGACCAGTTTTTCTTTACATTTTTCAAACTTTAGGTTTAAGCGTTACAATACTCAGTTCAGTAGAAGTAGTTAGGATTAGTGCTATATCATATGCTAGCGTTAGGTCCAAATGATTCTAATTAAGAAAAAATGAATATGCAACTGTAAAAAAAAAACAGGGTAGTACCACCAGTATGCGGATGTAAATACCAAAATTTCACTGAATTAGCTATTTCTCAAAACACGTTAAATAACATTTTCCAATTCTAACAATACTTCATGAAACCATCCTTTATCGTACGAATCATTCACTATCCGATTTCATTCGACATAACCCATGTTTGGGCTCAATATTCAAAACAAAATCAAAGCACATAAAAATACAACACAAGGTAACCGAAAGAGAAAATATGTACACAAACAAGCCAAAATGGAGTCACAAAGAAATGTAGCCTATAGCAAAAATAAAAAACCGCCATAGACATCAACACAACACAGATGATGGTGGGCAAGCAATGGGTGAAGAGATGAGGCATGTACAGATGAGCAGGTGAGGCAAGCATATAGGTGAAGGAAGCAAGCAGCAATAATGGTTGAGGCAGAGGGCAAGAAGGTGATTTTAGTACAACATTTCATAGCAAAACCAAGTAGGCTGGGCAGAAAACAATGTTTATAAATACACATCACGAAGAAATGTAGATTTACCCATAGACCATAGTTGGGTTTTTCAGCTATTTTTTCTGACAGTCTTGTTTACTCTGTTGCATTCTGGTGCCATCCCTCCAGTTGTTATGAAGACAAGGGGATTGAATGAAGACTTCTCTATGTCAATCACTCTTTGATTATATTTATCCTTCTACTTTTCATGTTGTTGATAGACCTCTGCCAGAGACTTCCTAGAATATGATTGTGAGGTAGGATGTGTGATCCTTATATGTCAAAGAAAGTTTTCTCACAGCTATTCCACAGTCTTCTCGCGGAGATATCCAACCTTGCATTGTCAGCAGTGTTGACTTTCTTTTCTTTGATAATCATTTTCGTTGATTGGTAGAAGTTTGGGTTCGGTCTGAACATCCCTACAGACCTCTCTCATTATCTGTGCCTTAGAGTTTCTCACTGATTTGTGCCTCATTGAAGTGTAGCCACCTAGTTTGCGTATGAGGCTGTGATCCACAGAATTTGTCTCTCCACAAGCACAGTGAGTGGGTATGCCTTTCACCTTCCATCCATACCTCATGCAGATTCAGATTGCATCTGTGAATTCTTGTTTATTCAGTGCATATCCAATTGCTTTGATTGGCAAGGCTGACAGCCAAGAAGATGCCCCTTTTTCCATTGCTCCGTTTATTAGTTGTTGTGACTCAGGAGTCATTACCACCAAAAGTTCATCATGGATGTTTTTGCGTGATGGGCTCAATATACTGATGAGAGCGCCAGTAAGCGGATGGGGCAAATGACATAAAAAGCATGAAAAAATTGATGAGTTTAGTTGATAACAGGACTGAAATAGCAAAATTATTTGTTTCCAGCTTTTTTTTAATAAAAATTATCATAATCAATCATCTGATTCACTAAAATTTACAGCATGTTGACTTATTAGTAGATACGACACACCGTTCATATAGATCTGTATGACATCACACGAGCACCAAACCTTCATCCGCATTCTAGTGCCAAACATGCATGAGGGCTGTCTCTCAATCTAAAAAAATGGGGAAAGGAAAAAGGCACATTCGTAGAAGTTGGCAAGCTGTTAGAAGATAGTTGCAGAAGCAAGTATGCGAAAATCCGGAGCCCTAGGAACAAGTTTGAGCAGTGTAGCGGTGTTTGTGTGGGCAAGCGGAAATTTTGTTTTTTCAGGTCAAACGCATAGTTGGTACGAGAAAAGCACGTGGTGAACAGTCAGATTTCATTGAATTTGCTTGAAATTTGTTAGAAGCATCCAAGGAAGATTAGGGAATACAACTATCATTAAACATTTTTTTTCTTTTATATTTTTTCCACAAAAGGTGTTTGTTTATCAAATTTCCGCATACTGGGCCGATCCGCATACTGGTGGTCTGACCCTACCCATGTCATGATACAAAAAGGAAGTTACTAGGGATATGCCTGTCCTGACGCAATTCAAATGAAAAGGTCAGTTTGTCAGCCAAACTGCATGGATCGCATAGTGTGATGGTTAGGCTCTATGCCTTCTACTGCTAAGGTTTAGGTTCGAATCTCACCTTGCCGACTTTTGTTTTTGTTTTTTTTCTTTCGACTTTCCTTTTGTTTTTTTCTTAACTTTTTTTCAGGTTACTTTTACGGGTTAGTGTTAGGGATAGGATACGTTAGGTTAGGGTTAGGTTAGCTTAGGGTTAGGTTGGGATTAGTGTTAGGTTATCATTAGTTTAGCTTAGGGTTGGCTTAGGTTAGGGTTAGCTTAGCTTAGGATTAGGTTGGAATAACGTTAGGTTAGGGTTAGCTTAGCTTAGAGTTAGGTTAGCTTAGCTTAGGGTTAGGTTCGCATTACGTTAGGTTAGGGCTACGGTTAGGTTTACGGTTTATCTTTTACATTTACTTTGTTTCTACCAAACCGACTGCACTCTCGTCGTGTGTAACTGTTATGTCACAGGTGGTGTATTAATAACTTTTCTTATTTCAAGATCCACAGCAATATCTGTAGCCACTGCCATACAGAAGGATAACACTAAACGGAGGGCCGGCAAGCTGGAGGACCATGTTGATAAATGAAAAACATGAATTTTCTGGAGGCTGGCATGCTGCACTACAGGACGGGCTAGTGGGCTGCACATTATGGCGGGCCGGCGGGCTGTACATTAAGCTGGGCTGTGGAAAGGGCAGGCAAGAGGGTTGCCCTTTCCTGCAGCCCGCCCTGCCCTTTTCTGCAGCCTGCCGGCCCGCCCTTTTGTGCAGTATGCCAGCCCGCCCTTCTGACTCCTATGCAGCCTGCCAAAAATTCACATTTTTCATTTGGAAACACGGACCTCCAGCCCACCGGCCCTCCAATTAGTGTTATCCATACAGAAAACCATCTAACCCAGTAATAAGAAAGAATCAGATACAAAATCCACATAAAAAGAGTATGCAAGAGAAACACAGTGACAATAAGGTTTCAAATATCAAGATGACCAATTAACACTTTGAGAGCCAGTCTACGATATATTCATACTTTGATTTCAGCTTAAAAACCAGCAGTTTTCGGTTGCCTTACCAACGCCATAGCTCCTCCACTGATTGCGCTAGAGAGCTGCTTTTTCCTAGAGTTGAAACTAAGAAAACAATCTTTTATTCTGTAATTTTCAAAATCCAGGGGGATTTTCATTTCCCCTGCCCTCCTTGTGACACACATGCCAAAGTTTGGAAACTTTTCAAAAAAGTAAAGAAAAACTGGTCCCATAAATTGAAATGTCCACTATTACTAAAACCAAAGTCACCAAGGTGAGAGCCAAACCATAAACCATTGGCATAGCAGACGTAAAATGCTACCGATTGACAAACCCAGCGTTTTATTCAAACTGCGTCATGCGAGGCAGTTTCCTAGCTACTCCCATGGATTTAAGGTTTAGGTTTCAGGTTTAGGGTTTAAATTAAGTTTATGGACAGGAAAAAGACAGGAACTGCTGGTTGTGCTAGGTTTACAGGGTACGGTGGCATGGGTATGCTTTATAGAGATCGACCAATATGGCTTTTTTGAGGCCGATACTGATATATTAGCCATTTATGGGCCGATATATCGGCCGATACCAATATTTCAAAAATTTTTTAATCTTGTTTTTTGCTCCATTATCAAAAATATTATGTATTTTATGCCTTACCTTTTTTTCAAAATCTTAAAAATCAGGATTTATAAGCTAGAATTTTTAAAATTGCAACAATTTCAATACTTGATTAGCCCAACTTGTTAGCATAGTATGCACTGTTTACAATGAATAAACACAGTGCCATGAATATAAAAAGAATTTTAAAATAACAAAGCAATAAGAACAGAACACTGAATGTAGGAGAATTGCCTACAGTGTTTAAACTCGAAAAAGCAAAAACAGTGAAAGTTAAAAAGATGCTGAACAATGAAAAGGAAGTGCAAAATGGAGCATCAAGTTAAGGAGGTTAAAATTAGTACAACACTGTATTTAATTAACCATTACTAAAAATAAAAATATTTCCAAAACAGCAGTAACTTTTTTGGTCTTTGATAGTATGTTTGTTAACAGTTACTGTACTACATAAATCTTGTAAAAATTTGTTTTTGTATATATTTCACAAATCAACCTTTCAGACTCTTCTGCAACTCAGTGGCTTTTCAATTTGAAAAGTCAACCCAAGTCGTGAAAAACAAAATTTGGAATTTTGATGTAATGTAATATTAAATAACTGCATGTCCTTAAAAAAACTAGTTCCTTTAGTTACTGCAACTGAAGTACTGGCATCGGTATGAAATGAAGTCCCTCAACTGGTTTGTCAATTCTTACTAGTTCCATATGAACAGTCTATGATTGTCATGCAGAAAGTAAAGTTTATCTGCATTTTCACCAAGTAACCTGCAGGAAGTTAGCCGGTCATCTACAACCTAGCCTAAACAAAAGCAGGACTGGGCTATAACCGATTACCGCCCCTCCGCCAGAAGTAAATTCCATAAGAACAAGTCACCATGACAATAGCTAGGCGAACATGTGCGCATTACGCATCCCATGATTGTGCAATAATGCCACGGCAGTTCTGATCCAATTACAAACAATCCGCTTTGAACTTGCGCAAGTTGCGTTGTTGTAAACACTGCTTTTGCTGATCGTGTTTAACAAACGGACAACAGCGATTATGATGCAACAATGAAACCTGACTATCACGCTGCTATCAGACTGAACGACAAATCATCGCTTCAAAGTATTTGTGAAATGTTGGAGTAGCGCTCCCATAGCTTGTGTGCCACATCCACGAATGCTGGTTTCACGTTTGCAACAGCTTGGATTGTGAGATCACAATTATCCTTATCATGCCTCGTGGAAGATGTCGATTAAGTTAACCCGCAAACACGATGTTTTAGCTTGTGTACAGTATAAGCCAGCGCGCTTATAGCCTAACACATCAAGTTAAGAAAAGTAGAATCCTTTTAAGATGTTATGTGCAACTGCTTCATAGCAATCGTTGTCGTCACTAACAAGTAATGATTGCATTTGTAATCATATTCATAACACCATAAATGTTGCTTAACATAAAGCAATTCATTTTTCATGCAAGCTTTTTTAAATTAATCTGCACTAAACTAGGCATCGATTGGACTTCTGCACCTTAAGTACCAGTAAAACTTCACGTGGTGCTAAAACTTCAGGAAGTATAAAGGGAGTTTATTTGTACACAACACCTGCACATGGTGGCTTCAAGCATTGCGGAACTTCCCGATGATGCTTTTTTTCGGTTGTGACGGCCGATGCATGCTCCATGGTTAATCTTGTCTGTTCATTTGTGAAACCGCACCTGCTAGCGTTGTTGTAAGATACTTGCTTCGTTGTGCTTTCTTGCGCAAGTTGTCTGGATGCGTGAGGAATATAACAGCGTTTTGTCAGCTCCTATTGAAGCCGATAATATCGGCCGTTTTGGCCGATACCGATATATCGGTAAAACCCAAATATTGGTGATCTCTAATGCTTTGAGAAGGGAAGAGGATGATGTGCTAAGAAGGGCATTGGATTTCAAAATAAATAGGCGACGAGGAAAAGGAAAACCATGAAAAAAATGGAGAAGGCAGGTGGAAGAGGAAATAAGAAAAAATTTGTATTAGTGGAGAGGATGCTTTAAAAATCGATTAAAATAGAGGGAAGGCTGAAAGTAATTGCAAGGCATTAGGTTAATCTGGGAACCCCCATATTGGGGATAAAACCAGATGTAAAACATAGAATAGTACTACTACTACTGCATAGGCTACCAACTGACCCTTTGCAGTGTATAGTTGTACAGATTCTATGTATCTTAAAACGTAATATTGCATATGTTACTGACAGTGCATATTTACCTGACAGAGCGTGCCTTTCAAACCTTACTGATGCCTTGCATACCCTGTGATTGTCATTATACAGTTTTTTTCAGTTTTTTAGATGACATACATCACGTTGTCTGCATGCTACAGCCATTTACATTTTTTATCACTAGCTTTGATAAATGATAAAGATCCTGCTACTGTAGATATACCTACATCAGAAGTTTTTGATCAACCTAGATTTACTCCGCAAACAAAGAGTAAATGTAGGTTGATCAAAAACTTCTGATGTACAAATTTTGATTTAAGTGTTGAATATGAGATGTGACCTAATCAGTAACATAGAGAACAAATCAAAACATTTTACTTCATGTATATCGCCTCATGAGTTTCAAGCGATGTGGAACATACTATATCACAAAGCTGTAGCATAGGCTATGTGATTGACAAGATAGTTAAACAATGAGCAAAGTTCATTGCACCAGGGGTTGTAATGTACCATATATGGTTACACAGTATTTTTGCACAGCACTACATTCTACTTTGCTGATCACAACACACTTTTACACTTGACAGCTTACACCAATCACAAAGTGCCTGAGTGAAAGATCAATACAGATGGCATAATAAGTTAACCTTACAGTGCTGTGCAGCTAGATACTAACAAACCTAAAACCCTAAACCAGGGTGGGGAACCTGCAAGACGCATTTTTGGCCTGCGTGAACATTTGATATGGCCTGCATCAGAATATTCGTTATCCAATTTAGAGTACAAGATTGCGTCAAAACGAAGCTCCATGATTAAGCAGGTACTTAGACAGTAGGCCAGACGTCTCTGCTCTATCCCTTAAGGTAGTATGTCATAAGAAGCCTCTATCCCTCATAGAATAGAAAGATAAAGGTAGAAATCCTCATAGAAAGATAAAGGTAGAATTTTAGGATAAAATCAATTGTTATTTGCAGCCTGCCATCAATAATCAAAAATGTATGCGACCCGTGATAGCAAATAGGTTCCCCACCCCTGCCCTAAACCATGCACTGAATCATGTAGAAGTTGGCTACTTGGCAATTGACCTTACATAGCTGTATCTGGCTACCTAGACACTCCTTATTTTAAAGTGACTTAGGTAAATAGGTTCAGAAATATAAATCATTCACATGCCATGGGATACAATCATTCATCACAAAGCTATATGAGACTGTTTTTTTTGGTGAAACATTTCGGTCATTTTTGCTTGAAACATTCTGGTCACTGAAACGTTTTGGTCATTTATCTCACAGTTTTATTAAAACTCACCATAACAGTATTATTTAGCCTATATTTTCAAATATTCTGACCGAAATGACTTAATTTTTTTTCAGTAATTACAAAAGCGTTTCAGTCTGTAACCAAAAAATGACTGAAAAAAAAACTTAGATATGACATATAACTTTGTCATGCATCTCCAGAGTTTCGCTTTAAAGAATTTTAAAAAATCAGCAAATGTAATACGAAAACAGGCACAACAAAAAATATAGTACTGAGTAAACCAATAAAAATGATCACAAAAACAAGTCATTCGCATAAAGGAAGGTGAAAGGCAAGCAATGTATGAAGAATTGAGAAATTGTAGATGAAGTGAGTCATGCACATTGGTGAGAAAAATGAGTAACAATAGAGGTTATGAAGTGTAAAACCATGCAGTAACCATTACCATGGGGGTCGGAAGGATTTTTTAAGGGAGAAGCCCAATAGCAGATGTCTGGGGATAGCCAAGAGAATTTTTTCAAGGGGGCCAACTGTGGTGAAACTTTAACTAGAAGAACAGCCTTTTTTTACAAAAATATAATAAGTAAATATTAAATTTCAAAATCTAGTGTGAGGGCCAAGGTTTCCCCTGCTATCCCCTTCTGACGTCCATAATTGTGACATATATGAAACATATTCCAGTGGCAAAAAACAAATTTTCAGCAGCACAGACCATGAAGACACAATACAGTTGCCCACTTACCATGATGAAGTATGACAGTTTTTTATATAGTCAGCAGTGGGGTTGCAGAGTGGGAGGTAAAATCTTGACCTTTCTCAAAATTGACAGAAGGAAAGTACCATGTTGAAATTTTTTGTTTTCGTAAGTCGCAGTAAAGCAACGCACACTGCATCATTTTTATTTTCTGACAGCTACTTTAGTGCTGCCCAAGTACTAGAGTCCTGCGCGGGGTGCGTGCAGAAAACCGCACTGCTTTGCATGCAGTGTGGGTTGAACTTGCTGCAGGGCAGGTACGGGTTGTTCTTGCTGCAGGGGCGGGCGCGGGTTGAGAAATTCTTTGAGCAGGTAACTGAGTGTTGAGCCAAAGCATGTGAACTTAATCAGCTCAAAATTGCAAAACACATGGATGTACAGCACTAGAGTTGTTTGCCAGCATTGTGCTTAAAACAGTAGGCCTGCAGCAATTATTACATTATGATGTAACAACCCATTGTTGCGAAACATTAGCTCAGACTCTTGCCATGTGGTGGGCAAGTGAACATTTTCCAATGCTACCATCGTACTTGGTGAGGAATAATTCAGTCTGTAGCAGCACTTCAAAATGGATAAAACAACGCTAAACGCACAGCAAATCACAACTGAACTGAAACGTGTTTTTTATCACCTCAAATCTGTTGGCTGCGAAAGATCAGATCTGTGGAAAGTTTTGGTTTGGTTGTCAATATAAAAGAATGAGTAGCTTGATTTTGCTGCTTGTTAGACGTTATGAGTAAGGCAAGTTTTTCAACTTTTTTACGGCTTCCAACAGCTTCTGAAATACTCAGAATTTATGTAGTACGATGAGCTGGTTGCAAGAATTTTATATTGCAACTTTTCCTTTTTCACATGCAACTTTTATCAAGTAGGCCTATTGCATAAAATGTAAAAGTGTGATTTTAAAAACATGCTTGAGAACTATTTCAGTATAGTTCTGTTCTCTTTGATAAGCGATTCAAACTGAATAATGACCTAAAAGCAATTGTCGAAATGACCCGGCCAAACAAACATAAGTCCAGAACTGTAGGCCAAATTGTTAAATTGCCAAGCAACTTCATGCACTGTGGCGCAAGTTTTAGCATGCTACGCAAACTGTTGGCAAATGATTGCGATTTCTCACCAGATAATGTTTGGAAATATTTAGCATTATATGTAAACAAATCGCTTGAGTAAAATCACTGTCGTTTAAAATGCTTGTGCATAAATGCAACTTTTTACTGCAATTTTTGTTAAAAATAAATGCATATTTCTCACGATTTTATTGCAACAACAACTTGCCCTAGTTATACGAGTTTTTAGTAGTTTGTGGACAGGTGCGGGTTTGAGACCGAAAAAGTGCGGGGCGAGCACAGGTTGGGATGGTCGGCGGGTTAGAAATGTACGGGTGCGGGCAAAATTTCTCAAACTCCTACAGGTGCAGACACAAAATTTCAACCCGCACACTGCACAGGACTCTACCAAATACCCAAAACCTCACTCCTAGTTCTCACTGTTACTGAACTCGACAACAACCTTGTTTTGCATGCACGCTGCCACTGCTGGCCTTATGTCTTCATTGTAGTCTGATGCATTGCCAGGCAAGCCGATCGCAATGGTGAAACAGTAAGGCACTTCCATAATTGCATTGAAGTGCTTTTGCAGTTTCGCACAACATACTGTACAAATCTGTGGCAGGAAAGTAACAGGCCAAAGCGAGGCGGTGCGCATGACAATGCACAGATACCATACTTACAATTTTCGCTTCCTAATTCTGTGCCAGAGAATTGTGACAGCCTATAACATTGCAGCCGTCTTGCAATAGCCATTTGCAAGAAAATGTGCTTTCCTCAAATCGTTGCACTTCAAGTCAAAACCATGTCTTGACTATCAGAATTTAGGGTGTCATTTTGACACCCAAAAACAGCTTTGGAAAAACAGTGATTGTGTATTCTTTTTATCAATGGCTGTTTTAGTGATGCTTTGCCACAATCAATATGCCCAGTGAAAACCTGTTGTCAAGTTGGTTACAAAATTGCATTACTTGGAAGAACTGTATTTTATCTTGGGTTTTAATGTTGTTAAATGCTATTTTAAAATTCTTTTGCATATAAAGTAGATTGACATCTTTTTCTGGAATAATTTTGTTTTTGTTTTGATTATGGTTTATTGCTTTAGTTTTGCAAAGGAAACAGTGATGTGTACAGGTATGAGTTGTTATTGCCTAAAATCTAAATATTAAAACTTGTGGAATGTTTGGTATACCAAAGTCATGGGGATATGGATATATTTCATAACAGCTATTGCTTTTGCTCGTTTTCACGCTTTTGCAAAAGGTAAGAAAAATTTTTAGCTCAAAAATCTGGCTCTGTATGATTATATGAAAAATCCATATTAATATTTTATCCTTTCTTCGTACAGTGTTGTCTAGATTTCTTTTTCAAGTTCAAAAGCAGTCATAAAAGCATCCGAACATGTTTTTAGTCCCTTACTAAAGAGCTGCTGAAGTATCTTCTATTTCAAGTCATATATATGTTTTTATGGAGTAAATTGTGAAAAGTAGTTTTAGCATCTGTTTTGTGCTGTAACATTCATGCAGAGTTTTTGTAATGGTCTAATGTTGCAGCTAGCGCTCAACCAACAAGGTTTTTTATGGCGGATACTGATACCGATGTTTTTATTTTTTCATTGCTGATAACCGATGCCAATACTCATATATTTGCAATACACAAGCAATGTCTATTTTGCTTCATGAGGCAAAATAAACACCCCTGGAGATATTTTGCATTGCACCAAATATGATGGTTGAACTAGTCACATGACAAGTTTGGAACACATGACTTGCGTAGTTGATTGTGATGTCTTTAACATGTAGTATTTTTAGTAACACCTCCCAAAATATCCTGCATATATATATTATAACACTGCCTCAGCAGCATCGTAGAGTAGTGACTATTGCATATGCTGCTATATTACAATGCATAAGCCAACTCACAAGATGTTTTCATGTAATGCTAAGGCATATTTTCATCTGCTGTAGCTATTGCCTTCATCTTACTCTAAATCAGTGATTCTTAACACTTTGAGAGCTGGCGTACAATATATTCATACTTTGATTTCGGCCTAAAAAACAGCAGTTTTCGGTTGCCTTACCAATGCCCTAGCTCCTCCACCGATTGCGCTAGAGAGCTGTTCAAGGGCTCAAACGGATCAGCCAGTCTAGTAGATCGCACTCTAAAAAAATTTTTTTGGTTGGCGGGTTGCAGATTTTTTGTGACTGATGTCATAAGTGAAGTAGTTTTAGGGTCATTTTGGCTCATGTTGCCTGGCCTAGGGCCCAACTACTAGGCCAAAGTGTTTTGCTGAAGTTTTCATTGGAAACTAGGCTCGAGTCCGAGTCTTTTGAGCCTTTGATCGACTTTCTAGCGTTTCTGGTTCAAAGGTTATGATCTAAAATAAACAAATTAATCAATTATCTCATTAGCTAATTAGTCAATTAATTTTACTAACTGACATCATAACTTTTGAACCCGAAACCCCAGCAGGTCATCCAAAGTATCAAAAGACTCAGATTGTAGCCTAGTTTCCAGTAAAAACTTCAGCGAAATACTACCACCTAACGGTTGGCGCCCAGGGC
>Ga0210059_1013517_pt1 | contig 12202 bp, 5 predicted proteins | sample Ectturendosymbi2_FD_188042 | JGI IMG/M metagenome (GOLD analysis project Ga0210059, IMG submission 188042) | Ecteinascidia turbinata endosymbiont from Florida, USA - Sample 2 (SPAdes) (version 2) | ecosystem: Host-associated > Tunicates > Ascidians > Unclassified | place: Key West, Florida...
AACCCCCCAGATTTTTATATATTGTGATACCTTAAGGACAGGGTGTATGGCAACAACCCCCAGACTATCCCTGACCTGAAGGCAGCAATCACAGCAGCAATAAGAGCGATCCCAAGGGAGGAATGCGGGAGGGTCACCGAGAAATTTGCCGGCCGGATCCAAATGTGCCTGCAGCGCAGGGGAGCTCATTCGGAGCATATTTTTTGAGCGCCAGTGAAACAAAGAGTTTTTGTAGTACAGATTTGAAACTTTGGAGATGTCTGCTACACAGGCTTGACCTATTGTAGCTGAAGTTTTGTGTCAACTGTGAATCTAAATTAAATTTAGGAAGTCATTCGATTTTTGGTGATGACCGTTTTTTTTGTGTCACCCTGCATATCAGAAGTGGCAACACTGGTATAAATTATCCCGGACTTCTGGTGCAGTTTCGAGGTAGCCGCAGCCGAACTATACCTTTGTTTCGTCATAAATGGTGAAGCGTGGGAACGCACTTTTTTCCGACGGTCAGTATCGTTTCGTTGTCGTTGTGTCACATTAAGGCTGGGGAACCTGCGGCCCGCGGGAACATTTGATAGGGCCCGCATTAGACATTCCCTTACCCAAGTTATAGCACAATATCGCCTCAAAACGAAGCTCCATGATACGCAGGCACTTAGATAACAAGTCAAGAGAAGCAACTCTTCCTCACAGTTAGATAAAGGTAGAATTTTAGGATAAAATTAAAGCGATATTGCACACTTCATGCGGCCCGTGACAGGAAATAGGTTCCACACCTCTGCGTTGCATCATAAACATATGAAGCTATTCAAGCCATTTGCACCACTTGTTATTGCGTAGTCCGTTAGAAAAGGTTTTAATCAGTCGATTCGTAGAACGAAAGAGCAGAAAACGAGATTGGAGTGTTTAGCCTGAGCGATGCCGAAATCTGTAATGCCATCAGGAGCTATGAAGAGCACAAAGCTTCTAAGAAAAAGCGCAAGGATCTGGCAGTGTTAAGCTAAAACGCCGCGACTGAATCGCTTTTTCTTGAAAACTTTCAAGTAGCAACAGCAGTAGGGTTTACCAGAGCACGCACCTGAAAATAAAGGTGAAAATCAAGACATTAGCTTGGAAACAACTTTCACATTCAGCCTGGCTGGCCATATTGACATGTTCTTTTTCCAGTGTTTTTGTTTGTAATCTCTGGTTTCTGCTTATTGTTCGGGTGAATGTTGTTTCTTGCCGAGTCACGCTCTAGCCCAGTGTCCTTTGGGGTCGATTTTGAAGGGTAGGGGGGAGAAAAAACCTAAGGGGGCAAAACTACACAAAGGTGGCGAAAGTGATCAACCACTAATCGATCATTGAGTTAACTTCGTTAGCCTACTATTATGTTATGACTTGTTGGTTTCTTGCAAATTTTTCTTTGCAATGATAATCGTTGAAGGGTGTTGCTAAAGCAATTTACCGTTAAATTTTGTACTCTGGATTGTCTATGTGCCCAGCTATAGTGTGGATTATTTTAACAAGAATTCTCAACGTAATATTAGCGTCGTAATACAATTGCTCAGTTCAGCTATTTAATGGCTTGGTTCAGCTACTTAATACTTGTTAAAAATAATTATTTTTTTATTTACTACCTTATGTTTGCTTTATCAGGCTAAACACTGCTCTAGCCTGTGAAATATTATTTCTTAGTGGAATGACTTATCGCAGCTAACTGTATGTGCATTTGAGTAAGCACATTCTCGACTACCGGAAAAAACAAACGGGAACCTTGCGAATCTGCGAAAACATAACTTTTACAAACGATGACATCATGAATTACGTCATTGGGGCCCTCCAGTAAAAATTGCCACCGGCCTCACTACCCTTTAATCGGCACTAGGCTTAAATAAGAAATGTTTTGAGCCTGAAAACATTCTGAACTCAGTCAAAAATAAGAGTTGAGGATGCGTAATTTCACGTGAAATCGATTTCCTATTAAACATTTGCTGAACGATTCCTTCCTTACCCCCATTGTGGAGAGTGCTTACTTGAACTCAGTCAGTGAATCCAACAGCCTTTTACTAAATAGAGGGTTGTTTTAACTTAACTCAAAAAGAGGGTTGTTTTTGCAACTTAACTAAAAAGAGGGTTGTTTGCAAGAATTGAGGTAGTTTGTACCCCAAAATCAAAGGCAATAGGTAGAAATCGCTCCTTATTTTGGGGTACTTTTTTCTAAAAACAACTCTCTTTTATTACAGTGTATACTTGAAGATTTATAGTTGCAGCAATAAACATCAGCGTGTGATTGAAACAGCGTGGTGATATTGAGGCGTTTTTGTGTTATTGTAATCATTCCGCAAAATCAATTATCCAAAGGTTCAATATCCGTTTTTTACAGTCCTCATTGTGGGTACAACTTACCCCTGTTAAGTGACTCACAAAGGGCGTCTGCGTCGGGTGGTGGATCTCTGGCTCCGAGCACACTGGTTTCCATTCGTGGTCCGCAACACGCTCGAAGTATAAAAAAGAACCATACTAGACAAACAACGACCAAGAGCACTACAATGATCACCCCCGAATTATCCTCGAATTTTTCCAGACCATCATCAGGACTAGGGACCGTCATTGGCCAATGTCCAGCACTGGTCATTGCGAAGGAGTGTTCTATGAAAAGGGAACTGCTCTCACTGTAACATAAAGATTGAAAGTAGGGAGACGATTTTCAGACGAGGAAAAATGCTGTGCAACTGCAAAGGTAAGAAGCATTGCAGTACTTTTTGAAAATCTCAACAGCCGATTTAAATTATATTCGATTCGTGTTACGTTGCACTCCAGCATAGTCCAAACAAAAACTCTTCGTGCGAACATGCAGGCGATTTTGATTCGTGCTTTCTGCAAGGAAATCCATTCGCAAAGTTTCGCATAAAAACGCTGTGATTCTCGTAAAAGTGATTCAACATTTTAGTCATGTTAAAAGTTATGTGGGGATGAATAAACTTACAAGACGGAGCGTAATGAATATTTAAATAAATAGGAACGCTAACGAAACTAAACTCTGCTATTTCATCATTATGTTCGGCAATTCAGCAAATAACAGTTTTTAACCGATCAAAATATCTTCAGTATTTACCTAAATGGGGCTTTGCATAAATCACTTAAAATTACTTTCGGAAACATAACCGCTCCGCATTTTGTTTTATGGTGTCGCACTTTCCAACTCCCTTATGAATATATAACTACACAATTCTTTACTTCTGTCCTTTGAGTGATTCCTGTGCTCTATCAGACCTTAAATTTTGCAAGCCAGCGCCGATTTTAATTTATGAATTTAATAAGGCCTGTGAAATGTGCATACATTAGCTGGACTGAAACCATATAGAACCCATAGGCGTAGCCAGGGGCAGGGGTCATGGCTCCCAAAATTTTTAGCACGTACAGTCATTTTGTGCTTAGAGAAGCGATGTCCCAAACAAAATAGCGCTTCTCGCCCAAAGTCAAACATTTTGGCCCCTAAAAGTGTTTGGCCCCTCACAAAATTTTGGGCTGGCTGCACCACTGATAGAACTTAAAAGCACGGTAAACCTGCACATGCTCTTTTATAAGCAATCCGTAAAACTTGAGCATGTCATGTATGGTAAGCTGTATATTTATTTGTTCCGTTTTTTTTGTATCCAACACGAGTTTAACGTGACACAAAAATCAAAATGAAAGGTTTGCACACGGCACATGACTACTGTACGCCATCAGTGTATGTGAATGTCGTTTCCGCTAAACTGAGAATGGGTCAATGAGATCACTAAAAATGGCATTAGCAAGGTATGGAGTGAAGCATATTGTAATATTAATGATAGTAATTGCGGTGCATAATAAAAACAGCTCTATGAAAAGGCTTTCTTGCTGTAATGCAAATCATGGACACTGCCCCTTTCCCTCGAAAATATTAACAAATGCTGCGCCACGGACTATAGAGGAGAATGTGCAAAGTTATATCAGCCTTAATAACACACTTATGAACTGTTAAAATGAAGGCTTTAATGTAGAGGAAACAGCGCGATTGTAGCCTTGTAGTTTACAACTTTAATAATAACCAAATCCCGCGTGATTTCTCCGCACGCTGCTGAAATGCGTAAAATGTTTTTAGGGTGGAGATGCGTTACGGAGTTCTCAGTAACCTAAACTTCGCTTGCTTTATTTCAGTAGCCTGATGTACTAAGGCCAGTGAAATAATTTTTATTACGGCCCAGGGACGCCGGATAGCGGGGAGATGGCGGAGGCATTGCTCCCTGCCTTTCAAAAGGGGGGCAACTGGGGCGGAGGCGCCTTTTCATAACAATATCATATGGTAATTTCAAGGATTATCAATACCGAATTGAAACAAATTTGTTGCAGCTATTCGCGAACCCAGAAAAGTCAGAGTAGTTTTCTAATAATTTATGTTGTTATTTCCGAAGCTGAAACGAGCATAATTGATAAATATTTTTTGTTTTTTTATAAGTTTCCATTGCCCTCATCTCTGTTACAGCCCGATTTTCCCTACCCCTGCTCCGGCGTCCCTGTTACGGACTACTGCACTTTTGTACCACGCCGGTTTTTCTTCTATAATAATATATCAGAAAATTACCTATGGATAGGCTACGAAATCCTTGCATTTATTTTTTTTTAATGTAGCCATAGCCCATAACCACTAGTTTTTTTTAATTAGGTTAATTTCGTCTACAGCATATGCAGTCTAAAATTCAGTGTACTTGATGTACCACTTTGAAATCACAAAAATACCTTGAGCAGCATAGGCGGAAACATGCGGAATTAAGGCTGCAATGTCACTATTTGCCCTACGTAAATGCTCAAATTTTGCGACCAACTTTGGTGTCACAAAGCATCACAGCCTAATCTCTCATCCGCTATTAAACGTGAGACGTTGTGTTCAGAAGACCACGTAGTCCTATGCACTCGGTTGGGTTGAGTGTTGGCTATCGAGCACCCTCTGTTGAGGTAGTCTTATTTTAGACCAGTTATTCCCAACCTTTTTAGGCTTACGCCCACTAACGGAGGGAAAAAATTGCAGCACCCAGTGGTGATCATACAGAAATTTGCTATGAGATTTAATGACTTGTTGAAAATATATTAGGTCGTTGCACCCATAAGTATTGTAAATGGCACCCCGGTAAGGAAAGGCTGTTTTAAACGAAAACCTAATAAAACAAATAAAAGTTGTTATTGAAGAGTGCCGGCGAAAAAAAGAATGACAAAGAATAACAAATGTATGACTGGCATTCTACCAAACTATTTTCTGGGTACTCTTTACATCACCGGCGTTACGCAGCATTACTTCGTTATTTTACTCTGCATGAAGATTGCGATTTTTGTAACTCTTATTATTGCACCAATTTTAAATTTTCGCTCTTGCCGTTATGCACAAGGTTGTGTTTGCACGCAACAGCTGGGGCTACACGAAAAAGAGAAAGCCGTGACTTTGTTCGCCTTTATCTTCAGCAAGCCATTCACCTCAATTAAACGCTCACTCAAAAGTTCGATGGTTTCAAAACCTTCCTGTTGATGGCAATCGGTCTCAACTTGGGTCACCAAGCGATTCTTACCGCGACTGACAAGTTAAATGCTAAGCGATACCACGGTCATCATAACAAAAATAAAAATTTATATTCTCCTTGGTCTAATGCAAACATTCTGTGCTTTAAATGAGTCTAATTTCATTTGACTGAAACCAAAGGTGTTATTCAATGAGGCATATGTCTTGTTAGCTTTTTTGAGCAAAGAACATCAAAAGTTAAATGACGAAGTTACAGAAGCTGATTTGGGGAGCAATTCTAGTACGATTGCAATGCCCAAGATAATCCAAAGTCTGCAACAATAAATTCAATTTCTCCTAAATTAGAAAACAGTTGGATGTATTCGTGCACCAATGTGAACCACCATCAGACTGATCTTTACTTCTTGCTCCTTTTAACGGTTAGCTGTTTACCCCAAAGTTTTGATGTAAGAATGCATTCATTTCTCTCACACTACTGGATCCCTGTATTATGGTGGTTGTATGACATTGACGCTACAATTGGGGTGACGTTAAAAATGTTTTTTCCCCTATCCGTGTGATCATGTGCAAACACCTATTCTGTAATGAGTTATGGCTAACCATTTTTGTGCTCATGCGTTGTTTACTATGCCTGCGATATGGACCATGCGTCTGCAATAAATCATTATTATTATAATAAGCTTAGATTTTTTACTTTTCTAAGCGTGGTTGAGCTTCCGCCCATCTTGTTTCTCCGTCTCTGCAGCTACTTTGCTCAAAACGTTAGAAAATAACAATGATCTTACAAAAACAGCATATCTCAGAAAACACAACCTTAAACGTTGAATATGTTTTCTAAACTTATTTTAGTTTATCAAGGTTTTATTTAAACTCTTTGCCAAGAACCACAAACAGATTCGGAAAAATAATTGTGTGTTGACAAAAACAATTTTTATGGATTTGTAGATCAATTCAAAGTCGGAGGAATTTTAAGTCTTCTTCGTCTGCACATGTCGCCCAAATAACAAAATTGTTTGTCTGGTGTTGAAAACATATTAATTCTTTTTGAAAAGCATTTCGGTGAACCAGCTGAATTATAAAAATAGCACGTAGCCACTGAGCTATACATTCTAAGTAATAAAAATATTTCAGTGGTTTCAACTTCTACTAATTTGAACAAAACATCGCATCTCCATTTTGCCAGGAATTTGAAAACCAAGTTTGAAGTGATATGTTACCTCTGTCTGCCTAAACTACACTCCACAGTTTATTCAGCGACGAGATAGTGAGAGATCACCAACCAGGTTTTTTTTTTAATTTCATTACTTTGTGGAAAGAATGAAAACATCAGCCGAGTTGTTGGCAAAATTTTTGATGTAAAAAATTAGCCAATTTTAATATCCTCAAAGCAACATCAATCTCTCCATGTTTGTTCTCCGTCGCATTGCTTTCATAGAAACGGTAGAACAGTCGTGGTTAAACTACTCTCACTCACTACTCTGCCCATTATAACATTTCTACAGAGGCAAAGGCAATATGAGTCTCGTCATCTGCATTGCTTCCTGCGCAACCAACGAGTGACCTGACTGTTAGGCATACTCAACTTCAAAGCTTATCTGACACTGTTTTTTTCTCTTTGTTACATTTATGAGCCTTATACTGTGCAACTTTTTCGCACGACCTCTGACACGATGAATGAGCTATAGCCGACATAAGGGTGAATTCGTTTTGACGCATCCATTTCTTCACTTAGGAACACCAAGTTATGTTGAAACAGAGTCACTAGAAGCATTTGCGCCACAAGCTGTTCATTCTCCACAATCTGCTGCCAAACGCTCCACAAACATCTAGCGTGCGGGTTTGAAACCAAATAAAGTATGATACTACTCTGTGCGACTGATGAAAATGTACAGCGATACGTGTTAAAGCATTGTGTTGTCATGGTTTTGTGCGTTCTTTAAATTTGTGGCGTTCGTTTGTGGCGTTCTTTAAAACCTTTAAAACGGTCTATAGCAATCAAAAACGTTGTTTCCGACGGGCTGTCGCAAGTGGTGCTTTAGCATTCAACGAAGTGAACAACTTCCTGCAGAGTTCGCTTTGCCGTGGAGCTAAGTTGTTTGCTTTTGTACGCAGCCGGAGCAGCCACTTTCTCGAGCAACAACTTGTCCGTTCGTTTTTATGGTTTTTTCTTTCAATCAGCAGAACTTTCTCGAAGCTGCTAAACTGTTTAAAACTTCGATCTTATTGACCAGCGGAACAGGCTCTGAAAAGCGCTACAAAACTCGTCACATTCATCTCGCTGCAAATTGAAATCGCAATTTAGTTCTTGTGCACATTGACGGTCACAGTCTAGCAACACTAGCTTAATGATTAACTGCATTTGCCGGCACTGTGTCTGACGATGGTTGTCATACTTAGAACAATGTGTATAAAGTTTAAAAGTAAACAACAACAAAAGCTGGAGGTGTCATGCGCAGCAACCTATATCCACGACAGTTGTCAGCTCATGGCTTCCGCAGACAACGTAACCGCGTTCTCTTCACATGCAGTACGTCTTCCCGGTAGGACAAGATTTACTGGACTTGACACACAAAGGTTTTACTCCTGTGTTGCTTAACAGCTTCCAAAAATCATAAGCAAATTCGAATACAAAGAGATATTGGGGTGGTACTGTTGAACATTCATAAACCGTCTGTAACAGGAACGACTCGATGCCTTTTAAGAAAAAATGCCCCCAATATAACCATCTATAATGCACTGCTCTAATCAGTAAGTTTAAAAAATAACCAAAATTACTGCATAACCATAATCCATAGATGGCTCAGTTTGTGTTCTTAAAGCTGAAAAAAATTAGAACATGGTAAACGTGTGCATCACCCATCCAGCTCCAAAAATGTGAGTGACTTTCAACAACAACAAAATGTATTAACGTGTGCGATTTTGTTTGTTCATTTCTTTAACCGTCTGTCTGCGAGTATTGAAATTAACAAAACTACCAGATTTCCAATTTCAGTTTCTTCGTAACGTTGCCTTTAAGTTTGTTTCAGTTAGTTTAACTTAAGCTGCCATATGTATCATAAGCATTTATTTTTAATATAAGTGAAACGTGAGAATATGAGTAAATAATAGATATTATTAGAAGATACGAATTAAATCCTTTGCAGATGCCAACAACTTAACTTCAAATTGAGCTTTCGAAGAACAAAAGTTTTAAGTCGAGCTTTTACAATCCATCGGAAATGTTGAAACAAACCACTGCTTGAAATCTCGAAATATGCAATTGTCACCAACGAATAGATGAGTCTCAGATCAGTTCACCAACCGTCACTACGTCATTCTGAGATTAACGCTACATTCTGAAATCTCCAATAGGGGGTTTACGCACTGGCATGTGAGTCAACACCACAGCGCATGCAAGTCTTGCAAATGTATTCATCTTTGCAACAAAGAGTATACCATTCGGCGAAACATAATCACGTAGCGTAAGAATGCGTCACGGCACAATAAGGTGACGTGCTCAGGGCGACAGAATATTTCGGCGTCATTGCGATGCACCAGCAGGTCTCTTGGCAACGACGCAGTATGGTGCCATTTGCAAAACGTCTATCGGGAACTTGGTCATTTGGCCGAACATTTGCTGCATATTTGTATTCATGAGTGATTAAAGAAATGTGATGGATTTAAATTAGGACAAAATACACCACTTACGATAAGCGTACGGGAAGGCATTTCACTGGGGGGAGGAAAACATTTGACCTGAAAATAACAATTTGCCCTAAAAATAAACAGTTTGCCCTGAAAATGACTTTTTATTTTAATCCGAATGGGGCCTTAAACCTTACGTAAATCTGAGTTGAATTCGTTTATAACGGCTTCGTCTGGAGCGTCAATTCGCCCATAACGTTACATTTTGTTTGGTCGCGATGGCATCTTTTACATGCATTTCAATTCGCTTATAATTCCCCACTTTACACTGCACTGTTATCGGATTGACGCGTGAGCGATTCGTCGCTCTTGGCTTACATTCGTGAACGCACTTGCGAACTCGATATTGGGGCGTTTTTACACTGCAAGGACTCAAAGATTTGCTTCGTGCGCTTGGCCTGTGGTATTGCGAAAGCTGGGGAATAGGTGAAAATGAAATGGTGAAAGGTGATTGCACTACACAAAGGTGCTGTTTGTAGGTGTTGCTGGAATCGCCGAGATGTGATTTTATTTAGTGTAGTCCGAAAAATAACAGCCAGCAGAGAAAATCGTGGAAAACTGCTGGGCGATGAGGTCATGAAAACCGTGTCGCATCGTAATTGCACTCTTCAAGTGACTTTAATTGAATTTGAACGGGGTTCTCACACAATTTTCAAAACCGAATTCCATGACATTCCATGACTTTTCCATGACTTTTTCCATGACTTTTCCATGACATTTGTTACACTTTTTCCATGCGTGTTTAAGTGATACTTACACTTGCAAACTGGTAACATTCTTATCAAAAATAGCTGCTGTTGCTCTAATGGGATTGAACTCTCCCGAACTTGCTCCCTGTGTAGTGGCTGTGTCACATCTCAAAACCAAACCAACATTGCTATCAATATCAACCAGCTACCTCCATTGCCAAATATAGCAATATAATTACCAAATATTTATCGTTTAACTACTAGAACAAAATAAACAAATGTTAGGCGCTGATAATTGCAAAATAACTAAAAACAGATCCCCTAAATAGGGCACAAAACTGACGTGGGAGAGCATCATCAATGGTTCTTAAAAGAGAGTCAGTTACTTACATGATTACTAACACTGCGTTTGAAAGTATTCAAAGTAAAATATTTCCTTTCTTCTCATGATTAGCCAATGGCATGCTAAGTCACCTGTATATAAAAAAAACAGAGAAAAGAATTTGCAGAGAAGTAAAAAATAAACGCTGCACTTCACTATTATAAGCTTACTGTTGTAGTGTCGCTGTCACAAAGTATTTACAAGATACAGTACACACCTTAATATTATGAACTTCACTGTCACAAAGCATTCAAGAAATCCCTATCTTGCTATCACACTTGGTTGTCAGTGCTGCAAGTTAATAGTAAAAAATATGCACATGCAACAACACTGTACATAATACCGTTCACAAACTTCACTGAGGCTACAAAAATAATTTGCAGAAAAATGAACGATGCACTTCACTATTGAGCTTACTGTCGTAGTGTCGCTGTCACGCAGTATTTACAAGATATAGTACGTACCTTACTATTATCAACCTCTCTGTCACAAAGCACTGACAAAACTCTATATCTTCCTATCACATTTGGCTGTCAATGTTGCAAGTTAATAATAAAAAATAAGCGCGTGCAGCAACACTGTACAAGTGTTCATCCCACTATTCACAAACTTCACTGAGGCTACAAAAAGATGGATAAAACTTGTTTTTTATTCAGGTGGGAAAGAATTTAGCATCTTAAGAATCTCAAGTAGAAAACATTTTATTGCATGAACATAGCGATAACACATGTATCAACTTGGCCACACCTTGTCTCAAGACATAACATATTCGCACACTATACTGTAGATTTGGGAGTAGAATCATTTTAGCAGAAATATAAAGCCAACAAAAAGTTGCAGAACGTTTCAACAGTAAATCTAGCATCATTATCAACTATTTCTTGCTTAGAAAAAGCTAACTTTGCAACCATTGCCTAACAACAATCAAAGAATTATGATGCTTGTTATAGATTTCGCCCATGCTATGAAAGCTGTTTTTAAGAATAAGTGTGGCCTGGCTAATACAGCTTGTAACCTTCTACAGCAGTAAGTAAACGTTATTTTTCAATTTAAACAAAACTAACCCCAATTTTATTGAATTGTTGTCAGCCAATCCAACTAATTACTTCAAATATTATTTATTCCATAAACTTTAGCTTCTCTTTCAAAGTGCGTGCTTGTTCGCAAAGACTTTGCTCATTTGATTCACTTTCATGCATTTTTTGTCTAAAAGCGTTGGACTTAGCCAGTAAAATAAAACTGTGCTTTTTTTCAGCTTGCACGGCTAATGCATCTGCCTCTTGGCTCATAGATGCTATGCTTTCTTTTAATAACTTTCTTTTAGATTCAACTGCACGGATTTCATCTTGTATAGCTTTCCTCTTTCTATCTTTTTCACTTTCAACAGTGAGTTTTCTTTGATCTTGTAAATGTAATTGATATCTCATCCTCACTACTCGAACATTTCGTTTCAATCTGCGGTTCAATCGAATTTCACTGAAATGAACAGCACTGCTCTTCACGGTGTCATACACAAAACGACTAGCAATTAATGACTCCTCTTTCATGTTTTCCACCATAAGTTCATTGTTGATCGAGAAACCCCTCTCAACAGCAGCTTGGCCATGACATAGCGTAAAGATAATTAGGAAAACTTCCCAAAGCTTGGCATATTTTGCATTCTTCATGTTGTTCCAAAATTGATATTCAGAGATATGGTATTCACCCATCAATGAATCTTTAATATACCAAGTGCATTTTCAATTAAACTACAAACTTAAAAATAAAATTGATGAATTCAGCCGAAGATCAAACTACGACCGTACAATGCACAGTCTACAAATGAACTTCAAGAGATTTGTGCAGAAATGCCAAAAAGCTAAACATTACCAGAGTCTATTGCTGATGGCATAGGTAAAGCAAAGGACTTAAATTGTAAGATTATCTTTTTGAAAC
>Ga0210059_1013518_pt1 | contig 12201 bp, 9 predicted proteins | sample Ectturendosymbi2_FD_188042 | JGI IMG/M metagenome (GOLD analysis project Ga0210059, IMG submission 188042) | Ecteinascidia turbinata endosymbiont from Florida, USA - Sample 2 (SPAdes) (version 2) | ecosystem: Host-associated > Tunicates > Ascidians > Unclassified | place: Key West, Florida...
TGTGTAAAAGTGATTAACAACTTTGCCAGACGAGTACAGGTTTGCTTGCAACGAAATGGTGGACATTTGGAACACATCTTGGGAAAGCCATAAATTGACTAAAAATCGACAGAAATAGTTGAAACTCTGGTGAATGGTCTTCCATAAACTGATTAATGTGTGGTTGTAATTTGAAATAAATAGCTTTTTAATCAAAGTCACAATTGAAATTTTCATGGGTACACATCTTTTCGGGTCACCCTTGTACAAAGCAATCAAGCTTGTATTTTACAAGATTATAAATCCCAATCAAAGACTCTGGCTAAGCCCCAGACACCACTGATACAGTTACTTTGCACAACTAAGAACTTTATGCCGAGTAAAATACCTTGCCGACAGCGCTTGCCGCTATTGCGATTCATGAAGGGAGTACGCTTTTCAGTGGAATGCCTCGACCTTTGGTAACCTACAGTATGATCATGGAGGGAGTGCGCTTTGAATAGAACGGCTCGACTTGCATTACTGTAAGATTTCTGCAAGATTTCATAGTCTGACCGAAATGTCCCGTGACCGAAACGGCCAAACCGAAACTGCCAGACCGAATCGACCAGGCCGAAACGACTCAGACCGAAACGGCTCAGACCGAAAAGTCCTGTTCCGCTTATTCAAATTGAAACTAGTGCGAAATCCAGTAGCAAAGTTGTATAGTGTACGGAAACACGGCACACACCGTGCATGACTCTACAAACGCATTTTTATCAGCGAATGACAAGTGGAAATATGCTGGAATTGCGCATATTATAAAAAATGTCAGCGGTTAATGGCCTGTGCAACCATTTCATGAAGTAATGTTTAACCAGATTTGCAATTGCACAAAGCAGGCTATGTCATAAATACTTCAAATTCGTAAATATGGCATAACGCCGGAAACAGTGTATTGCGTTCAAGTTTCAAATATTTAAAATCTGTTTTGTATTTTTGTCCTATGCAGTAATGCGAATGTTTGTATTCTGTTTGGGGACGTTCCTGCTCTTGCCGCACTTTTGGTTGGTTTTCTTTAGAATAGTTCCAGTCACATTTGAGAATGGCCGCGTATTTCAATGCACTGAATTTCTTCAGCAACAATTTCAAAGACCTTTGAAAGGTTGCACGAACCCGATGACATGGTCTTAAAAGGGATGCCAATGCCAATTTGACGTAAGCAGCTAGCTACTAAATAAAACAGTAAAACTGATCAATTGAGGGAGAAGAAAAGTTAAATGCCACTGAAGCAATGCACTCGGTCACGTAGGCACTAAATCGCCTCAGGACACTAGCCTAGGTGCAGCCTCGTTATGGATGGTTGACACAAAAATGATAGTAACTCTTAAAAGGTATCGACCGGCTTCGCTCAAAGTCCACGTTCGTTCGTCCGCGAAGAAACATTTGTTCCGCACGAAAAAGCAATTGGATTGCTTTTCCAATCAAATTACGGTACTTGTTGTTTCTCGGTATGCAATGATGGTTTTGGTTTGCAAGGTTACCCTTTAACTATACATCTTGTTAATGTACCTGTCATTGGATAAGTGCTTTTATGTCTACATTTTCGTTTTCAGCACTGACTGGGAAATATCTTTTTGTTAATTTGATTAATTATAATGTTTCCAGACTTCTGCGGTGCTGTTGTGTTTCCGTAGACCTCAAGCGAGCAGAACGAAGCATATTTGATTGTGAATCAGAAGTCTCCCGAAATGTCAGCAGGAGTTAGAAAGATGAGTTGGTTATAGTTAACTAAGTAGTCACCACAAAGATCACGCAGTTGAAGCAATCAGCAAATTTTTAATAGGAAATCGATTTCACGTACCTATATGCATCTTCAGTCTTGAAATTTTATTTAAATAGGATTCTACATTTACAAATTATCTCCAAACAATGCAAAACTACATTAGTCTCAGAACAGAATGTTTTTCTTTTTTTGTTTATGTCATCATAAAAGAAAAAGCAACGTGCATTTTCTATATATTTTTCAAACATCCAAATATCAAGATTGCCAACGATTTCCTACAACTGCACTTGTTCAGTCCCTACAGAGGCTTCATGGAAATTTGAATCATGGCAAACCCATTTCACCAAATATTAATTTAAATGAAACAGACTCCGTAAAACTATTCTTTATTGTTTCAGAATGCCTTCGTTGTTGGGCTTTGAATTCCCATAAATTGAACAGCAACGAAACCAAGCTGTCTAGGTCCTAAAAATGAAGTATAGTTTGCAAACGATGCGAAAAATATTAGTGCAACGCAATACATTTATAAAAATTATGTACAAGTTTGCTTGAGTGTGATCGTAGTGTAATCTTGGGCGTGATGACGTCATTGACCTCATATCTAGAAATTCTTGAGAAACCGGTGTCAAGCGAAATTTCTGACCTGTTATTGTTTGTCTGTTATTTTGCTTCTCAGAATAAAGAAATAAAGTTTGGCAATTACTTTTTGATGTGTGGGGTGTAAACTTAAACATTTTTGTTAGATGTCACGTACCCACAACCAGGTATAGTACGGGAATAACTTGAACAACTGAAAATTTTTGGACATAGTCTTTGACTTCAATTATTTTTTTTTCTAACCTTAACCTAAACCCTAGCCCCACACACTTACCTAAACACGACTCCCTAAGCCCTAATCATAAGTTTTCTGAGCATATTTGATATGTAGAATATCACTCTGCGCATGCGTACATGGCGTAAAGTCAGAAATTTCCCAAGTCGGAACTTTCGCTTGACACCGGAACATTTGCAAATGCTCCTTTATATCAAAAATTAAAAAATACAAAGCGTTGCAAACCACCAAATTCAACGATTTTTCGAGGGTTTTCCAAAACTTGACATCTTGACTGCTTAACCATTCAACGAAATTTTGAGGGTTACCTTTTAAGATCTGCAGAAACAGATGGTGATTATAGAAATCTTACTTCATGGATAGTGAATTTTCAGCAACTTCTGTACGGTTATTGTTCATAAGTTCTTTCCTTCAAATTAGAACTGTTGCTTACTCTTCCCTAACCAATGGTTAGCAGAAGCTTTCGCTAAAGTAGCTTCGACAAAAAAGTGTAAGTACTCATCAACGGCTTTTGTGTTTCATCAATCTCCTTTTCAGGATTGCAAAGAATTACGTGAGGTCTTGCATGCATAACTCACTTTAAATGATGGTTTATTTTACAGGCGAGCTGTCGTCAGAGGCTACACCTCCAATTAGCTTCCAGCCGACAACAGGTAAAAGCTGCCTTTGAACGTATAAATCGCCACGTCGCGGTCAAACGCGAGTGGATATTTATGACTTTTCAAGTTCAGGCCGCATAAGCAGAGAAACATCCGCGCGAGATTCGCACGCTGCGATGTCTAGTCAAGTGATCACGTGCCTTAGCGGACTTAATATGTTTACAATCAAGATGTTTGATTTCCTGGAATGATTCATTCTGATACTCGCCGGTGATGACGTTGAACCACATGATTGGTTCTTTATTGTTTACGTCGTTCGTGGCATTGTGACAGAGGTGCGGACATTCCACTTTAAGTTCAAAATACAAGTAATTATCTTTCAGATGGAAATTAATCTTATCGTATTTGATCCACGACGCAGTATTGCCATTAACCGCAGATGAAGCATTACAACAATATGCATATACCAGGAATGCTGTAAAGTGTGTTTGACGAGAAACATCTAAATAGTGTGTTTCTTGCCCAAACCGTCAGCAACATTGATCACAAATTATCATAACGATCTTTGTTGTCTTGAAACATTTGGGACATTTTGTGCTTTCAAAGTGAAATAACTTGAAAGAAGAACATTTTCAAAAATCCACCAGTGCCCCCCTGGGTAAAATCCTTCCGATGCCCGTGCACACAAGCATGTAAAATTACACCATTTTTGTAAAAAAATGTGTTGTATTACACCATCTGGCAACACTATTCAACAACACCAATTCGGTGAGCAAGCCATAGCAGGGTGACAGAGTGTTCACGGTGTATTCTGCCAAACAATTACGAAATCCCGCAAGATTCACTGCCAAATCACAAAAAATATATTACAAATAATATTGACAAAATATTGCCAAAATTCTGCAATATTTTTTCATTAAACGATTAATTTAAACAATGGGCCCAATGCTATAATTGTGTTACTTAAACTTCTTGAAGCAAATTCCAAACTTAAAAGTGGAGGGGTCAGGTCCCCCAGAAATAAAAGTGGGGGGGCCTAGGCCCATGCGGCCTCCCCTGTTCCGCCACCTATGGTTTCAGTAATATTTGGCAGTCAAGTCTAGGGTAAATGATTGTTAAACGGATGAAGCATACTTCAAAACACTGCTGTGACAAAAAATGGACGGCAAAATGGCCTTATATCGCGAATGCTGTTTTCCGAATTGTACAAAACCATGGTGAAAAAAGGTACTTTTGTAGGATTGAGGGCGGGCGATCGCCCCAATCGCCCCGCCCCCCCTTTGTATCTGCCCCTGGTTGTAGGAAATCGTTGGCAATCGTGATGTATTGATGTTTGAAAGAATATATAGAAAATGTACTGCAAAGCAAGTTGCTTATTCTTTTATGATAGCATAAACAAATAAAGGAAAGCATTCTGTTCTGAGACCACTGTAGCTTTGCATTGTTTGGAGATAATTTGGAAATGTAGAATCCTATTTGATTAAAATTTCAGGACTGAGGATGCATATAGGTACGTGAAATCGATTTCCTATTAAAAATTTTGCTGATTGTTTCAACTGCGTGATCTTTGTGGTGACTACTTAGTTAACTGTAACCAACTCATCTTTCTAACTCCTGCTGACATTTCGGGAGACTTCTGATTCACAATCAAATATGCTTCGTTCTGCTCACTTGAGGTCTACGGAAACACAACAACGGCGCAAAGTGTGGAAACAAAACCAACAGAAGGTTATTTCCAGTCAGTGCTGAAAACGAAAATGTAGACATAAAAGCACTTATCACATGACAGGTAGATTAACACGATGTACAGTTTCGGGTAACCTTGCAAACCAAAACCCTCATTGCATACAGAGAAACAACAAGTACCGTAATTTGATTGGATTGCTTTTTCGTGCGGAACAAATGTTTCTTCGCGGACAAACCAACGCGGATTTTGAGCGAAGCTGGTCAATGTCGTTTCAGGAGTTGCTATCATTTTTGTGTCAACCATCCATAACGAGACTGCACTGAGGCTAGTGTCCTGAGGCGATTTAGTACCTACGTGACTGAGTGCATTGCTTCAGTGGCATTTAACTTTCCTTCTCCATCAATTTATTAGTTTCAATATTTTAAGAATAGCCGGCTGCTTACGTCAAATTGGCATCCCTTTTAAGACCATGTCATTGGGTTCGTTCAACCTTCCGAAGATCTTTGATATTCTTGGGGAAGAAATTGCGGCAGTCGATTGAAATACGCGTCCATTCTCAAATGTGACAGCGACTATTTTGACGAAAATGAACCAAACTTGTGCCAACAATAGGAACGTTCCGAAACAGAATACAAACATTTGTATTACTGCATAGTAAAAAAATGCGATACAGGTTTTAAGTATCTAAAACTTGAATGCAGTGCAGTGTTTCCGCCTTAATGCTATTTACGAATTCGAGTCATATCTGACACACAAGATTTTATGCAATTGCAAATCAGATCAAACATTATTTCATGACTAAAAAGTTTTCTAGATAAATGGCTTAATGTTGATATTTGTTTTTAAAATGCATGAGTGCAGCACATTTTCACTTGTCCTTACTACTGGATTCTGCACTAAATTTTATTTGAATGAGAGCTGATGATACAAACATAGTGGTCGAGATTAAAGACTCTTGTAAGATCTTAGTGTTTGATTTTTAGGTGTGAAAAGATTCTTTTCGATGGACACTAGACATTTAGTATATAACGGGTGGCCAAATTGCGGCTCGCGAGCCTCATGCAGCTCTTCGAACATTTGCATGCGGCTCTTGGAGCTTTCAGAAAAATTGTATTGTATATGTTTTTATTTTTATTTCTACGTATTGCAAAGCTTAGAAATGTTGTAAAGTGGTACTGTGGTAGCTAGCGTGCCGTGCAGTCTTACTTTTGCAAGTCGTTGCAGAAAGAATTATGATATCACAGAAGTGTAGATTGCAAATAATTCGTGTTTTTAGACTTTTATGCTGCAGCTCTTTGTGACTTGGGTTTTATGATACGCGGCTCATACATGGAGCAAGTTTGGCGCCCTGGTATATAATTTTATTACGAACGTGCTATAAAAATTAGGCATTGACTTTGTTTTCGGAATCGACAATCGCACAGGTTGTGGCTGTTTCTAGTTTGACTTCACCATTGCGTATGTTCAGTTGAAACCATCAGCACTTCTGGGAACTCAACTTCATATCTGCTCATCAAAGTTTAACATTTGCAATGAAAATTTTGTGAGTCATATGTCCAAATTTGTAAACATTTTGTGCCCTTGATACTAAGCATGGTGCTAGTCACGTTGAAAAACTCTCTTTCTGACTGACTTTAATCTTTTATAGCTTGTAAGCTCTAGAATGGATCAAAGAGATTCTGCAGAAATAGAAAATTTTCAACATCTGTGTATACTGAATTTCGCTGTAGAAGTTCACGCTAGAATGTGTTGTGATCCTTGAGAAGAAACCGAAATCGAAAAATGTGGATATTTTGGCATAATCCTCCTTAAAAATTCACAGTTTTCTGAAGACCGAGCAACCTTGAACCTTGATTGTGTTCGTGCGTTAAAGCATAGGTGTAGGAGCAGGCACATTTTTGGGGATGCGAAGGATTTTTGCCCACATGTTCCCTAACTTGACCAAAAAATGCTCCAAAGAAATGGACTCCAAAAAAACGACTGCGTTTCTTTTCATGTTGGGCGCATTTTGAAGCACTTCAAGCTCGATTTTTTCCGAATTTCCCCCAAACTTGCTCAAATTCCCCCTAACTTGCCCAAAAATAAATAAATAAAAACATGACCTCTAAAAAAAGAAAAAAAGTCTGCACTTTGCTTTTGAGTGCGTTTTTTGTAAAATCAAAGCAGATACAGCGATTTTGCTAAGGTATTCACACATTTTACCCACATTTCCACAGATTTTGCCCGGATTTGAAGCAATTTTGTTCGGATTTTCACCAAATCAAAAGTTATGGGGGTGCGCTTGCAACCCCTGCACCCCTGCACCCTACACTAATGTGTTAAAATATTTGCAGTTAATTGAATTTATAGCGTTATTGAACCGCAACGCCGAAACCAAATAATCTGCATTTGACATTGCTTGAAATGACTTGCTTGTGATTTTACGCCACTCTGCTTCTAACTCTGCTTCTCAGAAGACGAACAGCTAAAAATTTTCAAGGAGTAGTTATCAGACCCATCATACCTTCCAATTTTCTGTGACATTGCTTTTCTTCTTCAAGTATTCCTTATGCATAACTTTGTAGTCCAATTTCATCAGACCGAACTACAGCAATATCATTGACTTGTCTTTTTCCGGTTGAGACCACGTCATCAAGTGATGACTTAGATTGATGGTCGGTTTGAAGTGATAAACGCAGAATCACTGGAAACATCGACAATTTGTGAGTTTTAGTCTTGCGTTATGATTGAACGTCTTGGTGAATACAAATAGCAATTGAAAAACGTGATAAAAGGAAATAAGTGAAAACTTTCATAATTTTATGTGAAAGAAAATCCTGAAATGTAGGCTCTCACACGAACACCAGACGTTTTGTAACAGTGTTGCCAGATGGTTGTCACATAAACCTGCTAAATCACGTCACGAAAAACTGCTAGATCTTGCTAAAAACCATGTGACAAATTTTCAGCTGAAATCTGCCTAAAATGGTGAAATTCTGCTTAGAAAGCTGCTATTTTTGAGGTGTTTAAAATAAACTTGTAAGGCTACAGTATGTATCAATTATGCAAGGGCGGCGGAAGCGGTATGGCCAGACCAATGTAAACATTGGACAGCATATTTTTAACAAAACATTCAGAAAGCAAGTTACATGAATTAAGCGAGAAAGAATCGCATAGCATGTTCGACTTTCGTTGGGGTTAGGACCTGATCCACAGACTGTCGTTTGTTCAGAAACAAAGCAATTGCTGCATCACAGCTCGTTCTCTCGCAAATCTACAGCAGATGTTCCACGCTGAGGTAACGACTAGCTGGTATTAGCAATCCAGTAGGTGGTTGATTGAACAATCACAGGAATTGAGAAATAAGTGGGATAGTTTTGGAAGCATGGGTGCACAGAAACCCTCTAAGAAAGTTAAAACTATTGACAGTTATTTCTTGCACGCCCCACGCTTAAATCAAAATCTGTTGTATCCCCGGCCGCTTTTTTAGAGCCATCAAATAAACAAACTCGAGTCTGAGATAACCCATACAGAGCAGGAGAGCAACAGCTGCCCCAGAAAATGTAGTGGCACAGAGGCAGATATCACAAATGCGTTGAACGCAGAAGATAGGAATGTTGGGTTTGAGGGGAAGCGAGCGAGGCACTTGCCAAGAGGGGCGCAAGGTGCTTCCATCGAGGTGTTTTGTGTGTAAATTTTCCTCTTTTAGGTTAAAACGTTTTATCTGCTGATGCAATTTTATCCGAAGAAATAAGTTAGTACTGTACTCTGTTTTCAAAGAGCCTCCAAGGGCCACTGTAATGCGTAAGTACTCTGCCTTGGAAAGGGCCCGAACAGCAACTGCAATGTGTAGGTACTCTAATTCCAAAGGGGTCCCCAATAGCAACTGTAGTGTGCAGGTGCTCTGCTTTTAAAGAAGTCTCCAAAGACAGCTGCAATGTGGCTGCCAAAACGAAATCCTTCGAACCAGTTTTGCACAATTGCGAAGCTTTGCTGGAAACTTTGCTTTCTATCGCTGTTGGTAACGATGGGGTAACGTGCTTGGAAGTTACAACCAAAGCAAGTGGAATTCATGCAAAGCTTGAGAGGTGTGATTTGTTTTTGCCATAGCAGTTTGCACCAAATTTTTTTCATTGTCAGATCAGCTGAAAACAGCCTTACAACCGCCTCCGCACCGGTGTCGGACGTTTCCGCTCCTGCTTGTACAAATGGGGTATGACCTCCTCTGCGGCTTGTGAGATCCATCGACCTCCCCATGGACTGCATGGCCTGACGGTTCTGGACGATGAGACAACCGAATGGCTGCTCAACACCTGTTCTGAGATCCAGTGCGACCAAGCAGTGGTTTGAGCAAGTATCTCAAAATAAGAAGAACTGCAACTGAAGCCAAAAAAGTGCTGAAGTAACATGAAGCACTTTTCAGCGCTTTCGATCTCATGCTCCATTTTTCTCATTTTGGGAGAAAACCGTGCAGCAAGCTCAGGATTTACAACTAACAGATCCCCGTATTCCAAGGGCGCGTGGACCTAAAAATGGCAATTTGGCTGGCCATGTGCTACATTCAGCCCGCCGAAAGATCATGATCGTATGATATACTTCAACGTTGCCGACAGCATCAGTAGTGAAATACCAAAGTGATTCAATCAGGAAAATTTTGTTCTTTATGCAAAATGCAAGGAATTGTTGATTTCGGCTGCAAACAGGGTGCGTGATCGCAGAAAACTTGGAAGCCGTGAAAAAGAATTTTGGTGATGATCTGGAAGCTTCAAGGTTGTCTAATCAGTTGGGTGTTCTAAGTAATGCAGTACAGGTGTCAGTGTGAAAATGAAAGACTTAGTTTCTAGCACTCTTGCAATTACTTCAAATTGCAACATTTTTTCTGAAGTTACGAAACTTCTGCAACATATGCACGTGCTGCGTTAACACTGCTTCTGCAGAGCGTTCTTTTTCATCTCTTCATCGTTTGAAAACGTACCTCCAAACAACCACGAGTGCGTAAAGACTGAACCACCCAATGATTTTGTCTGTTCATAGAAGTTGTACAGAAAGTTTGAATGTGCAAAAGATAGCTTCAGAGTTTGTTTCAAGAAATCACAAACGCCAAATTGATTTTGGAAAAGTGTGACGTGTGGCTGATTATTTTTTTTTGTCCTCTGATTACACGACTCTACTTCTTCGTGACTGTGGTCAGTAAAAAAGATATGGTTGAATTTTGATGTCTTGTCAAACACGGAGCATTCGCTTTTTTCCGTAATTCTTGGTCTCTGGCCATACCAATTGTTTTTACTTTCCGCCGCCGTTGAATTATGGGCCTTGCACTCACTATCAATTAACCAGACATTAGGCCATTGCCAACGACTTCCTGACGTAGTTGAACCACCTGGAAAAATGGTGCGTTGTGGGACAAAAATATATTCTGCCAATGTAGTCTGTGAAACCCAATGCGCTCACTAAGCACAGAAGCAAATCATTTAGATTTCAACAAGCCATTTAGTTATTTGTTAGTATGATGCAATTTATCTGCTTGAAGCAGCTTCGCTGCGTCATAATAGAAACTCCAATGGCAATAGCAATGGTATATTTATGCATCCAAATGATTAAAGGCAGCTAGTTGTGCCTGGTTGTCCTTGTGTTGCCCAATCTAAAGCGTCAGAAAGAAGGTAAAGAATTTTTTGATGAAGAAGAAGGTGTAAAGTTTTCATCTCAAAACTGTTGGAACAAGTAGCCTATTTGGCCAGGAGTTTGCTACCTGCTTAACCTACCTAACCGTTTTTAAAATCATGCTAAAAAATGAGATAACTGCAAGATTGATAATTTTAGAGCTAACAGTGAGAAAAATTTGCTAGATTTAGCAGCAAATCAGCTGAAATGGCAACATGTCACCAAGTCATCTAGTTACGCAGTAGGCTACTTGTTATTATGACGCAATTATACGCTTGAAGCATGTTCGTTGCGTCACAATAAAAACTCGAAATTATTGAAGCAGCTTGTACTTGGTTGACCCTGGTTTTGCCCATTTCAAAGCGTCGTCAAGAAGACAAAGTGTGTTTTGATGAACTAGGAGGAAAAGTTAAATAATTATCACCAAAACCTGTTCATGCAGTTTTTTTATCAGGAATTTGTTACCTGCTAAACCCGCTAAACGTTTATCAAAATCCTGCTAGAGAACCTGCTAGCTGCTAGATTGAAAAATTTCCAGCTAACAGTGAGGAAAACCTGCTAGATCTAGCAGCAAAACTGCTAAAATGGCAACACTGTGTAAACTTTGTCCTGCAATGATGTTTGTGGCACATGATATACTGAAGTACCAAAGGCTACACTGCTGTTGTTCAGTGTGATGTGTAAATGGATCAGAATTAACACGAGATTAAAAAAGGAAGATGAAATATAAGAAGAATTTGACCATAGAGAATGATTTGATTAAAATTTCAGGAAATGTGAGTTTTCATTTAAACGATTGTTATCAAAAGCAGCTATTGATTCACACATGTTGAGAAAAGTGAGGATATGAATATAGCTAGGAGCCTGTTGTACCTTTTCATTAATTTTGCAATCAGGTATAAGAGGTGTCATATCACTTTAAGAACTTTGCATTGACTGTAAAAGTTATGAGTTTGCAGCAACATCTTGAGCTCAGGACGATTTCGTTACCGATGCAGGTTTCACGGGACGGACATATCAACTTACACATGGCCATTCTGTGATCGCTTTAAACGACATTGCCCCTCACTTACAAAGAAATTAATCTTTGTGTAAAGCTGTCTCATGCACACATTTGAAGACAAGGTCATCTACTTTCGAACAACAACAGCATTTTGATTCACGCTGCAGAGGTTGCGATGTTGTGGCTGGAAAGGTGGGTTTGTCACCCTGCCTGGTTCGACACCGAAGACACCCTGGTTCAATTGCCCGACCATGGACGCATTTTTGCCATTGTTAGTTAATCAATGTCTACAACAGTTGCTGGACGATGCTCTGGACCAGTGGTCCCCAAACTTTTTGGATGCTGGGCCAAATTCGAGATTTTATCAGCGTTCGCGGGCCGGACTATTTTGCGCATTGAGAAATGAAAAAAAACTTCCGGTTCCTGAACATCACCTCAAAATCCAGTCATATTAAACTATTTACACACTGCCAGATAACGCTAACGCTTCAGTTACGAAATGCCTACAATTTACAAATTTCACAGCACTTATGCATGCTAACAGGGGCGGCTCGTCTAGACGGGCTGCAGCCCTCCCTGAAAAAGGAAAGGCAAAAGATTCCGCCAAACTGCCAAACTCGCTTAAAGTTTGGATTTAGTTACGAAATTTCGCAACACAATCATTTTCGGTACTTCCGATACCATTTTGGCTCAACG
>Ga0210059_1013519_pt1 | contig 12201 bp, 6 predicted proteins | sample Ectturendosymbi2_FD_188042 | JGI IMG/M metagenome (GOLD analysis project Ga0210059, IMG submission 188042) | Ecteinascidia turbinata endosymbiont from Florida, USA - Sample 2 (SPAdes) (version 2) | ecosystem: Host-associated > Tunicates > Ascidians > Unclassified | place: Key West, Florida...
TGCGTTTCTTCATGGCCAGCGCACTTCAAAAATGGCCAAATTTTTCGAAATTGGCCATGAAATGGCCAATCTGGCAACCCTGGCACAGGAGGTTGAGTGCAGTTAATAGCCGAAAAAGAAATATTGAAAGTAGTTGCGTCGATTGTTGTTCATTGTTGTGCAATTAAGAAGAACGTTATTGTTGCATCACTGTTATAAGATATTGCAGATGAACAGTTCACAGTGGAGAAAGAAGGGCCCCTTGAACTTTTGCAGTTTATTCAAAAGTATAACCTTGGGAACTCTGTTCCAAATATAGTAATAATGCTGCGGATTTTTCTCACAAATGCTGTTAGTGTTGCTACCTGTTAGAAGAGTTTTTCAAAACTAAAACTGATCAAGAATTACTTAAGATCTAGTATGAGCACCTTGCGGTTGAGAAGTCTTGCCACACTGTTTGTAGAGCAACACTTGACAGAAAATAAAAATTTGGACATTGCCATTGAATAATTTGCCAACAAAAAGGCAAGAAAAGTTACTGTGTACAAAATTGTAGTTTTCATTTCAGAAATAAAGATGGTCCTAATTTTTTACACTTTTTTTACTATTTTCCCTATATGTATATGTCATTTTTACTTTTTGTTTAACTGTTACAATGTTTGAGCTCTTCGGTGTGTATTTAAAGCATACCATATTTGAGCATGTGAGAGTACTGTAATATTATAATGGTGCGCAAACTAGTTAATACATATACAAAGCTTTAAGAGCCAGTCGCTATGCAATATGTATTTTTCTGGGCTTCGGGGGTGCCAAACTCAAGGGCTGCCCGGGCAGCCCACACTCTAGATACGCCACTGCCTATGTTAAACATAATTAGCAAACTTACCTACTTTAAAAATAAAAAACGATAACTGCAGTGTTTAATGTGAACGGAACCGTTTTCTTAAACTCTAAAAAATAATGCTCTTAGTAAAATTCCAATTTTACATGTTGTATATCAATTTCTGAAGTGAAAGTCTTTCTGTACAATTTGATGGTATTTGCTTTTCTACGGTAGTTTTACCAGGCTGTATGAACAACATAACACAAGTAATAATTACTTGCATTCTATTCATTTAATTTCGCATCAAACATTTCTAGCTCACCTAAAACTCTTCAAAAAATTCTCACTATCTTCTGGACCACTAAGACTGGCAGAGAGATGACTTCCCGCGACCCTTGCTTCAGCCAGTTATAGTCCACTGGCAAAATAATGTGCCTGTTCAGTGGAGCTCACGTGATTGTGAAAGGTTCGCTAGTCTCTACCAGCGTTGCATTTAGGGGGACGCCCAAGGGGCCCGGGCCCCCCACCAGAAAGAGCCTCCCACCATGTTCATGTGATGAGCCATATGTACGACTTTTGAGTGCCACTTTGTTATTTTTGTTAGCGATGAAAATTTATGGACGCTATTTAATTATTATCAGTCGTCTAGATGGCAGTATTTCACTTGCGTGTATTATTTGATATTGTGACGAAACAACTATTACACTTATTGGTTTCTTGAAAGTCAGTCAGATATCCGAATCTAGTGAATGCAAGGTCAAGCCACGTAGAGCGCATTAGCTTAAATTTCCACTCGTTACTGGTAAATTTTGCGTCTTCCTTACTCAGATTTGCACAGGTCGCATATGAGTAGCATTGTTAAGTAGGGCTACCATACGTCCTCTTTTTGGAGTACATGTACATTATTTTCACGAGAAATGAAATAATGTCCGAAGACATTCAAAAATGTCAAAATATCCTCTTTTTTACATTTCTTATTTTACATAGCTATAGTCAGTGGCGTAACTAAAGGTTTGAGCCAGATTGGTAAACTTAGATAAAACAGGCCCACCGGCCACTGTACGGCGTCCACTAGCTAACACTCAGAAAAAGCTTGAGAAATGATGGTGAATCCGGATGTTGATGGCAAAACTAACACCCTAAATCACCGGAAAATAACCCGAAAAACACACAAAAACAACAACGTACTCTAAACCAAAAGAATGCCAAAACCGAAATATAAGTTAAGTAGGAGACCAGTTTTTACATTTAGCTTGTCACGGGAGCAATTCGCAGGGTTGTCCATGGGACATGTTTATCTGTCCCATTCCCATCCCGTAGCAATTTATGCCTGTCCCACCCCATGGGACGTTTCCCATGGGATTCCCATAGGAATGACATTCCCATGGACAAGCCTGGCAATTCGCCTCCCTGATCCCCATCAGTTACGCCACTGGCTATGATATATTGCATTTCCATACAGTAAGCTGTCCCTACTCAACTGCAACAAGGTACGAGCTGGTGGCGTAGCTTAGTTTATGGGAGGGCCTGCAAGTTGTCTACTAAATCGTTTTGGTTGATGTAATTCTCGGCTGGAAATGCGGGAATGCTTTCTCATTAATCGTTACACAACAGTTGGTAAATCTTTCTCAATATCTCAATGACTTTGGCATTAGACCGGGGACTTCTGACTCCATTGTAGGTAGGCTGTACCAGCTTTGCTGATGAATCGTGATACGATGATCAGTGTATTATACATATCTTAGTGTAGTACTTTCTAGTAATAAAGCTAATCAGCAATGTTAAAAAATGAATATTTTCGTCAGAAGTATCCTTTTTCAGAAAAGGGCTAAATGATTTTGAAGCTAAGTTAATTATGTGTGGTTGCATTTACAAAGTTCGCAAAAGAGAGTGAAAAGACTATTGTGACTTTGTGGATATTCAGTTCCAAAAACTTATTTCTCACAGCATAACCAGGTGGCTATCATTTTATCTTAGCTTGCCTAGGATGCTTCAAATGCACCCAGCTTCACATTCATACTTCACGTCCATCGACAAGCCAACTATTGTTCTGAAATGTTTTGGAAAATCTCTGAGCGAACTATGTTTAAGGCATTACGACATTTGCAATCATTTCTGGTTGCTTGTAATGAGAACGTTTGGAATACTGAGAAGTCAAAAGCATCATTTGTTGAGGTTGTATCGTGTTTCGCCACTATGAAGGCAAGGATTCAATAGAGACAATCAGATGTACATATCAAGCCAAGTTAAATCTGCACTAAGAAAACTAATAGCCTGAGAGAAAGCAAGGATCGTGACTGTATATTATTCATGTCAGATGTATCTGTATTGTAGAAGTCTGGTGTTGCACATGTGACTAATTGGACCACTTTATTTGCTGAATTTGAATGCTTTGACTAGATTTCTCCGTTTGCAAGCAAGTGCTATGGAAAATGTTGAACCACGTGAGTAGTATTTCCTTGTGAGAAATGTTGCTGTTGATAAAGCTAAAACTGTGTGACCAATACCAAAATCTGTTTGAATTCGTGCAAAAAGAGCATCAACCACACGCAATTTCTTGTAAAATGATGGAACATGAAAGATGGGCAAAATATTTTGCAACTTCCATTGAATGCTTCAGCGAACTGATGAAGATTGCGCAGTTTTACTTCAGCGTTATGGCACTTTACGCTAATGTGGAACGATTTTTTCCTTGATGCAGCCACAAACCTAAAAGAAAGAGAAATCTTTCTAACTGAACCAGTTTCTACTCTGTTAAAGCTGGTGTCCAATTTAAAACATCTTTCATGCAACCAGTTTCATAATATTGTTAGAGGCGATTTTACCTTTTAAAGAAACTGCAACATATCCATGAGCTAAAAAGGACAAGTAAATAAGGATTTTCTTTTGTGTATTTTGACTGAAACATCGTCCACACTGGACATCTTACTTCAATCTTTAAACGTATCAATAGGCCTAATTGTTATTTGACCTGTTAAAGTGTAGACAATACATTCAATTAAGTGACAGTCGTAAGTTGTCCTCCCTTTTTGCGATGAAAATGTGGCAGCCTTGTTGAGCTTAACTGAAGGGGGATTGTCAACAAGCGTAGAGCTTATCCAAGTGGTCCTACAAGACGTAAAAAAACAAGAGGCAAAAATGAGATAGGAGGAAATTGCAGCCAAGTCGTGAAACATCCAAGTGACTATTTTACAGTGGCAGTGAAGTCCACCAGAGACATTTCTGCGGAACGTTTAAGAGGACAGAATATCTAAGAACATGTTGTGACAGACTTAGATCTACGTATCGATGAAAATTCACCTAGTTTAACCAGCAGAACAGTAACAGAAGAACGTCAAGGTGTGTATCATCGAAAAACACGATAGATAAGGTGGCTGACGTTATCACTGGAGGCAACGATACCGGTCTCTGGGCCCTCTGGCCAGCCAGCATACCGGAATAAATGCGGGAATATTGGTTCAAATATGAAACAGTTTTTTTTGACATTGTGATGAATTTTTTTTAAAGACGATCTTCCACAACACAGAAAAGACAGAAACTTGTCACGGAAATGTACCCCAAGTCTTATTCGTCGTCAGAACCACAATGGCGAAGCAGTTGACAGAAGCTGACATTGTTTTTCTCCTTCACAAACTTGTGTTAAATGTGTCACTTGTAGACTGATGTGCGCGGATACGACTAAATGTGCGCATTTCCTGATTACAAAAGGAATCTGCGACTGGAAGCATGCTCTTCAGCGACTGAGGAGCCACGAGGAATCAATGGAACATATAGATGCCACGATTACATTTCGTCGCAGATGTAATTAATCACTATGAAGAATTGATACAGAACTGGCCAGTCAGGTCAATTAATGCGAACAATATGGGAGATCGCCTCTGCTTGCAACGTTTGGTTTCTGTGGTAAAATTTATTTCTGATCGCGGACTGGAGTTTAGAGATGATGCAAACGTTGGATCGTCCAGAAAGTTTTTCCAAAAAATTTAAAAAACTTTTTAGCAAATGTAATACGGGCTTATTTTCGAACCAGTATAAATCTTCGTGAACACAAGAGAGACTATGACTACGAAAATAATACAAACACCAGTATTAGAAAATTTGGTTTATCGCCCACATTCACAAATTTAAATGGGAATCATCTGTGAGTTTGTTTCACATGTTTTTCGAAATAAGGGTCTGTGGTTGTCAATGCACACCTGACGTCGTCTTCTAGTAGAAGCTGGTATCAGTGCTTGGTTTTCAAAATAGTTATAGTGTTGAAAAGCAGCTTCACAATGGAATGTAGTTGGTTTAAAGCAAAAGAGCTTTTTCTGCCTGCCGACACATATCAGAGAGATTTAGACTGGACATTCATAAAAAATTGAATCAGAGTCCCCACAGCTGTCGACTTTGCAGCTGAATCAGCTGTTCAACATTGCAATCAACTTCACAATGAACCTGTAAGTCCGGTACCTCAAAACCAGTTAAATGTTTTGATATAACTCTAGAAAAGAATATATCTATCTATCCAACTCGGAAAAATGTAGCAAGGCGCTCAAGAAAGATTTGACGAATTTTTCACTTATCAAATTCTACCTCTTCGGCAAATGCGTTAATGCCAAAAAAGCAGCTATTTTTCCACTTTCGATGTAATGGATCCACAACTGTATATTACCTTTAAACGCGACGATGTCTTGGACACATCAAAAATATTTTACCTTTTCCCTGCATGGAGATGTTTAGCTGGTTGAAACGTATAAAAAATCACCGAACAATAGCTATTTGTCAATCCACTTTCTGTCTTTGAATCGTTCGGTAAAGATTCTGTTCTTTTAATAAAGCACCAATTTCACTGGGTGGGCCACTCTCTCCAGCACCTTCCGCCATGATAGCCAACGGATGTTCAAATGAAACAAACGGCAAACGCCCACTGTGTTCTAACCCCATCTCTCACAGAAAGCACCAAATTAACGAATGCGTAAGGGACGACCTTTGATGTGATTGACAGCAGATGAAATGTATCTTAAAACTAATGTCAGATCTGCTTAAATTTCTTTCGCAGAGGAATTTATTTTCGCTGAAGAAGACAACAGCTACCTAAAAACTTTTTTCTATTTTCATAAACTCAGAAAACCTTCTTGGTTCTCATCATGGCGGAAGCACCATCGGCACAAACAGACACGCAGTGAGTCCGAGAAAGCTGATGGTCCTGAATAAAGAAATCTGCTTTAAGCATTTCCTTTCCTGTGGTATGTTTGGCAAATGGTCGGCAAAACATATATTGTTCCACGTAGTCCTCGGTCGCACGGTATCGCATGAACACCATGAATTGTGCATCGTTACTTAAATCTGTAGTCTCGCCCAACTCTAAATAAGATTTTCACTTCGCTTCGCAGCAGCAATAGTTTATTTCAGAATATCGACTGAGAGTTCTTGGATGAGCCAGTTGATGGTGTTGTTTGACAAAAGAACCATAGTTAACTTATTACCTATGGCATTATTGCACCTTATCTTGGCTATTTTCACGGCTGCTAGTTTGACCAAGCTCTCTCCCGCTGTATAGAGTGCTTTTGCTGTTGCATTCCAAGCAACAGAAAAAAAACACGCACTGATTTACTATGGGAGCAAACTTTTACTCCTGAGTAGATTGACGATAAGCCGACTTCACATTACCTAGTACTTTTTCTCTTTAAAAAGCTCAAGGTTTTCGTCAACGTATTTCGCATATTTTAACTCGAGATGCCGACGTTGTTTAGTTTCTTTGATAGAGCCGTGAGCAAGGGCTTCTAAGCGTAACCGCACTGTGACCAGATCTAACCGTTTACTTCGACTGAACTAAATCTAAGTTTCAAGTAGTTGCCAGTATATGCAAACGCCTGCTTTCGTTTTGCAACGACAAACAAAGGCTGTAAAAGCTAACCGCAGTTTTGATAACAACCTTACACTTTTAAGCTACCGACGACACTACCTCAGAAGCAGGGCCTCCAAGAGAAATCTTTTTAGGCGGAACAAAACCTATTTGCAGTCCCTAACACTTGCAACATTATTTTGAAATAAATACAAGTTGAGGCGAATTAATGTGCATCAAACTTCAACAAGAAGTGCTCGTTTATTGATGATATGAAACAGGCCCGTAACCAGGGGTGGGCGAAGCCACCCTAACATTTTTTAGCCGAAACATGTGTTGGACATAGTTTAATTGTGGGCCCCTCTCAGAAAACTTTTCGCCCCACGTGGTGTCCCAAGCTGGTTACGGGCCTGATATGAAATATTATGTTAAAACATACCGGTATTCAAGTAATGTGACAATAGTACCACTTTTAAACATGACTTTTAATTGTTGATAGTAACATCTGATCAAGGAAGAAAGTATAAAAAATGCCGCAGTCTCAAAATGAATGGAGTCGATAGTGGTTGAATAAAACGCTGCCAGTGAAATGAGACCGCGACCTCATTGAGTAACTGTATCCTTGGAATGAGCTTCTTTTTATAACAAGAATGAATGGACGGAACGAAATATTTTATCAAACGACTACTGCTTCTATTTTTTACCGCGAGCCACAATAAGAAATAGCCACATTGGCCACAGGCCGGCGACCACTGCTTTAAAGCATTCGGTCGAAATACTGCAAGTGGTTAGTTTCTCCTGTATGGTTTCGAAATTTTCAGATTTCTGGGTATGTCCGTTAATCCTGAACCAAAATTCGATTAGAGCAGCTATCTCCAACCGAAATGCCTTACTGGGACAAAAATCGTGTCGCTGTCTTAACCAGGTCCGCACATTTAATGACATATTGAGGGCCGCACATTGAACGACGTACTTATATCTGAGAAAACTAAATTTAGCTTAAGCTAATGTACTGAAAGCGTTCTAATCCTAACTGCAATGGTAACAGACGTGATAAAGTGGCACTGAGGACCACTTACATCAAAAATGTCAAATTCAAGGTTATCAAAATAAGGAAAGGTTGTCAGCATGTAGGATACTTTTACTACAGCAAAAACCTAAACTGGGCCGCACAAAACCTTCGACTGGGCTGCGGTTTGGACATAGCTGGATTAGAGCCTGTATCTGCTTGCGGCGCAAGTTTAATAACAGCAAAATGCACACAGCACACTTTCGCAGTGCACTATAAGCACTTGCGCAGGGGCGTAAGGAGTGCGGTCAAGGGAGGAACAATTCCCTGGGCGACGAATCACTGTAGGGGGCGCCGAAAAAATACAAGAATGTCACAAGTACTTTCTTCAATATAGTGCATTTGCTTTTGAAGGAACTAAGGTTCGAACGTGGGGGCGCCAAACTTTCTTATTGACCCGGGCGCCATCTAAATTAGTTACGCCCCTGAATTACAGCACATTTGCTTCCGGAAGACCTTTGAATATGGGGGCGCCAAACTTGCTTATTGTCCCGGGCGCCATCTACCCTTGTTACGCCGCACTTGCGCCCTGCACTTGTTTTTTAACTTCTTAGTTATCGTACACATATGCGCAACATTAGAGAAATAGTGTGGTTAGATTAGATTTTATTGTGAACTGGCATGTTTCCATTGAAATTTCACTTGAAGCATCTCTTAGTTTGAAAGTCTTGGTTTATTGGAGAGAGTTTTAATAAAGATTTGTTTGAAAATGTTTGAAAATGAAAGACGTAAAGAAAATTTCAGTTCAATGGACACACTGGGACAGTAATCGTGTATGTCTTAAATTTGACAAAGAAGGCAAACATTCAAGTTCCACAAACAAACTACTGCTAATAATTTTAAATGCATCGTATCAAGAAAATGCACTGCCAGCAATTCATATTAAAATACATCACACTTCTTACCAAATAAGATTCATTTCTGGAGTCATTATAATTTGAGAGTTTCGGCATGCGCTATTTCTTTCCGCAGTTACTGCAAATTATTTATTTTCAAAATGCCAGCTTCAGGCACCGATTTTCAAAACACCGGCTTCTTACCGGCCTTTACTAAGTTAGCAGTAAAATACCGGCCAGGCCGGTGAAATACCGGCCGTCTGGCAAGCCTAGTCATCGGAGAATATTTCATTTCTCACGAAAACAGTGGACATGCACTTCAAAAAGAGGACGTGTGGTAGCCCTACTCAGCAATGCTACTCATATGCGACCTGTGCAAAACTGAGCAAGGCAGACGCAAAATCTACCAGAAATGAGTAGAGACGTAAACTTATGCGTTCTACCTTGGCCTTGCATTCACTAGATTCAGATACCTGACCGACTTTCAGGAAACCAATAAGTGTAATGGTTGTTTCACCACAATATCAAATAATATTCAAGTGAAATACTGCTGTCTGGCGGACCGATAATTAATAGCGTCTACAAGCACACTTTCTTCGCTGATAAAAATGAATAAGTGGCACGCACATGTCGCACATATGGCTAAACACATTAATATGGTGGGAAGCCTCTTTGGTGGGGAGCCTGGGCCCGCGGATTTAGGGGGGGCTCCTTTCACCCCCTAAATCCGGCGCTGATAAATCATACCCTATCTTAAAATCACAGCTACGCATTTAAATCCTAAAACCCCAGATCTTCAGAAGAAGAAACAAGAAAGGCATTGAAAACCCAGATCTGGGGAAAACCCCAGTTTTAGCGCCACTGGCCAAATCATTTTGAAAGTACAGTACCACAAAGGTAGCGCAACTGCCAGAACAGGTCAATGTGATGTAATAATATTTTTTAAACAGGGCAGATAGGGTGGGTTGCTATGGAAAAAGCAGAATGAATTCGCAGTACAAGTTAAGAAATGCAAGTAATCGCCTGTGGATAGATTTTGTTTGAAACCAGCGCCCCCTCCACTGTATTCGAATGTTTGGTGACAGCAGTTAGCGGCAGGCCGAAGCCTGAAGTTTGCCCCTGCCAGGGCGATTTTGGGTGAACACTCTTGCCCAAGGAGTGCTACGGGAGTTCCATCAGAGGCCGTGGATTGAACGCCCAACCTTCCAATTGAGAGGCGGATACTTTACGATTGTGCTAATGCCGCTCTCCACTTTAGTGCGCACTTACTGTAGTTTAAACATATCCCAGTTTGAAGAAAATAAAAGGATGTTGCACCTTGAAACATTAGAAATTTAAAACAGAATAAATATTAAAAGCGCGTGTGTGCAGACAAAGTGGCGCAACAGAACTGACTGCTAAACGCTTAGAGCAGGGATCGGCAACCTTTTGCTAACTGTGCGCCGACTTGAAGGTTTCAAATCATTCTGAGTGCCAACAACATACGTATTTTTATACAATTCAACGTCAATAAACTTTCTGCGTAAATCATAACAAAATCGATATGTAAAACATGGAGCTTCTGCAGGTCATTAGAAATTGCTTGGCGTGCTACGTGTGGCACGCGTGCCATAGGTTGCCGGATCCTTGCTTACAGTCTTGTAGATAGTGGTGTAAGTAACTAGGAGGCACAACAGGAACATCTGTTACCGGGTGCAGTATTTATGGGCCGCCAAATTCAGGGAATGTTACGTAATATTTTGATTTGATGCTAATAATTACGATTTCCAAAATGTCGAATGCCAGTGGCTGCTACCCAGTTGCGAAATCTAATCACGATAACCAAGGTTCGCGAAGCGAGCAGTTACGGAGCTTCTGTCTCCAGCAGTGTTGCCACTCTATGAAGAAAAACCCCAGAATTTACCTTGAAAAAAACAACAGAAAATAATAAAAAACCCCATACATCCAAAATGTTAAAAAATGTCAAAGCCAAACTTTAAATGTGCGCTACCGGTACTTGCACATAGCAATTAAGGTAATATGCATTATTTGCATGAAATTTTTAACAAGTTTAAGTCTATTTTTAAAGATAGTGACAATTCACAAGTAAGCTAGCAGCAAATCAAATGTATGAAGTAATATAACAAGTTAGTTAGATCTTTTCTAAAAAACGTTTAATGTTTTCTTTTACTTTCACTTAAAAAATGCACAAATGAAACATGTACATGATACATTCAAGGTCTTACAGTTTTCTTTTCACCCTAATCATTGCATTCATTGCAATATTTGGCTACTAATTTAACATTCAAAATTTTACAGTCATACGCGCCCGTGAAACAATGAGCAGATTCTCAACCACAGCATTTTCATTCATAACAAAAAAAGCATTCCAAAATCATGCACAAACAGTCCTCGACACATCAGCGATAGATCAGAGTGCTGACCTATGCCTAGTCAGTGCTTAATCTGTAGAACATTAGATTTGAAACAATTTGGTTAAGCCTAGCCCTGCTCAACTGTACTGGCTACTGACTGCACATTACGCATGTCAAACTACTGTATTCTTTAATGGTAAATGCAGTAATGCAACATACATTTCTAAAATTTGACCAGAGTCAAAAAACCCAAGATTTTCAATAAAAACCCCAGATCACAGATAAAACAGAAAAACCCCAGATCGAGCGAAAAAAACAGCAGTCGCAACACTGGGTCTCCAGCAATCAGCGTACGCATGTGGTTTGACTCGCTGTTACGTTACAATGCTTTCAGACAGCCATGCAGGCGCAGGGTTGCGAACTTTATAAGTTCGTTCTCATTCTATAGTTCCGTCACAATAGGATGGAAATCCAGCGTTCGCAGTACATAACAGCGTGCAACTGCGCGTGCTTTCAGAGCAGCGACGAATTTACAGCATGTTGTTACGAAAACAGATCTGATGTACTGGAAAATTGTTTAACTTTGATGGTGTGACAAACTTCATGTCCAATTGGATTTGATGTGATTCTGAAGGTAGTTGTGATGATTTTCAACTTATATTTTCTTTTCACATGGCTAATGATAGTAATGGAAAGTGGAAGTTGTGTTGCAGGGTTGGTAGACTAGATGACCTCATGGTCTTTCACCAATTCTTTGTGACAAAAGAACCAGTAAATGTTTATTCCTTGTGTAGAACTTTGCTTAAATTCTGCTATAACTTTTGCATTAGCTAATATTCTACGGAATGCTGTATGATCTATTGACTGGGTGAACTGTGGCGTATCTGTGCTGAATGGCGTCCTTGGCAAAATTTAAATATTAGATATAGGCGCATTTTTTACGAAAAACAAACCATGACGCAAATACGTCTTTCAAAACAGAAAATATGTGCTTATTTTTGCTTTAAACCTTTCAGCAAATAGAGTATAACTGGTCCGTAAGGATCATAACATACTTCTAGACTCATTTATTTTTAGTATAAAGAATATCAAAACATTCATGTAATCACGTTATCATAATTCACAAGGGCGTACGCAAGGGGGGTTTGGGGTTAACCCCCCACTTTAGTTTGATATGTTACAAAACCTTTATTACCTGCGAAAAGGAGATTAATTGTTTCCGCATACTTTTTGCTTGTTAATTTGTCAACTTAATGCAAAAATTGTAGTTGTAAATGCTCTGACATAGTGATGAGTGTGTTTTACTCTCCTGT
>Ga0210059_1013520_pt1 | contig 12200 bp, 9 predicted proteins | sample Ectturendosymbi2_FD_188042 | JGI IMG/M metagenome (GOLD analysis project Ga0210059, IMG submission 188042) | Ecteinascidia turbinata endosymbiont from Florida, USA - Sample 2 (SPAdes) (version 2) | ecosystem: Host-associated > Tunicates > Ascidians > Unclassified | place: Key West, Florida...
CGAATCCGCCATCGGTCAACATCTTCTTGACAACGCCCAATGTGCCTTACATTACAATAAGGACAAATTCTCCGTCCTCACTCGAGCTTGCACTTCATTTTATCTCTCCGCCCTGGAAGCGACTTTCATCAAATCTTTGAATCCTCTTCTCTGCAAACAAAAAGAATTCGTTTACTCCTTAAAGATCTCCTAAACTCTTGAACTTTCCATTGGTTGACCGTTCCGACCGTTCCAACGCGACGAGGTCCAAATGACATCTTCAACCAATGAGAGCTTCGCCTTTTCTTATCTCCTAAACCCTTTCTTACTGGCCACTGTTTCAACCAATGAGATCTCTTCCTTTCTGTATATAAACCAGCTCGGTAGTATCTCCATTTCATTCTGACGATATCCCTTGAAGAGTGTCAGACGAAAAGCTTTGGGATGAATCTCCTACTTCACGCCATCTTCAAGTTCTGTACCACCAAACTTCCTTTCAATTCAGAAATCTAAGGATCCTAACAAAATTTGTAATCCAAAACCTTCAAAATATAGGAATTTGGTGAAAATCTGCAATGAATTAGTCAAAAAAGTAAAAAAATATGGTTTCTCAGACAGAGCACAGGGTGGTCAAATCTAATTCTTGCAAGGGGCCAGTCTATTCTGGAAAAAGGCCAAAAAAGAGCCAAAGGGCCAAACGAAAATTTTGGGGCCAGCAAGTGTTATTTGAGACCTAATTTCTGAAATTTGGCCCCAAAAGAGCCAACTTGGCAACCCTGATTTGAAACGCTTGCATTGGATTCAATAAAATTTGATGAAATCATTGCAGTAGATGCATTTTGAAAGGCTGGTGGTATTGGGCTTAATAAAATTCGATAAACTCATTGTGTGTGTGCATTTAAAACGCTGGTATTTAGTTTAAACAAACAAATTGTCGTTTCGATAAACTGTTTGTTTGATAAATTGTCGTTTCAATAATTGTTGTTCGATAAACTGTCGGTTGCACCAAAAACTACACATTTAGCTAAATCTGCGCATATTTTCGATAAACTGTCGAGTGCACCAAAAACTAAACATTTAGCTAAATTCTACGCATATTTAGCTAAACCTGCGCACATTTAGTTAGATGTGCGCACATTTAGCTGAATCTGTCCATGTTTTGGTAAATCTGCCCGCATTTACCTAAATCTGCACGTATTTAGCTAAATCTGCACATATTTAGCTGAATCTGCACACATTTACCTAAATCTGCATGCATATATAGTGCTGAAGCTTAGGGAAATGTGTGCAGATTTATGTAAACGTGTTTGTTAAATACTACCGAAAATGTAAAAGGTGTGTATCTCAATTCTCTTAAGATAGACCAGGTGATCCCTGGACATAAAAAGGGAGATAAAAGTGCATGCACTAATTGCAGATCAATTTCTTTATTATCTCAATTCAGCAAAGTTTTTGAAAGAGCTTTACAACATAGTTTGAACTTGGTCAGCAGTTTGGTTTCAGACCAAACTCATCAACGTCCTTGGCTGTGGAAAGTATATGCACAGATCAGACATGGGGTAGGCATATCGTAATTGTCAATCGTAATCGATTGAACTGACCAAAAATGAAATGTAATTGTAATCGATTACATTGCCAATTTAATCGCAATCTACGATTACTTTCGCGATTAAACTTGGAAATCTTCACCCTACATCACTGTGCGATGAACCGCGGTTGTGGTTGCTGGGTTTCCTCCTTAATCATCTTTTGTTATTGTTATGTTTCAGGGGAGGCTATTTACCCGCCCATGTGGTTTAAATTCAGACAGTCCAGGGACAAGCACAGCGTTTCTAGCTAAATCTCGCTTTGTTCCACCTTGCCTTCCTGTTGGCCGCCAGAAGTAACGTAGTGAGTCTAGTCTAGTGAGACGTAGCAACAAAAATAGGAGCTTTGCTTAAAAACGGGTTCACACTTCGGCAACAGATTAGCGGGACATTACGAGGAGAGGTGTTCGTTTCTTTTATGTATATTCAGAGTGAACTTATGAATGTAAGTGCTGGAGTAGGCTATGTATATAGTTACAGTGCAATAATTTATATACAGTTAATTAACTTTCTTTCAGAGGGTTAAGGTACTTATTCCGAGACGAAAGTACCTTTCCACAACACTGGTAACTAGCATGTCAACCGTGATCCACCAGATACTGATAAAAAAAAAACTCAACGAAACCTGTGGGTTTTTGTTAACCATTGACTATTGTTTCAATAGACAAATGCCCAGCTATATTGGCATCATTGTTCATTTCATTTAAAATCAAAAGCAGCACATTCCTATGTTGGCTTGCAGACGCTCGTAACCAGCAAGTTAGAAGAAATAGTCAGAAATTTTGAAATTACTAACAAACGAATTTTCAGCATTGCTGGACGAATGTTCAAGCCTGATAGATGTCGTTTGCCTGATAAAAGATTTGAAGCGTTGGTCTTTATCAACTGTAACAAAGATTTTAAACATCGATTATTTTTGTTTAACCAATATTTTATTTAAGTGTTTGTTGCAGTGGAGTAATTGACGGTAAGGAAGAGGGCCGATTTGACTCCCCTGGTCAGCTAAATGTAAAACGCACCCCCTACTTAGCTTATATTTCATTTTTAGTATCCTTTTAATAGGTTTTTAGTACGGTGTTTTCTTTTTGCGTTTTTCGGAGTATTGTCCGTTGATTTGGGGTTTTAGTACTGTACAGCCATCCACACCTGGATTCACCATCATTTCTCAGGTTTTTGTCTGAGTGGTGATTAGTCGCAATCCCTTACAGAGGCCAGTGGGGCTCTTTCAGCAAAGTTTCTATCAGTGATGTAGTCGAGACCGTAACCTCCGAGACTGAGACCGAGACCTGGCTCAAATTTTGAGACGAGACCGAGACGGAGACTTTGACATAAAAGCCGAGACCGAGATATGGAAGTTCGAGACCGAGACTCGAGACCTCACATTTCTCTGATGGTAATTAAAGCTAACTCCTTGAATAATTCTGCAGCAAAATATCTGGCACATTGCCAAATATCAAGATAATAAACATCATACGAAATTTGTGCAAACGGCCAAATACTACAAACGTTCATTTTCACTTTCCTCTTAGGAATTTGCAATCTCAAACCTGTGGCCTTATTTACAAATTCCATGAAGAAATGCATGGACATTGCAAATGTTGGCAGCGTTTAGAGGGTCTACGCATTTTTCACTCGAAAAATGCCGGTGAACCAATTGAATATTCTAGGTGTTTGCCGTTGTTATGCTTCGTTAAATTTGTTTTGACTCAGAAAAATTTAAATTGTTTTGTTCGTTACAAAACAATACCAACCCTTCTGTGTAAGGACAGGAGGTGATGCCCTGATGAAGGTCCCATGTTCTGGTCTCCTACCTAGTGTTGAAGTGGGCCTATACTATTTGAGAAAGTGGATAAGAGGCGAATCATTGCTTTCTATTTTAAAACAAGCACAGTCGATGTAGGCGAGTGTATACAGCCCCAGAAACACTGGTCAAAACAGCACAGTAAAGTGGTAACTCCACAGGAAAGGTTGTTTTCCATTATTCAATTTTTTGCCAAGGTGTTTCGTTGTTTATACCATTTGCCAATGAAGTAACAAAACTTTTAAAGTTTTTTACTATTTACAACTTACCTGTTTCATTACATTCTTTTTATTTTAACACTGGGCATTTGCACTGACACTCAAATTCCTTCGCCACATATTTTGTGTATTTTGACTAACAAAGCTTTGCCATTTATGGAAACGTTACCTACGCCTTTCCCAATTACTTTTCTCATCACACGACAAGTAAATGATCAAGAATTCTCCAAAGATTTAGAATTAAAGAGGTGATCAATTTAGAGATAAAAAAAAACGCAAGCACTACTTCGAATTTCAAAAAGCAAAATTGTAGCTAATTTTTCATCCATCCAAACTTGCTCACTCTGTCCGAAACAAGTTTTTAAAATGTTGCTCGTAATTCTGCTGTTGACGCAAAGAAAAAATGTTTAGGCCTATTGCAGTAATAGACTTTTTGGCGCGAGTTGGGTTTGCACTTTGAACCAGCGAGATAATATCCCACCGCATGCTCTACTGCAGTGGCGTAGCGACGTTAACGTCGCCCGGGGCCGACCATAAAATTGTTTCCATTTTCCGCTCACATTTGCTTGCAACAATATAAAATGAGAGAAAAGCATGTATCACGCTTATTATAACAATAAGGAATAATAAAGCATCTTGAACATCACAATCAAATACTCACAAAGTGAAGGGGGTCTTGTTTCTAATTCTCGATTATGGATCTTGCTTTCTCTACTTGTTAGCCACCCTTTACGTTATTACTTTTCCCATTTTTTCTGCATTCTTTACATACGCATGTATGTATGGCTAAACAAATCGCATAGCTGGCACATGCTAGGCTTTGGTTCAGTTGGAAAGTTTTATTTTTGTCATTACTTGTGAATCAGTTGCACCATGGATTCGATGTGTTTTCCATGCCAGCAACAAAGTGCACAGGGCCAACAAAGCCCTGAAGCAACTTGGGTTTGCTTTTTTGTCCTACTAAGAGCAAGGTGCTCGTAGTTTGTCAGTTTTTTTTAGAACTGCGGCAGATCTTTTGCAGGTAACCATCCCTTCGTATTGAAGATTTTTTCTTTTTCTGATAAAAAGAAAGTGTTAGATGTTTTCGGAAGGCATTGTTGGGATGCAGCATGCGGCAGTAGAATGAGCGAAGTTCGGGATTACCGGTGTAGTTGACTTGCAGTGAAATGTTGTAGCGCCTTCCCGCTGACTTTCTGGCATTACGTATAATTCCTAGATTTGCTCTTTTTTATTGTCAAGTTTTTATATTTTCAAGTTTTTCATAATTTCCATATTTTTACGTTAAACTGATATTCACAACTGTTCCAAATTTCCGTTTTTGCTGACACACTTGGAGTTTTCGCAACACCGCATGTCGGTTAGAAAACGCAGAATGGCCGTAAAGCCTATAGCAGTACGTCAAAGTAACTGAGCAGCCATGACGCATTATTTGCTCTCTGTATTTAAACTGTTATGAGCAAAACTTTTCCTCAAAAGAGTTCCGAGGCATTTTTGAACTTCAAAAAGCCTGAATTACGCAGAACAAAAAAAACTTCAAAAGCGTGTTTTAACAGAGTGCTTTGGAAAGCACTTCGAAAAAAAGACATGGTTATGTTTGGCTTCACAATAAAGAAACTTTTTGGCACTCTCTCACCTCTTTTGAATAAGGCTATGGGCTTCATAACAAAACGTTTGGAAAAACAGTTTAAAGATAGTCCTTAGCAAAGTACTCCCACCCTCTCGTTGCAGAGATTACGCGCTGCGGTTTCATTGGTACATGGCACATTTTTTATTGAATTCAGTATAAATTTTAAACGGGGTAGAGGGTAAATTGTTTTCTCCTTCTCGCAAACAACATAACAACAAAGAAAGGTTAGCCATTGACCTCTTTGAATGGCTAAATTTTGAACGATCATTTTTTGAAAACGTTTTTAAGGAACCCCTTCTTGCAAAACTTCAAAAAAAAGAACCGTTGCAAAGTCTCGAGACGACGAGCTCGAGACCGAGACCGAAATCCTTCGAGACCGAGACGAGACCGAGACTCCAAAAACGGGTCTCGAGACACGTCTCGAGACCGAGACCAAGTCTCGAGACTCCATCACTGGGTTCTCTCTGGTTTCCATTCTAGCTCAAACCTCTAGTTACGCCACTGGTTTGTTCACTGCACGAAAATCTCAGTAAACAATCAATGCGTTTTTTCTTTTTTCTGGTGCTTGATCCTTTGATTCATATCGTATGTTGTCTGAATATATAATTACATAAAACTATGCAAATGGGTTTCGTTTTCGTTCTAAGGATGTTTCAAGACAAAAGTAATCGTGATTGAAATCGTGACAAGTAATTGTAATCGATTACATTTGTGCTGTAATCGCCTCATGTCTGACTCAGATTTACTTCGTAATTATGTTAATGGTTTATTTACCTGTTCTTTGTTCGTAGATCTGTCAAAGGCCATTAATCATAATATTCTTATTGAAAAACATCAAAATTATGGTCCAAATGGAACAGGACTTCAGCTGTTCACATCGTATTTAACCAACCATAAGCAATATACTATTGTGAATGGTGTAAAATCGAATTGTAGAAATATAGCTTGAGGAATTCCTTAGGGTTCAACACTTGGGCCATTGTTGTTTATAATGTATGTCAATGATCTACCCCTATGTTTAAAATTTAAAACAGTACTTTATGCAGATAATACCTATATGTCTCTTTCACACTCTAGTCTATCTACTTTGCAGAGTATGGTTAGTAATTAATTACTTAAAGTACATGACTGGATATCCCTAAATAAACTGTCTACAAATTATGCTAAGTCAATGTATCTTTTGACAGGAAAGAAGGTACAAAGTAGTTTAGCAGAGGAATTTTTAGTTAGACGAGGCAACCATAAAATTAAACGTGAGCATTCTGTGAAATATCTCGGTGAAATATCAACGTGTGTTATTATAGATGAAAAACTTAATTGGTCATCACATCTGAAACATATTGGAACAAAGTAAGCTTTTGCCTCAAGTGTGATCTACAAAACGAGAAACATTTTACCGATAAACACGCTCAAGTTAATGTAGTTTTGCATATACATATTTAAGTTATTGTGTAACTGCTTGGGGTTCTGCAACCACGTCACATTTAAAACCAATCTATGTGAAACAAAATACCAGTTTGCGCAACATGACGTTGAGTAATTATGATGCACAGGTAAACCCCATTTATAAGAGATTGAAGTTTCTGAAAGTGCAGGATATATATAAATTGGAATAGGCCAAATTAAAGCACAAGTTTCATGACGGGCTATTACCAGTGTTTATAATAGTCCATTGGCACAATTTGGTGGGGGACACGGGGGACGTATCCCCCGTGTCCCCCACCGTTGTGTCAACTCTAAGACGTGTCCCCCGTGTCCCCCCAGCTGTGTCAACTCTATTTCTTGTTATGCCGCATAAATATATCTGCAATACTGCAAATTGTACCGAAAAACGATCACCAAGAGTATGTGCCATTTTCTTTGAAATCGCCCTAATCAAACCGGAATTTTCAGCAAACATTTCAAGTGGTTTCACATTTGCTGAACAGAAGTGCCACAGTTCATCCAGTGGATGGGTGGCTTGGGCAATACATCTGGAGTGGGTGAAGTTTGAAATCGAGCTCCAGCATAGAACACTAAATTCATCGCAGGAAGATAAAGATATTGGGGGGTGCATGGATTTTTGTCAACGTGTGCAAGTTTGCCTTTGGATGAAAGTTGCTTCTGAGTTGAATGATTCAACATCCCATATGAAATGGTGCCAACATTTGGGGCACCAACGTCTCCAGTTGGTGTAGAATGTCGCTGAAGACTTCTGACTTGTGTTGGCGGTGAAGGTGTTTTACGGCTTCGAAATGAGCGTATCTTTCCTGTGGATGCCCTTCTATCCTTTCTCTGATGAGCATTTGCAAGTATTGCCTCAACTTCACAATCGGCAGCGGTCTGCAAAAAAGTTACCTTAATGTTGAAGTACACCAAAACTCTGCAACACTACCAAACTAACGTTTTTATATTTGTAGTTTTAGTTCAATGCTGCGAAAATTACATAAGTTTTACATCTGAACACTACTTGCTGATTAAAAAGCTGATCCACAATCTCTAAAAAAGTGGAACTGTTTATACCCACAACAAACAAAATTACACTCTAATACATTAAAATAAAAACTTGCTTTAGATCATTGACATTTCAGTATATGCATTAGCCACATTTAGGTCTCTACTTACAACATCAGAAGCTAATCTGTCCATTTTCTTGGTGCTTGAACGCAAGGGACAGTGATCAGCAGTTGATAAAACAAGATTGATGAAAATCGTAGTACGGTTGTTTGTCAGCGATTAACAATAGTCCACACTTAAGCAAAACGAACTTGAAACAAAGTTATACAGCTTTGGAGCATTTACGTCCTTTCGAAATAAACAAGAGAATTTAGCTATGGTAACGTGAAAAGAACATATTTTGGAATCCATAAAATATTCTTTCGCTCACTTTGAGCACTTTGAGACTATTTTCACTACAGGCAAGTTGAAATCATCTACTGTACCCGAAGCAACTATACAACTTTAATTTTGCCAATCTTGCATTGTTCATTTGGCATTTCCAATGAGGCAAAACCACTAAACAGTTGATTATGCACAAATCTGTGGGAACTTCAAGGTTAGTCTAGCCTCCTGTCATTATCAGTAAACCTGAAGTCATATTCGAAAAGTTGACTAATTACCAATGTCACAGCAAATCAAATGGTCAAATTCTGAGCAAGGTTTTGAACAAAGTACCCCAACCCTGACGACATCCACCGAAAACCCCAAACCCAAATCTCAAAAGTTTTTTTTTCAGTCCAAACTACAAGACTTCACGCGTCTTTCGAGGGTTTGAATAGTTCTCTAGCATAAGTTGCTAGTGAGTTATCGCTAGCCAAACTAGCCGTTAGTGGGAGACATGCTTTTTCTGCAATTTTTGGATTTTTGTGCAAAATGTTTTTTGGGCCATAATTCTGGTTCCAGATAGGCTAGAAGATCAATCAAGGGCTCTAAAGTCGCGAAAGATTGTCTGGTTCCCAAAAAAATTTTGAGCCAAAAAATGGCTCATTGGATTGGCGCCAAGGGCCCTGCAAAATTGGTCAAAAATTCATAAACATGCCCTCTTTGTGACGTCACCAAGAGAAAACCTCGAATCAAATAATGTTTTTTTAATCGAAACTAGAAGACTTGCCGAATCCGTAGATGGTTTGAACAGCTCTCTAGCTATTGCGGCTGGCGGTTTATTGCTAAAAAAGTGCCGGCCACGATCGTGGCCGGCGAGGGCGTTAAAGGGTTTCAAACATACCGCAACAACACTACTAATGGACGATAGCTCGTCCTTATTTAAGCCATCCATAAATCATGTAGCAGATAAGAATGATTTCCTGTGCAACCAATCTTTTTCACATTTAAATCTTGATGTACTCTGTTTCCAAAGGGTGCTAAAGCTCAATCAGTAATTAAGGTCTTACTTATCCTGCCATCAAGCCACCAACTGTGTAATATCTACCTTTTCCAATCAGCTGGCTTTCAAACCCTAACAATGCCAATTAATTTAAAAATACCCTTTCCTTTATAAGGCATTGTGACCTGTCTAGGCGAAGGAAAATGCTCCTAGTTAAACGGCAAATGAAAACAGTCGGAGAAAAATTACGCGGTCTCACACCTCTCACCCTGCAAGTTTGCAAAAAATTGAGAAGTTAGTAAAAATCTGACAAAATTTTCTAAAGAGCTTGAAACATTTTCTTATAAATCTGACAGATTAACATGGTTATCACATTTTTAATGCAAAAAATGGAAATTGCCATTATTGCATCATTGAGCAATTTACTGTTCTTGAAATGTGCAACAGTAATTCTTCCCTTGTTTTAGTCGTTTGAAAAAAATAGGGCTGCGATCAGGGCCGGCCCTAGCAGATGTGGGGCCCAATGCAAGACCTAAGCGCGGGGCCCTTCTGAGCAGTAATATTATGACGTCATCGTGTTCAGTCAACCGTGTTATGATCGTGGTAGAGCGCAGATATACAGTGCAGCACTAACACGAGAATTGAGCACGTTTGCTAACGTTCGAGAGGAAATTTGCTAGTTATCACGAGAGTGTTCTTTGTTAACAATGAAATTTGTTATGGCGTTTCTACTGAATTCTCAAGCGCAAGGTGTATCTGGCAAAACTGAACAATCTACCCAAACACTATGGCGCGGGGCCCCAGAGGCGCTGGGCCCAATGCAGCTGCATCGGTTGCATCGGCTTAAGGCCGGCCCTGGCTGCGATCCAGGCCTGATTAAATTTTTCTAAAACCGGGCAAAAATATTTCGCATCTCCAAATATTTTTGTTTCCCTACGGCTGTGAAAGAAGCTTTGAGCCTTGCATAAGCAAAGCTTTGCTCGTTGCTTGTTGAGTAAAGGCACCACTAAACTGATTCAAGACTTAAAACCCATGGTGCAGACATGCAATGCACCTTCAACTTTCCAGGTAGTAGAATAAAATTCTTTCCTCAGTTGCAACAGCATTTGTAAGACATTGGGCATCTCATGCCTTTTTTCATCTTTGCCCTTCCTTCATTTCTGTTGGAAGGTCTTTAAAAACTTTCAAAAAAATGAGACTAGTTTGTATATCCAACATATGTACGTTCTTCACCACCAAACGAAATTAATCCTCTGTTAACACTATCTGAAACTTTCTGCAAACTGTTCTTTATAAAACTAGCCAGCGTAGCAGAATGTGAGCCGAAACAAAGTTGTATGATGCATTCGTTTCATCGGAACGGAAATCTCACCACTGAGAGGGACATTTTTCACGAATTAATTTGTCATTTGCCATCTACCTTCACACGACAGGCAAATTTCATACTGGCGCGCCTCACTCTCAATGCTGATCAGAGCAGTAACCAAAGTGTGTTTCGTCCGTTCAAGCAAAACAACTGCTTCTGTCTGAAACAACAGGTAGAAGTGATTTTCCTTTTTAAACCGCAATTGTGCAATAATTGTGCAATATTTCGTCGCGGTTGTGTGATGTAATCACGCAGTTGTGCGATGTCGCACCGAGAAACGCATTGTTTCGTAGAGGACCCTTATTGCACCTCTGCTCTCGGCCCGAGCTGAGAGAAAGCTTTTTAAATCTCCATGTTCTTAGCAGGTTTTATTCACTGCCCTACTAAAAGTTTCCATTCTTTTTACTTTTCCATGCACTTTTTGGTTGTTGGGGAACTGAGGTGAATCTGAAGAGATCACACTGATAAACGCAATCCCAACCATTATGGTGAATAATTTTTTTTAAGTGGGGAAAGTCAAGACAATAAAGTTTGCCCAAACGCGTTTCAAACTTCAGAAAATGATTTAAAAAACGACCATCGCTTCCATCAGCACATTACCCCAAACTTGCAAAATTTTCTGAATTTCGAGAATATAATCGACAAAATATACGGTTGACGCAAAGTTAAAGCTGCGCGGTACCCCTCAGTCATATTTTGTTGACTTGCTGGCCGTATTGTTGAAAGCGCTCTAACTTGCGATATGCCTAATACAAGTATGAGGTGACAAAAGAAACTACACTTAGCAAAGCAGTGAGTGGAATCGGTACAGACTTTACCCTCCACACACACGACGCAACTAAACGTGGGCGGTTACGTTTTATAAGTAGAACCGTCGAACCGACCGTAGCTGAAAACAATTTCAGTTTTTTGCCACCAGCGGGGACTCGTCACCTTCAACAGCCCGAACGGGAATCACCTCGGTAATAATAATAATAATAGTAGTTTACTGCAGACTCGTGGTGCATACAGACGCGATCATAGACACCAGGGCACAAAAAAGGTATGCCACACAGAAGCGCATTACAGAATGACTTTTGCACATGACCAACATGGAGAGGAGCAAAACACTTTATCATCACCATAACTGTATTGTTATTCACAAAAGTACAAAAAATGGTTAATCATACAGTAGCGCATTACAGAAACGGTTTTGAAAATGACCAAACATTGAGAGGCGCAAAACACTAATAACATTTCTTACTTTTTGTAAGCTTGGGTTGTATACATTGCGCATTCATTCTTTTACTACACAGCAGCAATACTGATGAGACGCGAAAACCGAAACAAGTGCGTTGAATAATTGAGGAAAAATGAAGATTTGTAAAAAGCATCAAACATTTGAAGCGAACGAATAAAAAAGTTGGATGAAGATGCGCATTGTTTGAAAATTCGATACAAATTGTTTCTCAGCAGGGCATCAAAGCACCTGACACAATGGTTAACCTGGTGTGGGCGAACGCTTACATTTCTGGGTATGTAATGCATAATTCGATAGGCACTGTTATACGCAGCACGTAAGCGCTTCATACTGGTCTTTGTGTATTTGGTCCACAATTGGCAAGCATACACTGGCATGCAATAGGCACGAAATAGAGTGTTTTTTACTGCAGGAGAGCACTGATCGAAAGTGCCTCCGAGTTTGTTTGCTGCGCAACATAGTGATTTCACTTATCTCTGAATATCATCATCATCATCATCATCATCATCATCATCATCATCATCATCATCATCATCATCATCATCATCATCATCATCATCATCATCATCATCATCATCATC
>Ga0210059_1013521_pt1 | contig 12200 bp, 9 predicted proteins | sample Ectturendosymbi2_FD_188042 | JGI IMG/M metagenome (GOLD analysis project Ga0210059, IMG submission 188042) | Ecteinascidia turbinata endosymbiont from Florida, USA - Sample 2 (SPAdes) (version 2) | ecosystem: Host-associated > Tunicates > Ascidians > Unclassified | place: Key West, Florida...
CAATATAACAAAGGAAAATTTGTTGATTTGGCAGAAACATTTCCTGAAACAATCACATTTTGTAAGATGTCCGGCCCTCGGACTGTTGAGTAACAGCTTATGTGGCCCTCGGACTGTTGAGTAACAGCTTATGTGGCCCTCGAACAAAAAAGTTTGGAGACCCCTGTTCTAAACCAAGCTTAGACTTGTTTCCTCGTAAATGTACGCATGCGAAAGAGATTGATTTACGCAATATGGCCCTGTGAAGCATTGGGTTCATCGCAAATCGATATCGCATCCCCCCACGAAATTAGCCTGTGTCCGCTACTGTGTGGCGGCCAGAAGATGGCGCCACATGTAAATAAATGGGCACCGCTAGATGGTGCCCATGAGCAACAAGCCACTGTGATAGTCACCACAAGCGAATTATCGTAATTCTCTTATCCCTATATACTGATAGTGCAACCTTGCAGTAGTAGAGTGAACTTAGTGAGGGAGTTCTATTGCTGTTGGTTGCTTTCCTGTTAGTTAAATCCTCGAATTGCCACCTTTCGCTTGTGCTTGCCTCAGTAGTTCAAGGCGATGCAGTCAACTGCAACAACTGGAAAGAAAACGTTCATCGCGGCGCATTGCTTTGACCGGCCTCAGCTTTCTTCCTTCGGTATTAATGCTTTAATAACTGAACGACAGGCTTGATTCTGCTTTCCTGCAAATTTTTGTTAACATTTGCATTTCATTCCAAATCTCTAAATAATCGTCGTTAATTAAGTGACAATGTTAAGACCCAATTCCTTTTATTAAGCTCTATTCTCAAGACACGTCTTGATGAAGTTTATCCTAACGTATTTATTGCACTTCGGATTATGCGATACTGTTGCCAGGAGTTTGAGGAAACTGAAGCTGATCAAAACCTTCAGTAGGGTTCATATGACAGATAGCAGACTATCTTCATTAGCCATGTTGTCAATCGAAGCTTCATGTGTACGCTCTCTAGATTTGGATGATGTCATAAAGGCTTTTGCATGCCAAAAGACTTGCTCCAAGCTGTTTTGCTACTGCTATGATGTGACCAGTGATTGCCGTCAACTGTGGCGGCTCGTGGTGAAATTGGCCGGGAGGGCTGCGAAATTTAATATCTGGTTGAACATACGGGATTGTCGCCCAAGCTGTTTTTATAATTAGTGGCGTTCGCAGTCACTGCAGCAGCAGGCCCGTCGCCAGGATTTAGCAGCAGGGGGACCAAAAACCAGAAAGAGGGGCCAAAAACCGGAAGGGGGGGCCACATTTTTAAAATACAGTGTTGGGATGTATGCAGCAACCGGTGGGTCAAACGTGAAATGGAGGGGCACCGATTTAAAATGGGGGGGCCAGGCACCACTGACCCCCCGTGCGACGGTCCTGTGCAGCAGTCCTAATCTTATCAAACTCGTAATTTTCAGTTGTCCTTGCTCATACATAGAAAACATTCACTTCAGTTTAATGAAGCCAAACCCAAACCCTAAAGCGTAAACACGAACACAAAATACTTAAACCGGTCCCATCAACAGTGTGACGCATAACAACCGCCACCAAAGCTGCAAAAGCGAGAGTCGAACCCAGCACAACTCACATACAAAACCTGGAACATTCCGCTCGACTACTAAGGCGTTATTGTTAACAAAACAAAACTTAGCATTTTATTCAAACCGTGTCATGGCAGTAGACTTAGGCTAGAGCCACTTTCTTTGAGCTGGTACTTTAATCATGTTCTTTCAAATGAAGTTTAAATATTCCAAAAAAATTCAAACAGTTTATGATTTTACACAAAATTTCTGTTTTTTATCTGGATTGTTATGCCTTTCCAGTAAAAGTTTGTATCCTGAATCAATTACAGCTGCAATGTTCACCTTACCAAAAAATTAAAAGCCTACTTGAATGCTTATAGGCCTGCCAGATTTCTCATGCTTCAAAATTTTCACATTTCAATGTTTTAAATCATTCACATCTTTTGTTGTCCACGAATTATATCCACCAACTACTGCCGTACATCTTCAAACGCCAACCCTAGACAGCTCATCAGCTTAGCCTACTGTTGCAAACTGCGCTGGTGCAGATAAACGAAGGGCTGTATTTTCGCAGCCCGAGATTGGCGACCAGATTTGAATCCAGTGCCGCCAATATCGCCAAAGTACTAGTAAAAGCATTGTTAAAACTAAATTATAAAATTCAATATCCAAGAAAATCAGGTAGTGAAAAACAGTCAAGATCATATTTCCTCCGTTTTTTCTTTAAAAATTCATCGTCAAAATATCAAAAACGCTTTGCGATAGGCGCATATACCACCATGTTTCTCGTAGCCAATTGTTTGGTTTCTATCTTTTAGGGCTGTGCCGAAGACAGCCCCGAAATCGCCAAATTCATCGGCAAGTGTGCTGAAAACGTCATCGCATAAGCGGCGGCGTTGGAAAACAGCGAAACATTGGTTTTGTTGGATTCCTAGGAAACGTTGAGCCAAAATGGTGTTGGAAGCACCGAAAATGATTGTGTTGTGAAATTTTCGTAACTAAATCCAAACTAAAGGCGAGTTTGGCCGTTTGGCGGAATCTTTTGCCTTACATTTTTCAGGGACGGCTGCAGCCCGTCTAGACGAGCCGCCCCTGACCGTCAGTGATGTGACATTATTTATATTTTCATGGTTACCAAGCTTTAACAACTTGCCTGTGAAGATGAACCTGGATTCAGGAAAGACGAACCCATGCATAAATAGATTACTTCTGAATCCGAAAGGTATCTTCGTCATCCTCAGGGATCGCGTTGTACCTACTATATTCATACTTTGTAATTGTTTGGTGTGCAGGTCCATATTTAGATAAAATTGTTTGGCATTATTTGCTTATTAGTTGTTAAATGAATGTGGCATTATCACTGATGCAGAGAGATCAATGAACTGCTCAAAAAATTCCGTTTCTGACCTACTACATTTGTTTGTTGCTTATTCAGGCAGTTCCCAGAATCCAGCATTTGGTGCTTAGAAGACAAGTGGAATCAATTTAAGAGTTAATTACCAAGATTCAGGTGTGGTCAGGGTGTAATGAGGGGGGCGCCAAATGACTGGGGTTGCCCCGCCAAAAAGTCCCAACAATGTCACAAGAACTTCCTTCAGTGCAGTACATTTGCTTCTGAAAGACATCAGGTTCGAACACGGGGTCACCAAACTTGCTTATTGCCCCGGCCGCCATCTCGCCTCATTACGCCCCTGGGTGTGGTGGGTCTTACAACAAATCATAAGTCTACCTTACCCAGTCACAAGTCATTGGTGGGTATCAATTTTAGATAAATGTTACATGAAAACGTGAAATTCTGCTTTAAAGTCATTTAGCTAATTGAAGCTCATTGCATCACCCGACGAATATTTTCTGCTTTTGTGGAATAATGTATATGAGTTTTTGGAACTAATTATTGCATACCCAAACGGTGGCCAATGGGCCCCTGCAGCTAAGTGTGCCCCCCTGGCTCAAACCCCTAGTTACGCCACCGGCGAAAATCCGGATAAAAAATCCGCATAAACCGAAGATTTTTATAAAGAAATCATTCGTACCACTAGTTTTACCGGTTTTGGCGAAGATCAGGATTAATCAAGGTTTACTGTAGTTCATATTGTACTAGTAGTGATTCAGTTTCAGAGAACCTAGCTTCCTAAAAACGTATGACCTGTCCTTCGCACACTACAAACGAACACTACCACACTGCACCACCACATATTGTTAAGTCCATAGCACAGTCAACACACAACACACAAACAGCATACATTGAGTTGCTCGCTCACAGAGCTCCGAAAAACTTCTAAGATCCGTCACAACTTCCACCAGAGAGCGATGCTAACGACAACTCACGTCACAGAAAAAACTGTCTTCGACATCCACGTAATTGCTTCAAAAAATTAGCGGATTGTAGCAGTACCCAGGAAAAAATAAACGTGTTTGGGCGGTTAACTGACACATGAAAATCTACCGTTACCGTCCATTTTAGCGGCTCATGCTATCTCTAGTAGCCTATACATTAATTAATGAATAGGATTCACAGTGGACGTGACGAAGGTCAACACTGGTTAGTAGCTGCTTGAAACAGATGTGGGGAGATCTTTTTAACTGTCAAAAGTAGTAGCTGCTTTAGACAGAGAAAATCTTTTTCACTGTCGAACTTTAAAATTTGAAACGTATGGATAAAATATGAATCGGAAAAAACGTTTATCGAAAAATGAATATTTCCGATAACGTTGCCATTTTTTTATTTTTTTGGCCATAAATTAGACAAAACTTGCCAAATTTTTGCAAAGCATCTGGCAACCCTGCACTTTAGTTGTATGTCTGGCCAGTTGCTGATGTGGCATAACGCTGCATATGCAGAGTATTATACAATGTGAGGTAAGTGCTAGACCAGTGGTTCTCAAAGTTTTTTTCACATTCCTCCCTTATGAACCTAAACCAGTCCCGTCGCCACGGGGGGCTTTGGTGGGCTTAGCCTCTCCAAGCAAAGCTCCAAGGCCCCCCAAATTAAAATATGAAACATTATAAATTAGTGGAATTTTTGTTAAATTTGAATGTCAAGCTCCCCTTGCACAAACGTCAAGCTTCCCAGCACAAACATAAAGCCCCCTATTGACGACATTCTGGCGACGGTTCTGACCACTGTCAATTCCTCCCAACAAAGATCACAAATAGTAATTGCAAAAATTTCACGCTACCTACTGTGAAGAAACAATAGACGATTATGGACCAAACAGACTGTCCTATAACACCAGTCACTGAAATTAAAAGACTACATTGGCAGAATATGTTTTTATCCCCCGACACATATGATTTTTTTCCAGGTGGTTCAGTTACGCCAGAAACATAGGCGTACGAGGTGGGGGGTCTGGGGGGGGCGGCCGCCTCCCCGGGCTTCAAAAAATTCAGGGCACACTCTGTTTTCAGGGCAAGCGCAAGTTGCTCAAAAATTCTGAATGATAAAAAATACATATTCAATACATTCAATTCAGGGCACACTCTGTTTCTCAGGGCAAGCGCAAGTTGCTCCAAAATCCTGAATGTAAAAAACATATTCAATACAGTGAAAATTTTGAGGGCAACTCTGTTTTTGAGGGGCAAGCGCGAGTTGCTCAAAAATCCTGAATTATAAAAAATATTTCAATACCGTGAAAATTCCAGGGCAACTCTGTTTTTCAGGACAAGCGCAAGTTCCTCAAAAATCCTGAATGATAAAATATATTTCAATACAGTGAAAAATTTCAGGGCAAGCGAAAGTTGCTCAAAACTCCTGAATAATAAAAACTATATATTCAATGCAGTGAATTCAGGGCACGCTGTTTTTCAGGGCAAGCGCTCGTTGCTCAAAAATCCTGAATAGTAAAAAATACATATTCAATACAGTGAACATTTTCAGGGGAAACTCTTTTTTCAGGGCAAGCGCAAGTTTTCAAAAATCCTGAATGTAAAAAGATATTCCATTCACTGCAAATTTCAGGGCAACTCCGTTTTTTCACGGCAAGCGCAAGTTGCTCAAAAATCGTGAACGGTGAAAAAATTTTCAATGCAGTGTATATTCACTTGGGGGTGATCTGTGTAATTAGGGCTGGTGTAGTTTGTAATCTGGACAAAAGTCGTGATTAGTTATAATCACTTCGATCTGGACCAAGCTCTCGTGTTCTGTAAAAATCGAACGATCGGATGTCGATAGTTCAACAGCTTTATATAAGAATTTGATAACCCTTTAAATTCGATAAACCTTTGACCATTCGATAACCCTTTCTTTGTTCGTTTTCGAGTTTGCGGTGGGTAGAGGTGCAGGGTGTTAAGATGATAGATTTCTTTGCTTAACAGTTTTATAAGCGGTCAGCACGGACGTGCAGATTGCTTGGCTACTTTGAGTGCGCGTCTTTGAGTGCCTTTCTCAAGCGCACAGCAACGATAACACAGGCAGGTTTAGGGAGTCAGACCGTACGATCTGGAGCCGTCACTTTTAAATCATTGCGTTGCGTCATCGCAGTCGCGTACATATTTGCATCAGTAAAAGCAATTACCGTAAAGTTTCTTGTCTGGGAGAACACAACACGGAAGGAACTTCAATCCCTTGAGTTAACAAGCAAGGTAACTACAAAATTTGCTTATGACGACACCTCTAGGGAATTGCATAAAGAACTTTGCCGCCGAATTAACATCATAAGCGAATTGAAATGTAAAATATGCCAATGCGACTAAACAAAATGTAACGTTATGAGAGAATTTACGTTACAAACGAAGTCTTTATAAACGAATTCAACTGTATAGAACAGATTTACAAGAGGTTTCAAGCCCCATTCGGATTAAACTAACTAGTTAGTTTCAGGGCAAATTGTTTATTTTTAGGGCAAAAATTGTTATTTTCAGGGCAAATTTTTTCCGCCCCCCCCGGTAAAATCCCTTCTCGTACGCCTATGGCCAGGAAGTGTTAGGCCTAATGTCTAGTCCACTGATAGTGAGTGCAAGATCAAAAATTGATACATAGGTTTACAAGTTTATTTCAAATACCTCAAAAATTGCAGTTTTTTAGTAGGATTTCAATATTTGTAGCAGATTTTGGTTGAAAATTTGTGATATGGTTTTTAGCAGGATCTAGCAGTTTTTCATGACACCATTTAGCAGGTTTAGGCAACAACCATCTGACAACACTGCCTGTAGGTTACTGCGATTGTTACCTGACAGGCGAAAGGTCCAGTTGGTCAAGGAGCTGGTTGGCAATCGCAGCTTCACCCTTACCACCGCTAACGGCAGACGGAGCAGGTTACGATGCCTCAAGAACGGCGTCTCTCAGGGATACGTCCTGGCGCCCCTTCTCTTCAACATCTACACCTCTGACTTGTCAACCACCATCTCCAGAAAGTATGCATATGCAGACGATCTAGCAGTCATACATGCTGATGGAGATCAGCAGGCAGTGGAAGGGTTGCTAAGCAAAAATCTGTAAACCGTAGGTGAATACCTCCAGAACTGGAAGTTAAAGTTCACTACACTATACAAAGCAATGTTGGCAGTCTTCCATTTCAACAGCAAGGAAGCTAAACGTGAGCTGAAAGTCAACCACAACAACGAAACCGTGCCCTTTTGCTCCGAATCCACATAGCTCGGAGTAACTTGGGACAGGACACTCACGTACCGCCAACACCTCGAGTCACTTCGCAAAAAATTGACATCACGCCTTGCGCTCTTGAGGCGGCTTGCTGGCTCGTGCTGGGGCAACAACGTTGATAACAGCCACCTCAACCCTGATCCATTCAACAGCAGAGTACTGCGCTCCTGTCTGGTGTCGCAGTGCTCACACCCGCCTCACTGACCTTGCCATCAAAGACGCCTTGCGAGTTGTGACTGGATGCCAGCGCCCTACACCAGCGGCGGACAATCTTCCTATTCTCGCAATGGAGCCACACTGTCTATTGCAGTGCTTGTCAACCGGGTGTATCGTACACCCCAGGGTATACCAGAATTTTCCAGGGGTGTACCACCGAGATGGGGTGTACAGGGGTGTACCAGATATGTGCTCTTCAATAACAGCCACATTGCCGCACATTCAGTATTCTTTGCGTTTGCGCAGTGTTCCAACTTTTCACAGGTTATAAAATAGTATACAGGAGAGTGTGAATTGTCTCTCATTTCCCCCCTGTTTGTTTGTAATGTTGGTCAAGTGACCATCACGTATTCTTTATAGGCGTCGCCAGGGGGGAATGGCCACCCCGAATTTTTAGCATATCTAGCCATTTTGTGCTTTGAGAAGTGGCGTCCCAAATAAAAATACTGTTGCTCGCCTAAAGTCAAACATTTTTGGCCCCCCAAAATTTTGGGCTGGCTACGCCATTGGTATCCTTTTTTCGTTAAATGCAGCGCAGTCGCGAATACGCAGGTAGAAAAGATTGGGAACCATTCCTCTAACTTGAATTTTGTGTAAGATAATGTAACAATCATGCTTTTCTCGGTTATGATTATTGTTTTGTAGTAAGATACGTAAAATAATTTTTCACATTACTTAACGAGAACCTATACCGAGAAAAAGTGAGTAAACTGTGTATGTTCAATTTAACTTTGCAATTTTTCAGTTCAAATTTCTGGTTGTTATCATCTATACTTTTGAAAGTTATTGCAGTAAGTTGTTCATCCCCAAAGAAATTGGACATAGGCATTTTAAAAAAACAAACGTAAAGAGCATAGTAACTGTCAAAGTAAATACTTCAGTGAACTAAGTGAGAGTAAGGATGGCAGAAAATCTCATGCTGAGTGCAACATAATCTACTTTTCCGGGAGTAACGTCGAGAGTCACCAGTGTGCAGTTACAAAGAAAGTTATTCAAGAGAAAAAAGCTTGCATTTTAAAGGAACGAAGCCTACATCGCGCATGTGTTTATTACACGAAAGAAGAAACAATGAACCCGTATCCTTCAGGGCGTTTCCTGTTATAGAAAATCGTATTAGGTAATATTAAGTTGGCTCCAGGTCATCTCAAAAAACGTGTAAAGTCACAGCATTCTACTCATCAAAATAAGTCAAAAGCAATAATTGAAGCATCACTAGAAAGTCATTTAGCGGCAACTTTCGTCGTTTGAAAATAGTGTGGTATAAAAAGAAATATCGATTTAATACTTTTGAAAGCAATTGCTTTCCTGAAAATGGCTCCTGTCGTTATGGCCAGAAAACATCCATTTACCGAGTTGGAGGCTGTAGTTCTTTTCTGTCTTAAAATTGACACTGACATTCTGCCCGGAGGGAAAAAAAACTTTCACAAAGTAAGAAAAATTCCATTATCAAATAATAGAACTAAACATAGTTACCTTCATAATTCAGAAGATTTGTTAAAACAACTTTTTGACAAGCTGAAGAAAGCTCATTTGTTTGGTATTCATCTCAATGAAACAATAGATATTTCAGACAAGGGGCAGTTGATTCTATATTGTAGGTTTGCTGATGAGAAAACAAAGCCATTGTCGAGTATTACTTGTGTTGTGTAAAAGTTAGAGCTTGTGCAACTGCTCAAAACATTTTCGCGAAATTGAATCAGTTCCAGTGACGTAGCCAGCCCAAAAATTTGGGGGTGCCAACAATTTTTGGGGGGACAAAATATTTGATTTTAGGCGAATAACACTATTTTATGGCCCCTTTGTCCCCCCCTGGCTACGCCTATGATCAGTTCATTGAGGAACATGGTTTTGATTGGATCAAGTGTGAGTCACTTGCTGCACATGGAGCAGCAGCCATGAGTGTATACTCAATTGTCTACTGCTAACTTAAAGTCATCAATTATCATGCTTTCGTTTCATAGTCTGTGAGTTGCGCAGCTCGGAACTAGGTGAAGCACTCGGCAAGGAACAGTAGTTCAGGTGAAAGTTTACAATCAGTCAGTAATAAGTCAAAGGTATGTTCAGTCAGAAGGGTTGATCCGAAGAAGGACCAAAGATTTCTAATGGACACTGCCAAGCTGGATTCGATCCAGGCGGGCTACAAAGAGATGCAACCGACATGCCGAGCAGTAACGAGTATACATCAAGGTGTACACACATGTTAGGAAGGGATTCTCGCCCAAGTGTAGAAATGTCTACTGCGGTACAAAAAGGAGCATTGCTGACCTTTTATACGGCCTCCCGATGCACTAAGCAGAAGAAGGTAAAACCTTCAATGCCTGAAGAAAACAAACCAAATGACTGAACTAGACTTGTATAGCAATTTAACAAAATGAGTAGAGTTTAGTTACAAACACAATTTTAGCCTGAACAATTTGCCTGACAAAAGCATGATAGTACAATACAGTGTTTGCAAATTAAACTGACAGAACTTCACTTTCTGGAATTGAACTCACTCACGAATACTGTTTAAGCCTGAACGACTGACAGGAAGAGGGCTATGCTGTTACGGTACAGCGTTTTAGCCTGGCAGAGTTTCATTCGGACAAGCCACTTGCTTTCATCTAAACTGGTAGGGGTTATCCCGGACAAGCCACTTTAGCCTGGCGGAATCCTGCTAGGACAAACCAGTTTCTTGAAACTCTAAACTGACATGGTACCTGGTGCAAACCGTAGGTTACCACCTGGTCTGACAGAGGTTCACTCGGTCAAGCCAGTTCTCATTCCTGACTATAGCCGCAGTACTCAGATGCGGGACTATAGCTTAACCTCGGCATGTAACCACAAAGGCGGAAAGAAAAGTCTCTCTCTCTCTGTCCAGAATGCAACGCCTTTTATACCCAAAGGTCGTCATGTGACTTGGAAATCCCCATTGTCTTCAGGTGTTTTAATTGGCTCTTAATTATGTAATTGTTTTATGATTGGCTAATTTGAATGTTTCTAGAATCTTCAGATATGTCTTGGTACTTGGGATTCCCCTTGATCGTGATCGGGCATCATATGACTTTGTCTCACATTTAAGTGACGCTGTGTTTAGGGTCAGCTGACAAAATAATAGGTTTTGATTGGCTGTAACCCATTTGAATTTGTTCTGGCTGTTTTAGGCTTGTGAGTCTTTCAGCAGAGTAGATTTCTGTACAGTAAAGTTGTTGCAGACAAAACATGCCTGCAACATTCCTCCGGTGTTCACGGATATTGATTGTCTAATCATTTTATTCCTTGAGGATATGTTTTTAGTGATATACTCTGGAAGATGTTCAGCCTCAATTTCTTGTTCCTTGTCACTTTGATCATGGGCATTTTCTTCTTCTTCTTTGAGTGTTTCGTTGATTATGGTAGATCCGTATCTTGAAGATCAATTCATGCTCATGACGTAATCTGATGGCAAGTTGGTATCAGATCGGAGGTTTGCCTTTTGCGAAAGGTTTAGTAGATCCTCCTGTTTTTCTTGTTTCTTCCGTTGTTTTCGTCTCAATCGTTTGTGAGGAGCAATTATGCTACTACTTATCCGTATAGAGTCGAGACTTATTACCAATACAATGAGGATAATAAGTGAGAGTCCGATGAGCAGTAGGGGTGAACCAAGATGTTCTCAGTGCTTTGGGGACCTAGAGTGAAATATCTTGAGTGAGAGTATGTTTTATTTCTGATAGTATTTATCGTTTTGTTTCCAGAAGTGTGGATGTGTTTGTGAATTTTTATCGTATTTGCTTTCGCATCTTCGCATTTTCTGGCAAAGAATTATTTTTCAGTATTGAAGAGTATTATAATTCCTCCGGTAATGATTGTAGTCAGGGTTTCAATTTTTATTGCTTGTGAGCTTTCTTGCGAGATTTCAAATTTTCTCAGTCTATAGGACTGGGTTCTTGCAATTACTGGGTGCTGTTTGACCCGATTCGTTGAATTTTTAACAACCTTGTTAATTTTTATAAATAGTTTTCAGTACTATGTGTAATCCTTATATAATTTAATTTCTCTGAATTGTATCGTTTCTCAGAGAAGGTATGTTTTTCGATGTTTTCAGTGCTTGAAAAATTAGTTTTCGAGAGTTATATTCTTTTATGGAGCGTTGTGTTTTTCAAGCATTTTAACTCATAATTACTTTTCTGTTTTCAATAGATCTTCTCGTGGTTATAATTTGTTGCTCACGAGGTAGTGTATTAAACGAAAACATGAAGTTTTCAAGTCTTTATTGTCTTTTTGCCAAGTTGGCTGTTACTCTTGAGAGTGTGGCAATAACGTTTGCCAATTCAAGCTGCTGTGTTTGTAACTCAGTAATTTGGTCTTATGCTTGATTTAATTGTAACATGAATTGACTTTTCAAGTCTTCAAATTTGTCATTTGACATATCATTATAAGTTTTTATTTGAACTTGGATTATGCTACTTACTAATGCATCTGCTAGGACCGAGATTATGACTACTCGTAAAAATAACTTCTCTCTTTGTCCTAGGTGTTTCGTAGTTTTACATTACAAATCCGTATGTTGTATGATTGTTAGGTGGGAAACACGCATTAGCATAAGCAAGACACTTTTAGAGCTGCCTGGTTTCGGTGATTTTCGCAAAAAAAACAGCAGTTTTCGGTTGCCTTACCAACGCCCTAGCTCCTCCGCCCATTGCGCTAGAGAGCTGTTCAGCGGCTCAAACGGATTGGCCAATCTAGTAGATGGCAATCGAAAAAAAATTTTTGCTTGGGGGGTGCGTTTTTTTTGTGAGTGACGTCATAAGTGGAGGACTTTTTGGCCACCTTGGCCCACTTTGCCTGGCCCTGGGCGCCAACCGTTAGGTGGTAGTATTTCGCTGAAGTTTTTACTGGAAACT
>Ga0210059_1013522_pt1 | contig 12200 bp, 9 predicted proteins | sample Ectturendosymbi2_FD_188042 | JGI IMG/M metagenome (GOLD analysis project Ga0210059, IMG submission 188042) | Ecteinascidia turbinata endosymbiont from Florida, USA - Sample 2 (SPAdes) (version 2) | ecosystem: Host-associated > Tunicates > Ascidians > Unclassified | place: Key West, Florida...
AAAACTGTAGGCAAAGCGAGTTTTCAAAACTTGCTTTCAGTCATGTCATTTATCTTTTCGTTGTACCTTTGAACTTTTACTTAATTGTGTACTTAGATCAGTCATGCTTGGGTGAGCACACACCAATCGGGGTGGTTAAATTGCAAGCCCAACATAGCAAAGTTGTTAATTTTCACACCTTTCTAACATATTATTTGGAAACGGGACGCCAACACCACTATGTTTTCCTGAAAATACAAGGCTTCACAAACAATGTGGTGGTTTTCACACATGAATTGGTTAGGTGCGCAACACATGAGCGATTACGGAAGCTAAACATACAAAATGCAGATTTTGACAGTGAAAACTTCATTTTACAAGAATGAAACCATCATTTTTTAAATCAGCAACCCAGAAAACATGGGATTAAAAAAAAAATCACCAGTTTATCTTAAGGGGGAGGCTGTACAGAGCAGAAATCACTCAAGCGTGACCATAAAATTCAAGTTTATTAAAAATTGAAACGTCTGCCATTCGGTAACCGCTTGACCGATTTTGTTCAAATTTTTTTTGTTGGTTGTTATTTTTGAAGCTCTTTCAAATGAGCCCACTTTCGTCATATTTTATGAGGGTGGGTGAACAAGGGTGTTCAAATAAGCATGGAATGACCCAAAATAAAAAGTGCACAAATCAAATTACAGACCAGTGGCAGTAGCCACAGAAGCAAAAAAGAAGCACACGCACTGAGAAAAAAAAACAGAAAATACAGTGAAAAAAACAAACACAATTGACATCAACATAATACAGATGATGGTGGGCAAGCAATGGGTGAAGAGTTGATACATGTGCAGATGAGCACATGAAGCAAGCACACAGGTGAAAAAAGCTAGCAGCAATGAGGTTTATACATGCATCAAACTCTTCACCCATTGCTTGCCCACCATCATCTGTGTTATGTTGATGTCTTACTCTATTGCGTTTTTTATTTTCTTTTGGTTGCATTTATCTGTTGTTTTTTTGTGTTGACATTGTTACTAGTCATGGTACTGTAGTTCATGATCAGCATTCCAGACTTGGACAAACGTACAGCGTGAGAGGACTGGTCGGCGGCGTCAGTACCACCAGCGTAGGGATGCCTTCAGAAAGCAACTGTTTGTACCAGGAGCATAGGGGTGGCTTTAGAAAGCAACTGATTGTACCTCCAGCGTAGGAATGACTCTGCAAACGTTTTAGATGGGCTGTAACCATGTAGAGTGGCCAGTGGAATATCTATAGTATTGTTTTCCACTTGTCTCAGGTTCAAGGTTTGCTTTTTTGACATCATAAATGCTTTATTTAGGGTGTGAAGGCAGAAACAGTTGCTTTCAAATCAACAGTTAGGGTTAAGGTTAGGGTCAAACATCATAATACCAATATAAAAGGCAGTGATCAGCATTCAGACCCAGACAAGAGAAAATATGTACACAAACAAGCCAAAATGAAGTCACAAAGAAATGCAACATATAACAAAAAAATAAGAAATAAAAAACACAATAGACATCAACATAACACAGATGATGGTGGGCAAGCAATGGGTGAAGAGATGAGGCATGTACCAATGAGCAGGTGAGGCAAGCATATAGGTGAGGGAAGCGAGCAGCAATAATGGTTATGAGGCAGAGGGCAAGGCATTTTAGTACAACGAACATTTCATAGCAAAAACAAGTAGCATGGGCAGAAAACAGATTTACCCACAGACCATAGTGGGGTGGGTTGCATGGATGAGTTGTTCCCAACCAGATGCATGGCGTCACCAAATGAAGTTAAAGAGTAAAGGATGTGGAAAGGTTACAGTATTATTAGAAATATATAATCATTATTTATTCCAATAAGTGTTAGGCACAGGAAAACAAAATCAACTCCCTACGCTGGAGGTACAAACAGTTGCTTTCTAAAGGTATCCCTATGCTGGAGGTACAAACAGTTGCTTTCTAAAGCCATCCCTACGCTGGAGGTACAAGCACTGGCTTTATAAATAAACTCTCTACGCTGGAGGTACAAACAGTTCAGTAGCTATCTAAAGTCACCCCTATGCTGGAGGCACAAACAGCTGCTTTCTAAAGACATCCCTACGCTGGAGGTACAACCCTACGCTGGTTGTACCAACACCGCTGACCCTTACTCCAGCGTGATCACATACAATGGCAAGCATCTGAACTCAGAACTGCTGTTACAAGCATAGGAGTACTGGAGTGCGGGGGTGCGCCCCACTGATACTCCTGCTAAATTTTCATTTTTTGATTTAACAGTTCCTTGTTAATTGTTAATTGAAGTACTATGACATTATTCTCAAATTTATTCAAACTTCTTGGCTAATATGGAATAGAAGACTTAAAAATCACAGATTTTTTTACGTCATATTGTTTGATGTCATGGATTTCACACTCCCGTAGAAATTTTAAACTCGGCACCAATGGTTACAAGTAGAAGTCATGAACTTGACAATAAGTAATCTCAACATTCAACTTCATCAAACATAACCTAGTTGCTACACTACAGCATAAGCCTACAGTATTACTGTTATACTGAGTACAACGTTCAAGCGTGCATAGTCGTCATATAGCAACTATGATTCAAGATTAGAAGCCGACAATTTAATACTGACACTTCTGTCATCAAAAGTATAGCTTGTTTATACACTTATAAAACACCATAATAGTTCTGAAAGACTTCAAGAACAGCAACCGCTGTTCCAGACTGGAAACCGGGGCCAGGGTTGCCAGGTCCAAGTGAACAAAAAATGCCAAACCACTTGTAAAAAAATGCGAAATCACTTGAAAAGTGCCAAACAAGCTGAAACAGGCTGGATGCTTATGAATTTGATATTACCAGATTAGTAATTTGGCAAAAACACAGTGGTGCTCATGAACAAGGCGCTAATTATAGCATATAAAACAACAAACAACTATTGTACTTTATAAAAACAAACAGAATTAAACTAGAAAGACTCTCTAACTCAGTGGCTCTCAAACTTTGACTTCGCGTACCACCTGATGTTTTTTTTAATGTTGGAGTGTACACGCCTGGTTTCAGAAGAACGTGATTTGCTCAAATGAACTTAAGATTAATATAGCACAGAAACGAATTAGCAACATTAGCACAACACACGAACGAATTAACAAAGCTTTTCGAATATGACAGGAAAGCTACTTGCGTACCACCTGAAAAGCCCTCGCGTACCACTAGTGGTACGCATACCACAGACAGTTTGAGAACCACTGCTCTAACTAATTCTTCACCCATTAATATACAAGGTTTTGTCCCTGAAGCCAGATCTGGAACAAAATATGTTACCATTCACTTCTGCTCGAAAATGCCTAAAAGAAAATAGGCTACCTACGATCAGTTCATGAAAATATGCACCATCATGCCGTAGTTTCCAATCACTTGATTCTTGAAACCAAGCATTAGACATGCCAATGTCATAATTCCATAAAATATCTACTATAAAGAAAATCTATCACACCTGGCTGCTACATTTACATTGACTTTACTGCTTTCAGTTTTTTTTAGGCAGTGTTTAGCCATACGGCACCGTTTGGCTACAGGCTAGCTTTTGGGGCAAGCCGTACGGCACTCTCATCAGGGCGCCCTGTGATTGGTGGAAGCAGTGGTGTGCAGCGGTGCAACGCGGTTAACATCCTGAAGAGCGGCTAGAATGGTGAAGAGCATGTTTGCGCTGAAGCGCGTCGTTGAGCAGTGAGAGTGGTGAAGGAGCATCTTTGCCGTAATGCACAATGCACATCGTTGCGGAATAATGTAGGCTCACTTATCGGTGTAAACTGCAATGCAGCGTTGAGCAGTAAGCCAAAGAGCATAGTGCACATAAATGTATAATGGCCATACTAGGTTTAAGGTGTGCAAGGCATGCAGGCATAAGAAAAAAAAGAAGGCATAAGAATCATAAGGTCACGCTGTGAGTGAAATATGCACCGTTGTGTTTGTATGACACTCAGAATCTTTGCGGCTGTGTGCTGTTGGTTGCCTTGCAGTATCTACAAAATCTGCAGCATAAAATTCATGCGATATGCGTATGTGGCAGCCAGAAGATGGCGCCACATGTAAATAAATGATCACCGCTAGATGGTGCCCATAGTAACAAGTCACTGTGATAGTGACCACAAGCAAATTATCATAATTCTCTTATCCCTATATAATGATAGTGCAACCTACTAGTGGTAGCGTGAAGTCAGTGATGGATCTCTATTGCTGCTGGTTGCTTTCCTGTTAGTTAATGCCCCGAATTGCCATCTTTCTCTTGTGCTTGCCTCAGTAGTTCAAGGCGATGCAGTCAACTGCACACTCTTTATAGGTGTGCTATAGAGCGTCTAAAATCATGTTCTTATGTAAGTTATGCAAGTAAGTGTTGTAGGGGTGTGAGGTAAGATGTACACATTGTTTTACAGAGTAGGGAGAAAGCATTGGCTTGGCTATTGCAATCGATAAATTTGCACTACTTTTGCATGTTACAACAGTCTTTTGAAAACGAAAAGTTTATTTGAACAGAAAAGTAGGTGGCGGATGGACTCGTTTAGTGGTTTTCAACCTTTTTTGTACGGTGACCCATCATAGCAACCAGTGGTGTACGCAGAAAATTTTCATGGGCAGGGTTCTTTCAGTGGCATATGGTAGTCATTTGTATTTGGTGTGCGCTCTTTGTGACGTCACCATTTGACGTCATATTCATATTTCCAAACTAACGTTTTGGCGAAGTTTTTTGACATAATTTTCATATTTTTCTACATCCACTCGCCTTATCTTATGTCATTGCACTCTATAAACTATTAGCGCTCCAGGTTAGGATAAATTTTTAGACCAACATACAGAAAGCTGACCCACAGATGTTTTCATTCTGGGTAAATAGTAGTTTTGCAGAGAAGCAAGTTTGTTTGATATTTGTGGACTGATGCAATCTCAGCAAAGTAGTTATCAAAGTGATTAGGTAATCCACCATTATAAAAGGAATACATGGATTTGGCCACTGACAATTGAAATAAATCAGGTATTTCTAAAATTTTGTGCTTGGAACAGAGTGCAGTTACAACACGACACAATATTTTTGTTCAAAGCTCTGCAGTTTGTAGCTTGAGGTCGGGGTGCATTCTCAAGGAAAATTGCGGTGCAAACGTCTGGAATCTTAAGAGTCGAATAGGCCTATATGCATGCCATGTCATTGAACCCTTTTGCATCACAGGCAGCAATAAACGCAATGATCGTGGGGCGCTTTACTGTAGTAAGGGTTTATAAATTTTTATTGAGCGCACCTGGAGATCGTTTATACTCTTAAGTCTAGATCGTCATTTTCGGCTTTGGGTGAATTCATTGGCCTTTTATCATTTCCTCCAACTCATAAGTCGTAACAGTGGTAAACTGGGTCTCAGAAGTGGATTAGCCTGGGGCCCAAGGATGCAGGAACTGCGGTATGGCAAGAGACCAGTAAATGAGTGGAGGGCAATGGAAACTTACAAAAAACAAAAAAATTTTAACCAATTATGCTTGCTTTTGTCAAACAACAATGTTGGCCCCAAAAATTATGTAAGAAACCAAAGAATATTGGTTTCAATTCGATCTTGATAATGATGTAAGGGCACCTGTGCACCCGTTGCCACCCCTTTCAAAAGGCAGGGGGGAAGTGCCCTCATCATGCACCACCATACCAGCAACCCTGCTGGGGCCTCGCATCAGCTAAATTAATTTTTGGTCGACAGCAAACCTAGAGCTTTTGAATGCATTTATTTGCAATTGTTTTCATTTATTCTTAGAATTCAAACTCATGTTTTTTGCAATTGAAAATGATAGACCGTCGTAATAAATAATATGTTTTATTTTCACTAGAAAATTTTGGCAAATGTGTGCAGTGCTTGCGGTTGAAAAAACTTTATCTTGTTTAGTTGTTAAATCAACACCTACCTCAGCAAAGTAGCTTACCCAAAGAGCTAAGGGTAAAAGTTTCCAACTTGTAAGGGCAAACAAGAAACTGCTTCAAAAGCAAATATCATTGGAATTGGCAAAGTCGTTTCATGAAAGGATTTATCCAACATGCATCAAAAACAAAAGTTAAACAGCGGTATAAACAGTCTGGAAGGGACCTCAAAGCTACTGAAGTGTACGTATGGTGAGTTCATGGGAATGATGGTTCATGGCTTTGAAGTTGTTTGCAAAATCGTGAGAGTTTTATTCAAGCGAACATAAAATTTTTTCTTAATGCTTATCTTAATGCAACCGTTTGTTCAAATTAATGAGTAATAATGATGAGAAGCTCTTTCTTGCTAGAAAAGCGAGTGCTATAACCAATTTATGTATATTATTTTAGGAGCTTCCGTACACCTTAAAGATGAAAGTTCGAACTTTTAGGACTTTTTCCAGGACCATCGACTGAAGCAAAGATTTGATGTTTAACCTGAATTAATATTAGCTAGTGCTACTTACAAAATTCTTCAATTTCATTTGCCAGTGTACCTCACCTATCTCAGGGGTCTCAAGCAAGTGGCCCGAATGAGGTCCACGAGGGTGTTTTGTGCGGCCCGCGATGCTTTTGGTAATTTTCAAATAATTAACATTTACGTTATTTAGTTTATTCACCAGTGCTTAAAAGTGCTCGGCCAGCGAGTGAACAAGTTCCTTTTAAACGAACATAGAGACAGCTAAAACTGATTTGCCTATATGTCATGCTACCTTTCGCAGGAAATAAGATGTTTCTAGTAAGGTTTAGTTACCGCCATTATTGCGTAAGCGTCGTAATGCGGCCCTTGGTTAGTCATAACTAAGTCCTCAATTGGCCCTCTGAGCGATTTGAGTTTGAGACCCCTGCTTCTCTAAAAATTCAAACGGTCAATGCGAAATTTCAGCTTTTTATATTGCAACCTCTTAGTCCACGTGGCGTTGAATGCCCAAACGGGATGTGCGCGAAGAACAATCTCCAAATGTATATGTGTTGCGAACAAGAAATAAGAGTGATCTCGTGCGGTGATCTCTATTGTTGCTTACTGCCATGCTTAGTGGAATTACCGCTCAGGCTTTCCGATCGCAACTTACTAGTTACAAAAGAAGCTAATTCTCTTATTTAGATGATTGATATGTTTAAAAGACAGCAAAAACTTCGCAAGGTTTGCCATCATGATACCATGCAGCGCCAGAGCATCGGTTGTGTGCGATGCTTGCTTGCAATGGTACCATTTCAACTGGGTCTTGAAATGAATAGTCTTAGTTGCATGGTTTTACCCCTTGTGTCACCAAAACATACATGCCGAGTAAATGATGGAGCAGGTTTACTTAATCCTTAGGTAAACTTTTTGCCTTTTGTTCCAGTGAGTTGTTTGTTTCTGGTTATACCGGCTGCGATTGTTGTTTTCTTGAGGTTCATGCAGATTGCAGCTGGTCGCAAAGTTTTCCGTGTTGCAAGTTACTGTGTTTGGGTTTGCCGTACATAACGATTGTTCAGTACAAGCGTTATGTGGTGTCATGTCATGCCTTGTTTGAGGAATTAAGTGCTTGGCGTAAATTAAATGCACAAAGCCCCATAAATTTTACGGTAAGTGGACGAACAGCACTGCACACAGTTGCCAAAATGTTCTAGTGAATAAAACAAATTATTTATTACGAGCATGGCCGGATTAAATGAACGCAAAGCTCTTGGCAAAGTGGTGACCCCGAGGCCCCCTAAACACTTAGCGCAACTGTGTAGTGCAGTGGTGAGCAAACTACAGCCCATGGGCCAAATCTAGCCCGCCAGCACCGCTCAGTTGACGCAACAATCTTTGCATGTGACGAACTAGCATTGGCTGTATGCACGCTGCTCCACTGAGTTGCTGACCGCATGCTTGGTAGTTGGTACTTTTGGTCGACATACCATTAGAATCATTCTATGCAACATCTCGCTTCTAACAAAATTACTGAAAAACTAGATTTTCTTGCAACTTGTCATCTCTCCCTAGTGAAGAGTATGGAGCCAAGTGAGAAACGAAGAAAAGTTGATAAAGAATGTCTAAAGTTAGCGAGGAATGGACAAAGAAGTTCTTTTTTATTGAGTGGAAAGGCAAGGCACCCTGCTTAATTTGCCGTGAGACAGTTGCTGTTCTGAAGGACTTTAATATAAACAGACATTATGAAACTAAGCACAATGCATATGGTGAAAATCTTTCAGAAAACAATCGAATGAAGCAAATTACAGCGCTACGTGTAAGCCTTCAAAAATGGCAAATGATGATAAGTTGTACATGTTTGTCTGAGGAGCTGGCAATCTATGCCAGCTTGGTGGTTGTTTACAAGCTAGCAAAGCACAACAAGCCTTTTTCGGATGGGGAATTTGTAAGAGTGTATGGATGCTACAGTAAAGATCATATGTCCAGAAGTGGAAATGCGGCACAAGAATGTTTCTTTGTCCAGGAGAACTACAGTGCGCCATGTTGATTCTATATCAACAAATTTAACTGATTAACTGGCAAGCAAAATCAAGAAATTCGATTATTTTTCAATTTGTCTTGATGAAAGTACAGACGTTGTGGATACAGCGCAAATGCTTATTTTCATCAGGGGAATCGACAGAGCTTTCAATGTGACTGAGGAATTACTGTCAATGGAGTCACTGAAACACACAACTGGAAAGGATTTGTTTCGCAACCTATGTGACTGCTGTGATCGACACAAGTTGCATTGGGACAAACTTGTCAGTATCACAACAGATGGGGCACCGTCTTTAACTGGAAAGAATGCTGGTTTGATGAAAAAGGTCAATGACAAAGTGAGCGCTATGTATCCATGCAGGAAAGTAATTCCACTGTACTGTATTATCCACCAGGAAAGTTTATGTAAGTCAGTGCTCCATGTAAAACATATTGTGGACCCAGTTGTGAAAGCTGTCAACTACATACGCTCGAAAATACTATACCACAGGCAGTTCTTGTCATTCCTGGCTGATATCGAATCTGAACACACTCATATTATTTTCTGCAATAGTGTTCGGTGGCTGAGTCTGGGTAAAATGCTGAGAAGGGTGTGGGATCTTCCAAAGGAGATTCTAATTTTTTTTGGAAATGAAGGAGGCCAGTGTTTTTGATTGAAGAATTGATGGCCAAAAGTGAATTCAAGTGTGATTTTGCATTTGCTGTAGACCTGATGGAAAAGTTGAATGAACTGAATGTGACACTTTAAGGTAAAAATGTACTTGCACATGAAATTTATAATGCTGTGAAGCCATTTACAATACAATTGAACCTGCTCTCACATCAGGTGGAAGAAGGTAACTTGATTCATTTTCCAGTGCTTAAATCTATAGCTGTTGATCTTAAACTAAACAAGTACAGCCGACAACTTGATGCACTTAAAAATGAATTCGAAAGAAGATTTTCAGATTTCAAAACACTAGAAAAAGAATTTATGTTGGTGACCGCACCATCCTCTTTTGATTGCGCTAAGGCCCCTAATGACCGACAGATGGAATTAATTGATATGCAATGTGACTTAACATTGAAGGAAACTTTTCTGAATGTTGTCCCCAAAGACTTTTTTGGTGGACTCTCTGAAGACAAATTTCCACGTCTGAAAGATTTTGTGAAGAAAATGTTGGTGCTTTTTGGATCCACATACATATGTGAACAAACGTTATCAACAATGAGCATTACCAAATCTAAGCACTAGTCACAGCTGTTGCAGTTGACTGCATCGCCTTGAACTACTGAGGCAAGCACAAGAGAAAGATGGCAATTCGGGGCATTAACTAACAAGAAAGCAACCAGCAGCAATAGAGCTCCCTCGACGAGTTCACTCTACTACTAGGTTGCACTATAATTATATAGGGATAAGTGAACTACGATAATTCGCTTGTGGTGACTATCACAGTGACTTGTTATTCATGGGCACCATCTAGCAGTGACCATTTACTTTCATGTGGCGCCATGTCCAGGCCACCACACAGCTGACTGATGAAAACCTACAGTCAGTTTTGAGAATTTCCACCAGTAGCATGGAACTTGACTTCAAAGCTATTTTGAAAGACAAATCTTAATTCCATGGTTCTCGTTGACTTTTTTTTGAATCAAATGCTAACGTAGAACGTGGATTGATATATGACACATCGGTAACTTAGAATTTGATAACTGTTTATACACGTGATCATAGGCGCAACCAGGGGTGGCTTCGGAGTCTAAAGCCGTATCTCTCTTAGACCTTTCATCATTATCTGGTAAAGATGCTGTTTATAGACAGTTTTTAAATCTTTTCAATTAAATTTGTTTGTGAGGTACGTTTATAAATACAACTTTCCTTCACAGCAACACTGCAAAGTTGACCAATGAGGCCAAACACTGCGATATTCATATTTTAAAATGTAATATGTAGATGTCAATATCGGGATTTGTGGGAAACAGTTGTCCAAATTTTACTCAATTCCCTGTCCTCAATTTAACGAAAAATGCCCACCAGATATTTGCCAAAATGCACCAAATCAATTCTTTTTTTGAAATTTTCTAGGGTAGAACTCCTCAGACTCTTCTCAAAGAGTCGCAACTCCCCACCCCTTAGGAAATCCTGGTTGCGCCCTTGTACGTGATAATTGTTGATATACATGTCGAAAACGGAAATGTGTAGAAATGCTGCGTATGTTCTGCTTGCTTTAATTTCGTTAAAGTTTTATGGTTACCGTTATGTTTTTAAAAATTGGTCTTTGGCCCGCAGCTGGGTTAAAAATTTTGTATGTGGCCCTTGGTCTAAAAGGTTTGCCCACCACTGGCGTAGTGGTTCACACGCCCTCGTTTCAACTTTGCAGATGCACCAGTAAAAAACGTCAAAACTTATACGATTTGGCAGCCTACACTTCAGAGATGATTGGGAGTGACCAACAACCATGTACGGTGGTTCGTGTGTGGTTAATTTGTTCAAACAGAAAGGTGTATCACAAAAAACGATCTTTTGGCTACCATGACACTGCACAACAATCTTGACTGTCATAGATTCTCTGACCATATTCACTGCATAAATCGCTGCGTTGATGTGGATGGCATAGATTCTAGAACTGTTTGTCCTTGGTCCTTGCTACCAAGATCTGTTATTTTAGTCGACCTACGTTTCTAGCTTTATTCAGAAACAATTGCATTAAATCTAGGTTTTTTGAAGTGCTAAATTCATCAGCAACTTTAATGTGTTCAATATAATATAAAGGCAACTTTGCAGTACAGTGTTTACATGCGCACATCAGGTGAAAAAGTATGAATGTCGGATGAAGGACACAGAAGAACGTGTTCAATCGGTTTCCATGGGCGTCGGAAAGGATTTTGAAATTTTCAGTAAAGAAAGGTTTTCTTAGTTTTTAGTGGGAAATGGTCCCAATCTAGAAATATCCCCTAGTGCCACCCCCTGGAAAAAATCCTTCCGACACCCATTGCGTTTATTGCTGCCTGCGACGCAAAAGGGTTCAATGACATGGCATGCATATAGGCCTATTCGACTCTAAAGATTCCAGACGTTTGCACCGCAATTTTCCTTGAGAACATGCCACGACCTCAAGCCACGAACTGCAGAACTTTGAACAAAGAATATTGTACCGTGTTGTAACACACGCTCGTTACATAAAAAAATGGGTCGTAGGTGCCGACTTTCCCCTAAAAAGACATACGAACTTCATTTCTTTTCTCACTTACAAAAAGTACATACGATGTTTTTCTTACCTTTCCAGTTGCTTTGCAATTTCTTCCACCATGAATACAACACAAGAGAACTTCACTGCATGGAAATCATGCAGAGGATTAATACTTCATCTAGTAATGGTTTTCAACCTGGAGTTGTGGCCCTCTGAGGGTCGTGAACCATTTTTAGGAGGGTTTGCAAATAGATATTTTATGTACACAACTGCATTACTACATTTTCTTTACTTTTAGATGCGGTTCGCTGGGTTGCAGCGGATTGCTATTAGGCCGCGGTACAAAAAAGGTTGAAAACCACTAATCGAGTACATCCGCCACCTACTTTTCTGTTCAAATAAACTTTTTGTTTTGAAAAGACTGTTGTAACATGCAAAAGTAGTGCAAATTTTGCGATTGTAATAGTCAAGCCAACGCTTTCTCCCTACTACTCTCTGCAATAAAATAAGGAAGCCCTAATTTCACCGGAAAACGGCTCCGCAAGCGCGATTTTCACACTACGGTAACCGGAAAATCTGCCATATAAGGACATAATTTCCGGCTACGCAA
>Ga0210059_1013523_pt1 | contig 12200 bp, 11 predicted proteins | sample Ectturendosymbi2_FD_188042 | JGI IMG/M metagenome (GOLD analysis project Ga0210059, IMG submission 188042) | Ecteinascidia turbinata endosymbiont from Florida, USA - Sample 2 (SPAdes) (version 2) | ecosystem: Host-associated > Tunicates > Ascidians > Unclassified | place: Key West, Florida...
ACTCCAACAAGTAGGCTAATGTTTCAGGAAACGACTGTTTTTACTTCTTATTCGAAGCTTTTTGGTATATGTATTACGAGTTTGTAAAGAAAATCTCTGTTGAAGCAACACCCATGGACTCTGTATACGACGCGGCACAAAGCTGTGGCATCAAAAGTGATGTTATCAGCAAATTCAAAGGTGAGACAAATGTTTGCTTTTATTATCTGTTTCGATTTTTTTTAAATAACTTTTTTTAGAAAATACATGCATTTTTATTACCTGAAAGTGACTTTTCTTTAAAGATGTTTCCACAGATTTTTCTTTTGCAAATTTTACAAAAAATTTTATCATGCAGAAATAGCTTTTGGGTACTTTTCCCGTGCAAAGCATCATTACGGAAATTAATTTTTTAAAATTGTCAAACTGAAATGTTGTGTTATATGTTCACTTTATTGTACAGTTGAAATGTTTTGTACTAACCCAGAACCTGTTGTACATACAGCAATAACAGCCCGTAGACATGGGAGGGTATTAGGGATAGTTTCCTCCAATTTTCATGTAATAAAAGCAAAAATCTTACCCCCGAAAAACATATTTCGCCCCCCCTAAACCTTAGTCTCTGCTTACGGGCATGGGCAAAAATTCAGAGAGAGTTATTGTTATTTGCGTGATTTTATATCAAAAAAATCTTGGTTCTTCTTTACGAACACAAAATGTACGAAACCCAAGCCAAAATTTCATGCGCTTTCCTAAATATCAAGACTCTTACAACAAGTTTGCAACGTCATCTTCATCCCATCGTTGTCTCAAAACAAGTCAGAAAGGTTTGCTGTTTTTTGCTTTTGAAATGAACCAAACGCTTGTATAAGTTAGGAGGAAATGTGCTTTCCCCAACATACTTCCTGCAAATCTTTAAGGATAGACTTTGCATTGTTTTTTACTTAGGGAATAAGTGGGTTTCGGAAACGATTCTTGAGAAATGAGCTCGAGGTGTTACAGAAGTTGCGTCAACGAAGCAAAGCAACCAACTGGGTTGTCAGACGTAGACTAACCATTTTTGTGTTATTATTTTATTCGAGAACCCTTGTGATACGGGCCATGCGTCTGGCGAACAATAAATCTTATTTCAGATGTAGTGGGTACGGGTTGATATGTTACAATCAACTCTCAAGAAAACAAGCGATGACGCAAAATACTGCCTGAAAAGCACCAACATATCAAAGTCGTTTATGAAAATGACATATATGCAATAACATTATCCTGCACTAAAAATATTATGTAAAATCATTTTAGGTCGTAGCTTAGGTTCTGGACCCATGAAGACCTTGGCGTTATTTGGTATGCTGATTTTTTTACAAAGAAACTCTTTAGTTGCCAAATCAATTGTTTTCAAACACGGATTGATAACAGTGAGCTCACGATATTGTTCGCACAGCGAACAAACGTTTTGGTGGTTGTTTCGGAGATCTTCTGCCTTTTGTATTTCATGTCAAAGCAGCAATAAAGTGCTCGCAAACCAATGCGCAATTTTCGCTATTCGCAATATGTGCTCTTTGAAAAACCCCTGAATAAAATGTCGCGGGAAATTTCGCTTCCAATCATTTTGTGTGCTTGAAGCAATGTCAAAGGTACAAAAAAAATTGAGAACAAAATCTCATTGGCACTTTGTTTTATGGAATGTTTGAATTTTACGATTTTGTCGGAGAAATTCATTTGATTTCTTTGATGCACAAAGCTTGCTGGATTTCTGTTGCAGTGTCCCAAAACTTTTTAATTTAATTTATTGTTTTGCAACAACCTACCTTGTTCAGGAAAGTTCAGTCATTCGCTTTGAAAAATCTTTTAAAACAACGTTTGCAGTACTGTTCAAGGTGCTTTCGCAAATTTTGCTGTTTCAAAGGCATTGGAATAAAAATGGATGATCTACTTAGCCTCACACGTGACGATATCAATTCAGAATTTAAAGACTTTGATTTTCCGGAGAGAAAAAAGCTTTGGTTATTTGTTGAGGAGCAACAAAAACGTTTTAAGGGTCCATCCAAAATGGTAACCTATTATTTATTTACTTTGCGTTTGCTAATTTTCACTGGGTTTTTGCTACTGCATTTTGATTATGTTTATCCACGTGCAACTTTGGCTATGTTGCAGTTTTGTAGATATTTACTGGTAATTTATTTTTCTTAGAGTGAGATAACAACAACTGGTTTGGTGAGATCAGATCCAGTCACTCCATTGTTGACAGCCGTTCCAGAATACGAACCTCATCGAAGCGCTCCTCCACCGTACGCACCTCCGACAGGTATCTACTTCACTTTAAAGATCTATTCCCTGCTAAAGTGAATTTTGCATTACCATCAACTTGTGTTTTTGCCCAGGAAGCAAAAGTGGAAACATCAACCCAGCAACAGTTGGATCACGAAATGACCCAAACTGTGCCAGTGACGCTCGACCGGGTAAAAACCTAATTGTGAAGTTTAGTGCTTAAATGCGATAATGCTCATGAAATATTGGGTTTGTTTCATAAAATCTTGTAACAGAAGTTTTAATGCAAAAATCAAGGTAATTATCAATCAGTGAGATAGAAGGTGCTTTTCAATTTATTTGTCTAAGAATTGTTTTTGACGATTTTCATTTTGTTGTGAAATCCCACGTTGCCTTTGTATAGACGATTTAGGTCTACCTGTGCATCGTTCACAATGTAGGTTGCCTGGTGCGCTGCTTGCCGACGGTTATCTTGAAACAGCACTAACGGAAGAGATCAGTCTGAAAGAAATAGCACAAGTCTAGTGCTAAGCCGAAGCAACTCCATGATGGTCTCTCACTGTTTTGCACTCCGTAACAACCTTTTTAGAAACAACAACTTGTTTTTGAAGTGCTTTTCTTGAATATACTCCGCTGTAGAGAAAACACACATTGAGATGGAAAGCCAGAACGCGTGTCCAACAAACAGAACGGCACAGAGACTGGAACGGCAGGGAGTGATGTCTCAACGCAACAGCGTTGACCATGAAACGTTCACAGGATTCATAGAACTTGCGGCCGAACAGGAAAATGAGACCGGTGTTTCTCCTTAGCTTGTGCAGCTAACTACGTGCGATTGCATTTCCAAGCTGAGTGCGTTTTAAAAACCCCCCGAAAATGCAGTATTTCTAGGGTTCAAAAAGAACAAAATTGTGAAAACATTTGAGCATCCAGTGTACAAGCAGTGGGAAGGGGGGCAGGAAGACAAGTGAAAGCACATGAGTAATCGAAACGTTCGCAACGGAAAACTGAAACTTTCCGGTTGTCCAATTTTTGTCTGTTCTCACGCTGCTTGACAGATAACAACGGATTGTTTGGTGCGAAATTTGCCGGAATTCACCCAAACGTTTTTAAAAAATGAAGATTTAACCACGTTGCAAAACACAAAATTATCATCATTTCAAGATCACATTCGCATCTTGAAGTGACGACCCTCTTTACGGCGATGATGATCTGATTCCACCAAACAGAACAAACCAGATAAATTATGCCTTGCTGTGAATCGTTCATTACCACTGTTTTGCATCATTCGTAGAGTTTAAAATCAATTATTGATTCAAAACGAACTTTATATAACATTTTACCTCAGATTTTAACAGTAAAGATGAATGGTGATGGCAGATAATGGAATTTTCTCATTCACACGAAGCTCGCATTAAAATATTTAACATTCATTCATTCGCCAACTGATATTTGAACGCAGCCGGCTTGCCTCCCATCCGGTGAATCACTGAGTCTCGTCGCGATTAGTTGAAAGTTTGATTGAATATTTCCTTCACAAAATCAACAGCATCGAAATATGACGAAAAAGGAAAACACGTAAAAAGAAAATCGTTAGAACCTTGTGTGTTTTGCGTTAAAGCATTTTGAGGATAAAAGACTTTCGAAAAAAGCAAAAAAGTTTACGAAAACAAGCAAAACATAGACTAGTGTTTGAATTTGCGCAGTTTTGTTGAAAACATTACAAATGAAAAGGAACTCATCTGATGCTTAACTGAAACAACTGAAAGAAATGCAGGAAGCACCTAAGAAACTTTTAAGTAAAATTCAAGTGTTGTGTGGTGCTTTATCAAATGAAACTTACCAAACCAACCCTCCCAGTCGCAACCACAGAAGTGAAACTTCTCCCGAATGACATGGCTATAGCATGGAAGCACGTTTGCATTCCATTTGAAAGCACTGTTTATATGACTGGATTCGCAGTTATTGAAAAATTATAAGCAGTCATTAAAATGAATCCAGCAGCCATTTCCAAAGATAAATTTAGGTCGGCAAGTTAGTCTGTCAAGTTTATTTAGTTTTTCCTATTGAAAATAACTTGTTTAAAATGTCCTTAAACCTTTAGGGTTTTGTTTCACATTAACCGAGCAATGACTAATTCGAAAAAGGGAAAGAGTTCAAATTCCCAAATACTTTTCGATTGTCAAGCAGTGTTTTGTCCTAACCTGCTGTCATTTGTTATATTAAAAACTTGTTCAGCGTTTTTTTTAGGTGAGTCTTATTTCATAAGATAATATTAGGACTCAAACTAGTCTGTTGCTACCAATTAAAAAATCGAATTTGGTCTTCTGCTGTTTTCAGACGCGGGAAAGTTTAACATCAAAGTGGACAGTGCTCAGGGTTTTGTGATTGGAGACTACGGCCAAGTGCACAGGAATACCCAGAAGAAACGGACCGGAGGACAAACGTCTTGACGAACAAATTGAGTTGATTGCCTGACAAACGATTGGGCGAAATTATACAGCGCTCGAATCGCACTTCAACCGAAGTCATCTTAGCTTGTGATACTTTTTCTGACAATTCATGTCTGACCATGTCAAGATGCCACCAAGTGTTTGTGTTTCGTGCCAACACAATATCGTGTAATTTTAGTAGTGTCTTTTCGACCTCCAGTGTGTGGAATAATGACAAAGTCAGAACGAGCTAATGACAGAACACTGAGCTTGTTTTGGATAAGTGAACGCTACAGTATTAAAGGGTTTTCACCGGATATGATTAGGATAACCGGCAACAAAAAATTTCTTTCTGGAAAAACATTGTATACATAGGCATGTTCTTTTCATCTGTAATACTTTCGTTCGTTTGTTTAAAAGTGGTCATTTTATATTCAACTTTTTCTTCTAATACAGTACCTGTCTATAAGTTTAAAACTGGTTTAGTTGATTAATTGACCTCCATGGTCCTTCACCAATCTTATGTGACACAGTGACAATCTTTGTGCAAACTGATCACTTCTGTTGCCATTGTCTTCTTCCTTTCATGACGTTTTGTGCATTATTTCTGCTCATTAACTGAGTCATACGAAACAATAAACAAATCAGTGGACCAGCACCAACATAATTTTGATATCAGCGAATGTAGGTCGTCTAAGCTTACTCAAATGTCGTAAAGTTTATACAAAAACGTCATTTTGCAAAAGTTATGCAACTTCGTAGATCGTGTTGCAGGACGTGGTGCAAAGTGTTTGTAGTTGTTTTTAAAGGATGGACGTTATGTTTTTGCCTTAATTTTAGTTAAAAATCTTTTTGAGCTATTTTTCAGTTACGTACGTCCTGCGTGCAAACTTTTGTGGCCACTGCCCGGATCTTGGCCGCAAAAGTTGCTATGTTGCGTAGCCGTTTAATGTAGTTGGAATGACATAAGGCACAACTAAGGTCTGCACTGATCTAACGTTTGTGTCCTGAATCTTAACTCTGTTCAACATAACTACAATTTATATTTTGTGTACAAACAACATTGCATTCGATAGTTTATGAAGAATAACTTAGCTTTCAACCAGATGTTGGCATCCAGCATTTGAATTTTTGGCTTATCAAACTGTTTTATTAGTCTTAACCAAGACATACAGATGCAAAGCGAAGGAAACTACAGATCACTGAAAATATCGAAATGAGCTTTGCCATGAACTTAGTTCCTAAAAATTGATAAACCAGACACATATACCGGACGTCTCATCATAGTTGTGGAACTGAAGGTTCTAGACCAGTGGTTTCTAAGCTTTTTTGTCTCATTTACCCTTTAACAAAATCAAAAAATTGATTTTACCCCCCAACAATGTTTAGTGTGCTAAGGCATGCTTTCTGGAAAGGGTCCCGGGCGGGTTCACCTGAGAATACGTTGCAATATTACATTCAAATATATGATTTTTTGTGCTTACTTGAAACAAGTTTAGGTTAATGCTTGTACGAAACATTAGTTTCTGAGATGAAACTTTAATAAAATGGTCTTTCAAGCAAGCATGAATACTTTTATGAAGTGGTGCACTGAATTTGTTGAAACTCTAAAAACAATTTCATCCGAACCGGTGTATCACTGACTGACTGGATCAAAGGGGCAAAACGTTTGGAAGAAGGAATTCACAGCCATGTTTAAACTTTTCTTTTTTTGAAACATAACAAACAATTTCAATCAGTCAGTTATTAAATGAGACGTTTGTGCTTGTTTTCTACGCGAAATATCTGAGATTCCGGGAACAGTGGTTGAAAGAGATACTCTCATGTCATCCTTGGGAATCAATCGAGATCGATGTTTTGTTTTATGGTTACCATTGACGAGCACAGGTGTAGGAGCAGGCACATTTTTTTGGGCGCGAAGGATTTTTGCTCGAATTCTCGCAAACTTGCCCGAAAAAAGCTCCGTAAGAAAAAGTGACCTCCAAAAAAAAAGCTCTCCATGTTATATTGGACGCCGTTGGGCGCCATTTTCGCTCATATTTTCAACGTTTTGCACATATTTTCATGGATTTTGTGAAAGGTTTTCAGAGATTTTGTCCAGATTTCCTCGGATTTTGTCCGAATTTTCACCAAATCAAAACTTTTGAGGTTGCGCTTGCACTCCCTTCACCCCCGCCCCTACAACAGTGTTGAGGAGGATCCTGGCTCACGCAGATAAGTATTTGAAATTGTATAATAACTTCAAATGCGCGCTTCGACGGCGTTGGAAACTATTCGCCCAATCTACACCAAAATTTGGAAAAGTCACAGTTATAACATATGACTTTGGAATAAGGCATTGTTCCAGATTGAAGATAAAGATAAATCAATTCATTTTCATGAAGCACTTTGAAAAGACGAGCACGTGCCCTTATAAAATCAATACGTTCTGTTGCATGCTTCAAAGCAATTTTCAAATATTCTGGAAGAGCTTTGCTCGCCAACGCATGTCGATGAAGAACACAAGGAGTAGAAATATTGTGCAATGGCGCTTATTCACCAGAGGTGTAAAACTTGACTTCACTGAGCATAGAAGAGATTACGTTTGTGCATAGCGAGCCGACATTATTCCACGAGTTTATTTTCTTCAAAGAAATTATTCTTTTTATCCTGAGCATCAGTCACTTCGCTAGTCGTCGCTAGACTTTCGCACATTAAGAACTCAATCTTTTACTCAATTCCATGTATACATCGACAGTAAACCAATAAATACTTGCAGTCCTACACGTCAGTTGACCCATCTAGCTGAAGGGTGACTCTTGCCTTATTAGTTCGAATTTCGCCTGCTGCATGATTTAAAATATCACAAGACACAACACTTATACGACAACGTCCTGTATGGTTTGATAAATAACTTTAAGTTTCTTCTTTCTTTCTCTTTTCGATTATGTCAGTTTTTTTAAAGGAAAATGTTAGGTCCGGTATGGACCTGTAGGGACCCGATTTTCGCTGATTCTGAGGACCCGGTTTTCAATTCTAGGGACCCGAATCGAGTCCATAAAACACCTTAAAATCCTGATTATATCCATAGCGTTTGGTTTGATAAGTCACTCCCCATTTGTATGCGGTTTCTTTTCTTTTGCTATTGCAAAAGCAACGCAATAGGATGCTTCCAATCCTAGCGTATCTTCAGAAACCAACCCTGATATAGGCAGGGTTCCTACAGCACGAAATTGAGCGCAAATTGTCTGCATGATAATGTGGATGTCAAGTACGAATGTGTGGGATGGAGTGAAGCGAGTTTACAGAATTGATGGCTTCACCGAACATTACTTTGGAGAAAAAGATGCACTGCGATTTTTGAACATCATCGGTTAAGATGAAGTCGACCTGAAGTCCAGGTATGATTCTAGATAAGATATCTTCTTCGACATAATAATTGAGAATGTTGCAATCTGCATTTGTTAGCTCTTGAATAAATCATTCACTAAAAAACAAAAAAGGCTGTCCACTGTCCAGTCTATAGCATACTGTGAAAACAAAGAAGAAAACTGTGCTAGAGCCTGACCATTGTGAAAACTGAGCTTTATCGCACAATAGAGGATTTTTTAATTCTGAAAGAGCTAAAATCTCATTTTACGTACAAACTACAACTGAAGTCGTGAACAGAAACAGTGTTGCGTGCAAGAAGTGCCCAAATGAATCTGGTAACCTACATGTGTAAAGGTGAACTAAAAAGAGAAAATTTACCACTAAGCATATCTGAATCAAAATCCTAGGAGCAACATCTCACGTTTGTGTGATATAGGCTACCCGTAACCCTACTTCGCAGCAATGCTCTAAGACGCGTGACAGCTTCACCAATTTACGAACAAAACACTGTTGGCTGTACTTTTGTGTTTTGTCCTGTAACTAAATAGCATAATAATCCAGGAGATTACAGTTTGTAAAAATTATAATTTATGATTAGTAAATTTATCCCCTATAAAGATCAAACTTACCCCTGGGGGTAAAGTTACCCCAAGTTAAGAACCACTGTTCTAGACGTTGTAAAACTACATCTCTCGCAGCTGCTTTTAGAGGATTTAAGTGAACACGGTTCATTAGAATGTTTTCAAGTCTTCAGTGAATTCCCAAAGGATTTGGCACCGCAATGTTTCCAACCCGGTCCCAGACACTAAACCTATTTACAATCAACTTTAGTACTGAATCGTACATTTCCCATACAGTAAAGCTGTGCATTCAGCATTTGTTGCAACTATTTAGACTCCTTTTTTCCACGCCACGACTTGTTTGCACCAAGCCACGGCTCAGAGATTAGAAAACACTCTGAATCTTTTCTCAGTTTAGATCGGTATTTGAGGAAAGAAAATAGAGTCATTTCTCTCGCATTTGGTGACGTAGAATATTAAGATTTTCTCCTGGTCTTTGAAAAGCACTTAGTTGCCTTCCCATCTAGTCACAATACTTCCTACGTACTGTAATTAGATTTTCAATCTTCCAGGTTATCCTTGTTTTTTTTTAATGTTATCTTCATGCATATTTCCCATACAATTGATCGTCAGGTTGGCGTCTGAGACTCGTACTTTTTAATTCCATTTTTTTGTTAGCCAGGTTGTTCGTAAGTATCTACAGTAAAACCATCAATCAGATTTTACTGAACGGCGTATGTTGGTAATCATTAGTCCTATACTCGTCATAGATCTGTGCTCCATGACATCATTCCCTATTTTCAAATTTTAGGTTACCTTCATCTTTGTATCTAGTGATTCTCAGGTAAAAAGTTTGAGAAACACTGACTTACAGCAAGCCCAGAGCTTTGTCGGAACTCAGTATTGGGTGGCCTACTACGACAACTGGTGGAAGGGGATATAATCTCTTTTAAATGATAACAGTGCTTCTTTTCAACTGATGCAGTGCAGCAGTGACCAAGTGTTTCGCATGCAGGTAAACAACGTTACACTTCACATCTGGTGATACTAACAACTGGAGATAACGCATATAATCGTTTATCTGCAACGTTTTGGTCCATTCATAAACCGATCGTCATCACCGAAGACAACTAGATTTATAAATCAGCTTACAAGAGAGATGACCGGGCTGTTCTTGCTCCGTGTGTAGATGCTTGACTTTTGCGAGCCGCTGATCCCAAGCAGGCAGACAGACAATAGTTGTTTATTTTTGTTGTTTATTTTGCATGGCCAACGAAAGGCAGGCAGGCAGGCAATAGTTGTTTATTTTGCATGGCCAACGAAAAGTCCCGGAGGTCATCAAAGTCAGCTGACCATGCGTCAGTCATTATATGCTTACTCAGCTGTAACAGCAGCGATACGCAAAGGACAAACGCAACTTCAGAAAATTAGGAATGGCAAGAGATAAAAATATTGATTGATGCTAAACTGATGCTTCAAGAAAAAGGCAACAACAACAAAGACCAAATAGATACAGAATGTCCAATACACAGAACATTCACAAGGCACGTAGCGTATATCAAGACCATAAGGATTAAGCTTGTTAGTCAATATCAGTCAATAACAAGAAGGTATTTTTTGACTTGTGTTCGAAAACTAGTGGAACCCAGAAGCTTGATATTCAATTTAAGAGACTGCCACACTTCTACTCCTCTATGCTGAATTGATTTCTTTCCGATATTTGTATTTACTGATGGTTTAAAGAAATTTTGATTAGAGCGAATTCGAGTATTGTAACTATACGATGTTTTCAGATATTCAAATAGGTTGTCAAAAATTTTCGGCAACGTTTTATGATGGAACGAGTCAGCGATTGTAATTAAGGTTAGTTTTATCATATTATCAAATGCTAAAATTTGGAGGGATTTGTATAAGCCTGATGCTGGAGTCCGCTGATCACTGTAGGTCATCAGTCGAACGTTTTTATTCTGAAGGATTATAATATTTTTGAGTGATGTTTTTGTGGCATTACTCCAGCAAGCCAGTCCATATGAAAGATGTGGATGAACTAGAGCAGAGTAGACAGTTTTAAGAGTGGAGATGGGTGAAAAGGCCCGCAACTTAAGTAGAGCGTACGAAGCACCTGCAAGTTTTTTACACACATGATCTAATTGCTGTTGCCACTTCAACTGGTTATCAATAAGGACTCCAATGTTTTGAACTTGGTTCACTTTTTCAACTGCTCCAGCGACAATATTAATCTTAATTTTTTGAAGTTCGTGACTCCTGGTTAGAACCATAAATTTTGTTTTACTGCAATTTAAGGTAAGTTTATTGGATATCAACCAGCCATTGACATGTTTTATTTCGCAATTTACAGCAGCTTGTAGTGTACTCATGCAGTTAGATTTTTAAAAAAGGCAAGTGTCATCTGCAAATAATACAATTTGGAAGGCAGAGGCTTGAGGTAGATCGTTTATATAGAGTAAGAATAGCAGAGGGCCACGAATCGATCCTTGCGGGACACCACATGCTATATTAATGCGTGATGACTCTGTTTCTCCAAATTTCGTAAATAGACGCCTATTTGAAAGATAGCTATGGAAAAAGTCACTAGTCACGCCACGGACTCCATACTTTTGCAATTTGCACAGTAAGATCTCATGATTAATAGTGTCGAAAGCTTTGCTTAAATCGGGGAAAACTGCAGCTACATGCTCTTTATTATCTAACGCCTGAACGAATTTTTCATGTAAATAATTAATTGCATGCTGAGTGGAATGAGCTGGTCGAAAACCTAGCTGAAAGTTTGATAGGATGTTATTTTTTTCTAGAAAGGATGAAAGCCTAACATGCACCAATCTTTCAAAGACTTTTGCAATGTGCGACAATATAGATATTGGACGATAATTGTTGCAAAGGACTTATCACCAGATTTAAACAACGGAGTGACGCGGGCTATCTCAAGAACATCTGGAAAGCTCCAAGTACAAAACACCCATTTATCAGTTTTGCTAACCAGGGTGCTATTACGAGCCTACAATTATTTAATACAAGAACCGGAATGTCATCCGGACCTGTGGCTTTGTGAGTGTCCAAATTACTTATTAAGTTTCTGATTTCATCTGCACAGACTGGTCGGAGGAAAAACGATTCGCACTGGTTGATATCAGTCATATAATGGTCGAACCTAAAGTTTGATGAAGGAAGTCTATTTGCCATTTTTGGTGCAACAGACGCAAAAAACTTGTTGAACTCGTTACATATATTTGCTAAATTTGTTACGTTTTGGTTGCCTTGATTTATTACAACTTTTGGTATGTCGGATCTCTTTCTTTTTACCAATAATATCATGTATAGTTGCCCATGTCTTGCTGGAATTCTTTGATAAGCGGAAAAAGATATTGGTAATAGTTTTGCTTGGCTTTGTATTTTATCCGTGTGAGTAAATTGTGATATTTTTTGTATGCATTCGTAGAAGAGGGGGTACGATTTTTGCAGATTTTAGAAAAAAGCCTATTTTTATGACGGATTGAAACCATAATTGCTTTGGTGATCCAAGGTTTTTGGGCAAGTTTTCGTTCTCGACTGGACTGTCTGATAAGAGGTGCATGTTTATCTAGTAGGTTTTAAA
>Ga0210059_1013524_pt1 | contig 12200 bp, 5 predicted proteins | sample Ectturendosymbi2_FD_188042 | JGI IMG/M metagenome (GOLD analysis project Ga0210059, IMG submission 188042) | Ecteinascidia turbinata endosymbiont from Florida, USA - Sample 2 (SPAdes) (version 2) | ecosystem: Host-associated > Tunicates > Ascidians > Unclassified | place: Key West, Florida...
TTCTATGTTAAAAAAAGCTGTTTTTGAGCTCGTGCAACAGTTCTATCATGCTACAGAAATTGCTAATGTAGCCAATGCGGTCAGCGCTTGCGCTGATCAGCCTTAGCAGACAAAATAAAGACAATTGCTTCGGATAAAGTGAACTATCGCGGAACACAATCTTAAACATGCGTAGTGGATGGAGGGTTTGCAAAAAGTGGTGAGGTGGTTTTTTGACGCAGACGATAGCCTGAATTCCCACCAAAACCTAATTATTACTTTTTGGCCCGTTTACAATGTTCCTTGAAATTTGCATGCAAATTTATTCTATGGTATTTGCAATAAGTCGACAAATTAACAAGAAAAAAGTATGCAAAAACAGTTAATCTCCTTTGCGCAGGTAATAAAGTTTTCGTAAAATACCAAGCTCAAGGGGGGGGTTTTAACCCCAAAAACTCCCCTTGCGTACGCCCTTGCTTTCAACCCTGAAGCCGAAGGCGCAGAACAATCGAACTGGGTTTTTGGAATTGTGGATTACACAACTCAGTCAGATGGTTTCAACTGTGGAATTTATTGTTTACAAGTATGGCACCAAGCCGTTTCTGTCCATTTTGTTTCTGTCCATTCATTAATTGATAGGTAAATAAGAAAGTGTTACAGCCAATCAAAACACCTCCTAACATAACAAACGGCCTTTGAAGCTCTCAAACGTTAACTAAAACATAAAATTAACCACACAGTTAATTGTTTTCATCCATAAAAGTCACAGACCATGCAAGTAAAATGGGGTACCAGCTACTCATCCCCCTTTACTGCAACCAATGGGGTAAGGCAAAGGGGCAGTTCTGAGCCCATACTTATTTGCTGTTTACCTGGATGAACTCTCAATCCAGCTGGGATCAGCCAGGATGGGATGCACTGTGGGAAATATGGTTGTGAATCATCTAATGTTTGCTGAAGATATATGTGTGTTCAGCCTCAGTATTAGTGGGCTGCAATGTCTTCTGAATATTTGTGGTGACTATGCTGCTGAACACGAATCACTTTTAATTGCAACAAAACAATTGGTGTTCTTTTTTGCCCAAAAAATTATAAACAACCTGCTTCATCAAATGTTTTTCTAAATGGAGTACGTGTACAATTTTTTGACCAAGTGAAATATCTTGGTGTGTGGATAAATGCATCATTGAAGGATGATGATGATGATATTCGGAGACAAGTGAAATCATTATACTGTGCAGCAAACAAACTCAGAGGCCCTTTTGATCAGTGCTCCCCTGCAGTAAAAAACACTTTATTTGGTGCCTACGGCCTAATGCATGCCAATGTATGCTTGCCAATTGTGGAGCAAATACACGCAGACCAGTATGAAGCGCTTACGTGCTGCATATAACACTGCCTATCGAATTATGCATTACATACCCAGAAATGTCAGTGTTCGCCCACACCAGGTTAGCCATTGTGCCGGGACCTTTGATGCCGTGCTGAGAAACAACTTGTATCGAATTTTTATGCGATGCACATCTTCATCCAACTTTTTTATTCGATCGCTTCAAATGTCTGATGTTTTTTACAAATCTTTATTTTTCCTCAATTATTCACCTCTCCTGTATGGTGGAGAGCGAATGCAGTAGTTGTTCGTGAGTTGTATGTGGACACTGTGTACACACCAAGCATAAACAAAAGTAAGTGCTGGTAAAGTGTTTCACTCCTCTTAAGGTTGGACACGTACTAACACCGGTTGTGTGATGTGCTACTGCATGGTTATCCATTTTCTGTGCTCTTGCGAATGACGATACAGCTGTGGTGAGGATAAAGTGCTTTCCTCCTCCCAATGTTGGTCATGTGCAAACACCGTTTCTGTAATGTGCGCTGCTCTGTAGTTAGCCACTTTTTGTGCTCTTGTGTCTGTAACATGGACCATGAGTCCGCAATAAAATATCATTATTACTGTATTATATTATTAATCAAATTAGTTGTAATAATAGTTCTACAAGACAGACAAATATTTCCAGTACAAAGTATCTGACAGGAAACACTTTCCGAGATGCTATTATTATTTATACAACCTCTGCTAAACATCGTAAATCTTCAAAATATGATTCAACTGTCTTGCAGACAAAATTGAAGAAATTTGCAGTTGGTGCAGGGGGAAAGACATAGGCTATCGCATGAAGATACATGGGTAAGTATAAAAAATTGAAGATATACAGAGGATTATCAATAACTAAAATAAATGTAAAAACATGTGAAAACTTCAACATAACTGTAGTTGCTTCAAACGCAAATTCTCCAGAATAAATATGTAACTGACTATTCAACTCTTTCAAACAAATATTACACAAACGAAAATATTGTAAAGATGGTGCAGCGGGCCCATGGGTACCTCACAATAAAAAAGAAATGCATTAAACTGACGTATGTTGATACTGTAGTTATCACAAACGCATCGTTACTCACTAACAGCACTACATATTTTTCAAGGTTGGATGTGATTACTGCATTCGTTGGTATCACAATGGCTGCATCCAGAAGGAACCGGAGGAAACAATAACAGTTTAGTGATTAAACTCATGACGTAGACCGTGCTGTGAAACATGAAAACAAAACCTTGGCATGATGTATCTATTCAATCTGGATATCGCAAGTCGTTCATATACAAACAGAGGTGGGCAGTAGCAAGCTACTGTAGCGAGCTAATTTTCCAGGAGCGATAACGGTAGCGCCGCTTTTTTTGAACAAATAACGCATTGGTAGCGAGCTATCGCACTTCACTGTTACCGCTATTTGCTACTTTGGCGTGAGTGTTGGCCAAAGGAAAAAATTCACAAGAACTTTTCCGTCCGCACACATTGGTAGTAACTGCTCTTCTCACTGTTTTGTGTTGACTTTGGATGATCTTTTTGCGGTAATCTAGCAGCATTAGGAAAGATTCAGCTCAGGTTGCTTTTGACCTGAACGATCGGTTCGATTTTAGTTCGGAAAAACCAACATCATCAACAATCTTAAAGCAGTACGGTCTTGGAAATATAGGCTACTGCTGCTAGTAACGCTGCGTAAAAGTGAGTTGAATGCTTGGAACAAATGCTGCACTGGATTCAGTCAGCATTTCACTGCATAGGCAGCTCCAGTTTTTTGTTTTTACGTATATGTCAATGACATTTTTTAGTTTGGTTCAACTTCAGTGTATTTGGCTGTGTGCATAACCCATTGCAAGTTTTTGTTAAAGATACAGAACAATGGCTTTGACGCTCGGAAAAAATGGCACTTGATAATATTATCACCGCATTCAAGTTATTCAATCAAAGCAAAAAAAAGATTGCGGCGATAACCAACTTTCAGTTTGTGAACGCCAACCAATTGAGAGCTATAACATTGTTAATACGTTGGCGTGATACAGTATTGCAGTTCTGAGTAGACTGTGCCAAGTTCATCAACACACACCGTCAACTTTATCACGAACGCAATCAAACAATTCTGATTTTTATTGTGAAACTGTTCCGTGTAACGTGAACTTACTCGTAGACCAAAGTAATTCAAATTATTTCCAATCTTGCAAATGTTCTGGTAGCATAACAAAAAATCGGCGTTGGTAAAAGCAAGTCAAACGTTTACGTTAAATCCGGCTTACAAGTTTTGCAAGTATTTTTTCCAACAGGTCCGATTGGGCAAAACAGCATTTTCAAAACGGACTAGAATTACATTGACATATTTGAAAAAAGTATGAGCTTTCAACATTTTAATCTTGGAGTATAAAACAACACGCAAATCCAATCACCAATGTGCTTTGATCACTCGCTACTTTTTGGTGTTTAGGCATATGATGAAAGCCGTGGCGGCAGCTCTTACGAAAAAAGCCGTCTCAAATGCTCAGGGCCGTTCATTCAGAAGGGCGTTTTTAGATATATCGCTGCTGAAACAAAGTTTTTCTTGCACGTATCCGGGAATCAGCTGGTGCAGTAGAAAATCAGTGTGTTAGGACAGGAAAAATTACCGCAAAAACCAAGATGCTACATTCGCTCATTTGCAATAAAACCACAGGAGTACTGAGTGTTGCAGCTAGCATTTGCTTATGTGTAATTCAATTTTCATTCCTTCATCGTGCTTTCACATCATTTTCAAAAACTTATTGAAAACATGTCGCGTTTGCCAATGCAATTTTACAAAAAATTTTTCTGACGAGTTTTCGAAAAATAATATGCTGTTATCGTATCAGGGCCAACATTTTTTTGAAATAATCTCTCACGGCGTTTTCAAAACTTTTTGTGAAAATTTCTAATCCAATGGGTAGAAACAACGCAGTAAATATCATTCCAGCGTGTAGTTGATATGTTGATATATTCTAAGGCGTGCAAAAACCGATAAACTGCGCGGTTAAGCCTCTCGTATGCCATTGAGTTTTCTGCATTTTCATGATGACTTTTTCAACAACTGAATCAAGACAACCCTCTCATTTCTGCAAAGTAGAACTAGGCATGCTGACAAAAACTCCATATCTCTGTGCCCACCAATTCTGTCGCATGGCGAAAAGCATCTGTCGAATGAACTAACATAGCACTTCGTCTAAATCGGTTGGTATTTTTGTTGTTAGACGGTGAATTTGCTCTATAACCGAAAGAATTTTACACTGATTTCAAAAACACTTTGCATTTCTCAAGCATTTTTATGCCTGATAGTAATCTTTCACAAGGCACTTCACTTAGGAGACAACATTTGCGGTCGTTTCAACGTTGTGTCAATTAATATCTCTTACAAGACATACAACAGCACAAAATCACCGATTGTTTTGCACAACCATCCTGCAAATGTGCAGAAAAATCAGATGTCTCTCTGAAACGGCATAATGCGGGTCATAACTCTTTTTCTTGTTGTCTGTATTCTCTGAAAATAGTTTGTATCAGTAGCGATTCTGTCCTCAAGAGTCGTTTGTTTTTTGCGAAGTGCTGTCACTTCTGTCGCTCCAACACGTTTAAACAAAGGACTGCTGTTTGTAATCTGCGTAGCCGTAGTCTATTTCATTTCGTTCAAACCAGAACGGAAACGTTCTTGTAACTTACCTTGGTAATGAAATGTCGCTTTTTTGCTACATCACACAATCTGTTTCGTACAGGCGTAATGACGTTTCTTTCATAGTGCAATTAATTTGGGGAGACGCTATCTTTGTAAAAGTGGTCGCAGTAAGTTTTAGTTTGAGCTTCGTGGCACGGATTGAACTAACTGATAACAACTGTATAATTCGCTTTTTGCAATCGAACCAATTAGTCTTATGAAAAAATATCGTGTTGGAGAATCGTCAAAAACAACATTATTATACTCCAGTTAACAATAGCGTTGTTTGTTTTCATTACCATTTGTATTTTGTGTAGGTACTTCCACGGTCACAGGCTCAGCAACAAAAACTTTGCATCATTGAAAAATTAGGGTTTACGCTGAACACATAGTGATGTGCACCGGGTCACAGCAACATTGAATAAAAAACGCAAATTTGACTAAGCTAAGGGTTCCCAAACTTTTTCTGGCTATGTACCCCTTCAGCATTTCGAAGGGCGTGTACCTCTAAAACAGTGTTTCTTCTCAAACTTTTTATTCCATCGCCTCCCTTACACTCTCGACATGTCGTTCGCGCCCCCCAAGCCTGATAAAGCACACACAAGGTAGTAAATTTAAAGAATTTTATTTAATGGAAGTATTAAATAGCTGAATCAAGCTATGAAATAGCTTAACTAAGCAATTGCATTACGGCGCTAATGTTACATTCAGAATTCTTTTGAAAATACTCCACACTGTAGCCGGACACACAGACGATCCAGAGTAAAAAGTTAACGGATAAATTGCTTTAACAACAAGCTCCAACGAATATCATAGTAAATTAAAATTTGTAAGAAACTAACCTGTCATAACGGTAGGCTATTGAAGTTAACTCAACGATTGATTAGTGGTTGAGCGTTTTTTCCCCCTTTGTGTTGTTTCGCCCTATCTCCCCCTTTGGTTTTATCGCCCCCTTGCCCATCAAAATCGCCTCCAAGGGGTGATTTCGCCCACTTTGAGAACTACTGATCGAAAATTTTTTATGACAAAAAAGCTGAGGAATATAACAAAAATAGGATATGTTTACCAATAAACATATACAACAATTACAGGCACTAGCTTTGCAGTAGACTGTTTGAGGAATCCCATGCCTGGTTCCGCTCCCATTTTCTTGCAATGATTCAAGCTTGCACTCATCATTCAGCAATAATAGTTAAGTGTTGAGTTCGTTTTTTCTCCTCAACATGAAACGTCTTGTGATCCTGCAACAACAATAAAAGAAGACGGCGATCACTAAAGGAAAATAACCGAAGAACGCAATTCAGAAGCTTACTGACAAATTCACAGCAAGTCAACCGGAGCTGAACATTGAAGATATGATTTATTGTAGAAATTGTACTTACGCATTTACTGTACAATAATGTTAGGAGAGAGTAACCAAAAACCTTATAACTTTACATTAACAACACGTAGTCCAAATCATAATAAAAACGGTAATCGAAATTACTAACGATTTCGAATGGCCTTCATTCCTAGAAAAGTGACGTCACGCACGCTCGATTGCGCAAGAGTCACATGCTCAATAAAATGATTTCGAGACGTAACCAACCAATGAAAATACACGATAAAATCGATATATACCTGTGTCACTGCTCAGGTCAATCGAGCAGTGGGCTTACCAAGCTTTTCCCTTAAACCAGTAGTGGGCGTACCAAACTGGAATAAACCAAATTGAAGGAAAGATAGTTGGCGAACTTGTGAGGTCTGGTAAATTCGTGAACCAGAATACGCTTGTAGCTGGCTACTATCCTAGAATGGCTAGACTAACGGAATCACCGAAGTTGTAGCCAATTTCTTTAAGCAGGTTGTAGGGCGACTGCTTAACAACATGGGTTACTCTCTCTCTCTCCTTATGATATAATAGAACGGCGTATTAACTCTTGATTACTCGTAACAAAGCTTGTATATGTTAAAGTATATTATAAACCCCTGTAGTGAAGTATATCGCAGTGCTTAAAGTTATACTAATAAAACCATGAGTGAATACAATCTTGTAGTGATAAACTGAGCGATGTCGAGCTAGACCGGCGGGTCCAGGTTTCTTAATTGTTAACTTGGGCGTGCCATGGACATTCCTATGGACCAGTGCTCTCGCGGAATTGTCCTAAATATGTAGTGGTTCGCTTCTTTTAGAAGTGGACTGCCACATAAGTCACAACAGTGACCTACACCAGGCGAATAAATCGCAATTTATTGCATTAAGGAAATTAGTTTCGTGTGTAACACATCATACACGGATTATTTTTACAGCTGGTGCGGGATTACACACGTTTGTAGCCAATCCATTCAACACTTGGATTGCACTTTCAAAAGCTAGAATGTTAACAAAGCGGTGGTTGGCCAATTTGTTTTCGATATCTAAATTGGCTACCTTTACACGCAGGCTATATAAATTACGTCCTATTCAAAGCTGTTGTTATGAATAAGCCGAAACATGGAGAAACAAGGAGCTCAATTTGCAATACATGTAGTCGATAGTTTGTTCCGGGCTTTCACTAAAACCAAAGATCAACATCACCTTTTTTATGACATCTAAAATGATGCCAGAAAACTTCAGGGCGGATGCAAATGCCCGGTTTTCCCCCACCCTGGTTGTGGGCCTGATTCAACGTGCACGCCCGTAACACCTTGTTAAAAAGGATTTTTGACCATTTTATTGCTTGGTTATTATCTTGAGTTCTGTATTCGACTCCAGCGAGAAAGCAGCAACAAAGGCGATTAATAAACCTACAGCAACCCACTTAAAAAGGAAATGCACTCTATGTGTGTCTGCAGTCTAAGTTTCGTTTATGTGTGCATTTGCTGTAAAATAAACAATTCCTAATCATAACGGCTCAATGATTATTATTTTCAGATCATGGTTGTTCAAAAAAGGGGCACCCAACATAATTGATTAGCCTACTGAAAAAATATTTCAAGGTGAGACTGTGAAATAAACCCTACTTCTGCAAAACAGCACAAATTTTAAAAGTTCACCAAAAGTAGTGGTAGCGAATAGCGGTAGCGATAGCTCACTAATATTTTTTTCAATAACGGGAGGGGTAGCTCCGCTATTATTTTCAGAAAATAGTCATAGCGGGAGCGACGCTATTTTCAAAGTAGTGGTTGCCCACCTCTGTATACAAGGGTAACCCGCGATCTTCGCAGCAAACCAATTTTCTATACTGGACAAGCAAAATGATATAAAACTCAAACATATAGCGATATAAAATTATTCGCCATATGTTTCCCTTAATTGTTAAATTTTCAATTGAATCGAGGAACTGTGCTATGGGATTTCAATGCAAACTTTGCATTTACTCTACATAGGCAGGTCGACGTTTCGGTCTCGTATGTCTTTCACAAAAAAGTGCAACACGCGATCTTTGCAGCAAACAAATCTACTATAATAGACAGAGAAAATGATATAAAACTCATCTCTATATGTTTCCCGGAAAGTTGGAAATTTTTAGTTGAATCGAGCGGTGTTCAACGCGATTTGAATGCAAAATTCTTGCATTTACTGTCTAGAGGTAGGTCGACGTTTCGGTCTCGTATGTCGTTCACATAAAAGTGTAACCCGCAATCTTTGCAGCAAGCAAATCTACTATAATAAAAAAAGAAAATGATATAAAACTCACCGCTATATGTTTCCCGGAAAGTTGGAAGTTTTTAGTTGAATCGAGCGGTGTGCAACGCGATTTGAATGCAAAATTCTTGCATTTACTGTCTATAAGTAGGTCGATGTTTCGGTCTCGTATGTCGTTCACATAAAAGTGCAACCCGCGATCTTTGCAGCAAACACATCTAATACAATGGACAATGAAAATGATATAAAACGCACCGCTATATGTTTCCTGGAAAGTTGGAAATTTTTAGTTGAATCGAGCGGTGTTCAACGCGATTTGAATGCAAAATTCTTGCATTTACTGTCTATAGGTAGGTCGACATTTCGGTCTCATATGTCGTTGATATAAAAGTGTAACCCGCAATCTTTGCAGCAAGCAAATCTACTATAATAAAAAAAGAAAATGATATAAAACTCATTGTTGTATGTTTCCCGGAAAGTTGTAAAATTTTTAGTTGAATCGAGCGGTGTGCAACGCGATTTTTATGCAAAATTCTTGCATTTACTGCCAATAAGTAGGTCGACGTTTCGGTATCGTATGTCGTTCACATTAAAGTGCAACCCGCGATCTTTGCACCAAACAAATCTACTATAATAAAAAAAGAAAATGATATATAAATCATTGCTATATGTTTCCTGGAAAGATGTTAAATTTTGAATTGAATCGAGGAAATGTGTAACGGGATTTCAATGCAAAATTCTTGCATTTACTCCACATAGGTAGGCCGACGTTTCGGCATTGTATGTCGTTGATATAAAAGTGTAATCCGCGATCTTTGCAACAAACAAATCTAATATAATAGACAAAGAAAATGATACAAAACTTACCGCTAGATATTTCTTGGAAAGTTGTTAAATTTTTGGTTGAATCGAGCGGTGTGCAACGCGATTTCAATGCAAATTTCTTGCATTTGCTGTCGATAGCTAGGTCGACGTTTCGGACTCGTATGTCGTTGATACAAAGTGTAACCCGCGATTTTTGCAGCAAACAAATCTAATTCAATAGACAAGAAAATGATATAAAACTCAGTGTTATATGGTTCCCAGGAATATGTTAAATTTTCAATTGAATCGATGAATTGGGTAACGCAATTTCAATGTAAATTTATTGCATTTACTGTCTGTAGGTAGGTTCACGTTTCGGTCTCGTATGTCGTTCACATGAAAGTGTAACCCATGATCTTTGCAGCAAACAAATCTACTATAATAGACAAAGAAAATGATATAAAACTCACTGCTATATGTTTCCCGAAAAGTTGTTAAATTTTTAATTGCATCGGGGGAATTGTGTAACGGGATTTGAATGCAAATTTCTTGCATTTACTCCACATAGGTAGGTCGACGTTTCGGTCTCGTTTGTTGTTCACATAAAAGTGTAACCCGCAATCCTTGTGGGAAACAAATCTACTACAATAGACAAAAGAAAATGATATAAAATCCAATGTTGTAGGTTTCCCGGAAAGTTGGTTAATATTTGATTAAACATATGTTGTTTTTTTGTTGAACTCTTTTTGCGATGGCCTTTTTGCTAAATTTTGATGCATGTTTTCCAAACCATGGTTTTGATTGACCAGCAATTCAGTGAGGTGCCGTCAGGGCAGGCAAAGGAGGCAGTGCCTCCCCTACCATAATCTTGAAATGTTTGAAAAAAGTTAGGGATCCAAAATAACAAATTCAATAAACATTTGTCCTTTCATCATGAAAAGATGCAATTGCACTGTGATCTCATCATTTTCACAGTCAATTCATCTGAATTTGCGTATTTCTTCTTCAAGTCAGGCGAATGTCACGAAGGGAGGCAGCGTCTGCTTTTGCCTCCTCTTGTCGGGTGGCTTTCCCATGAAACAGTTTGTCACCAATTGTGTTGGTGAGCGCGTGCCGTGCAATTAATCTCTCCATAACCTTCATGTCACCTACAGTGTAATGTTTGTATACACTTTTAATATATTTACTCGCATTCTACACTCTAGTCAAGATCATGTAGTTACGTTGGTTAACAAATTGAATATGCAGCACTATGTCCATTCAACGTCTGATCTGACGTTGCTGAAGTGATGGAGCGGCAAGGGAGGCACCGACTGTTTGTGCCTCCTCTCCGGTTTGCTTTCGCATTGCAAAACGCTTTACAAAGTGAGCTGCTGATCGCGGAAAATACAACTAATCTCCATGCAGTTTGTATATTGCCACTAGTGTAATATTTGTACATTTATGTCCTCGCATTCCATAGTTTAGCACTTACTTCACGTTGAGTGATATGCTGTATATGTAGCGTTATGCCAAATCAGCAGCTGGTCAGACACAGAGCAACAGTGTTAAGGCGGTGAAGGGAGGCAACCAATATCCCTACCTCAATGAAAACGTTCCATTGTTACGACATAGCTAGACAATTCTGTCGTATTGATACGGCATCACTGGCTGGACCGACAAGCCGCGTTGTGGAAAATTGCTATGAAAATGTGTGTAGTGGTCTACAACAGAATTTTGTGATATGAAAAATCTGCCAAGAAGCTTAATGTGGCGGCAGGTAGATGGCGCCACATGTAAATAAATTGTCACCGTTAGATGGTGCCCATAAATTACAAGTCACTGTGATAAACACCACAAGCGAATTATCGTAGTTCACTTATCCCTACATGATGATAGTGCAACCTAGTAGTAGTAGAATAAAGCCGTCGAGGGAGCTCTATTGCTGCTGGTTAATTTCTTGTTAGTTAATGCCCCGAATTGCCATCTTTCTCTTGTGCTTGTCTCAGTAGTTCAAGGCGATGCAGTCAACTGCAACACTCAGCAGTCATGAGATGTCAACAAATCACATTCAAACCAAATTGCTTTAAAAACGTTTCGAAGAACAAGGATAGATTTGGCTTTGAACGAACAACGGAGACTAAATACCAGCGTTTACAATGCTGAGGTAATTTCATGTTTCAGTGAAGCTTTCTGTAGCTGCCTAACCATACGGATGGTCAGCATTCTCGATCGGATGACTGTATGCATTGCAAACGCATGCATAGTAAACGTATGCACAAGTAATAAAACTATCAACTTTTTTATAAATCCGTTAAACAAGTAGCTGATAAGTCACTTCAGTTTGGCCCTCCTATATTTTACCTTTTTTCGAATCTGGAATCTCCTCTGTACGTACGTTTGTATAAACTCTCTGATATGGAATAGAAAGCAAAAACAATAGTCAATCTGCAAACAGCCGCTTGAGTGGTGACTTTATGCTAATACATACACTCGCAAAATTGGCTTTGAAAAAGACAGTGCCTCCCCAGCCACGAACCTCACCGCACGTCACTGCAGCAATTGTATTCTTTTATTCTTCCAGTGCGTTTTTTTCATCTTCGAAGTCTTTATTATGTGCTGTTTTGAATTAAAAAAAAAATTACGTTCCTCGCATGCAACAAAAAAGGCGGGCTGCAGTGTTGCCAGTAGAGATGGCACGGGCCGCTAACAGTCCAGTCTTCGGGCCGTCCGCTACGGTTTTGAAACAGTCCGCTAGCAATTTTTTTAGCGATGACGTCAC
>Ga0210059_1013525_pt1 | contig 12200 bp, 9 predicted proteins | sample Ectturendosymbi2_FD_188042 | JGI IMG/M metagenome (GOLD analysis project Ga0210059, IMG submission 188042) | Ecteinascidia turbinata endosymbiont from Florida, USA - Sample 2 (SPAdes) (version 2) | ecosystem: Host-associated > Tunicates > Ascidians > Unclassified | place: Key West, Florida...
ATTTATGGATTCGAAAATTTGTTACTGCTTTTATGAATCTGGCAGTGAGTAAGATTTATGACTCTGGTAGTGAGTAAGAACTTTTTTGAAGAGGATATATATCTTCTAAAAATTGTCTAATTTCCAAAACGTTTCCTGAGAACAAGGGAAGAAGAAATGAAAATTAAAATATTTATCACCTTTTCTACAAAAACATGACACAATTTTTGAAGTACCATTTCCATTGTATCAAAACTTTCAAGTGTAATTCTTCAACCGTATCTGTATACTCCGCGTGCACTGATGCTTTTTACTTTTGATCAAAAAATCACAAACAATGCCTTCAATCGCCTGATTTTGCAAAATTTTGCGTTGCTATGGGGACGCCGCTCCGTGTGGCACGAGTATCGTTACTGGAAATCGTTTTCCGCGTACCTGCCGGACAATTGCCAGTAATGGGCGGTGGAACTGTAGGTGGATTGGGCGGTGCTCCCATGAACTTTTCACAAATATATCCGTATCGAACTCCGCAGTTGTCGTCGTTCCACAATCCTCCATCAGGAGAAATTTCTGCGCAACCTGGAAACCGATCGGTGTTTTTTAGAAATATCAACATTATTCGCAAATCTCTGCGAACGTGCGTTATCGCAGTGTTTCACAGCGATATTATATTTAAAAAATATACAAACCAAGAAAACCTGAAAAATAGAAAAACCTACAAACAAGAAAACCGGACAGGTCAGCAAGGCCAATCACCATCGTTTGTCAAATGAGTCGCATCTGATTTTAAGACAGTTATGAAAACAATTTTTAGCAGTCGTTCCAAACCTTTTACAGATAATCTTTGGGAGGAGTTATTTAAAAGCCTGCAAATATTTTATGAAAATTAAAAATACCGATTTTTAAACCAGCACCATCCGTTCAATCCGCAGTTGTTGTTTAGCTGGAAAGTTGGATATACTTGCCACACTTCGATACAGGACGTTATTCGGATGAACCCTGTGGGGTGTGGCCAAATTTGGTGGGTGTGAATAAGGCAGAAAAACGAAGGAGGGCAAATATACGTTGGCTGAGATAAAAAAGTCACCGAATAAGCCCAAACCTGCAAGTATTTCTTACAATTACTGCTATCGTCAATGAAAACTGGCAGACGTTTCATGTAGTAGGTTGTACCTGATAGAATCCACCAATAACGCAATCCTCAACTACTTCAACACACTTAAAAATATTCCCAGATGAAAACAAGAGAATTTAATTTTATTCCTTTCAGTTCTTTAAATTCATCGGGGACAGACTTTTTATTTTGCCTTCTCATTAAGGATAATGGGAACTGTAAGTAATTGTTTTTATCAGATAACGTTTTCATCCAACTCAACTACAGTTCCCCCTTTTCGTTAGTCTGCCCTGGCTATCCTCGCCAGTGTTGAAAACCAGGAAAGCCTGTCTGGAAGTGTGGGAGGAATATCCAACACTGCTGCATTCATGAAACTTGACAACTTTTTCAGCAGTAGTCTCAACCTTTCTGGGAACCCATGAGTCTAAAAAGCTTTCCTCGGTTTGAATGGCGATTTTGAAATGGGTCATCCGTGGTGCATGAAAACAACAAAAGGTAACTTGTCATTACGTGCATGTGCACATATGAATCCTGCACTGCAGGGTAGCATTACTGAAGCTGCCATAGTATCTGTTGGGTAATAAAACTGGAATTAAATTATAGATGCACTAATTTGGTTTGCTCACTGCATCGAAGTTAAAGATCGATACCACTTATCTCAGAATTTGCAATCGTAACATTTTCCCGCATTTCGATGCGAAGATTTCCAACATGCCAGTAGTTATTTGTAGCAAGAGTTTGACACAATATGCACAGTGTTTTGAAAAAGAAAGTGTCATGAAAATTGAATTTAGCGTTGTTTAGGAATGTTTCCTTTTTTACTGACCAAAGCATTCTCCCGTGGGGATTTTTTTCAAAATTATTATCTGTGCATCATTATGTATGTTATGGAACTTATAAATAGTTTAAATACCAACATACTTTTACAGCATTCACGTTGAATTATGAGTATCCTAATGTATCTAATATTATGCTAAATTTTACAATGGGCATGATGTTCTTTTACTTCAAACAAAAACTGTTGTTTGGCTTGATGTCATGGAAAGAAATTAAGATCACTGAAAATGAAAGAAATTGCTATAAAAATCACAACATGCAGCAGTTTGTTTACGAGCAGCCACAGGACGAGATTTCCTTGCTGCTAGTATAGAAGCTCAGGTTTTTTGGATACTGGGATGAACAGTCGATGCGAAAAAGTGTCATAGTTAAAACAAAAATTTAACAACATTTGATCTACAGCATACCAGGACAATGTAAAACATCTGACGCAATTTACCTTCGCTGTTGAGGTAGTTGTTGGGTTCACCAGGAGCCCAGTTCTGATAATCGACAGAAGTTTGGTCAGACCAAGTGAAAGCTCGATCTCCAACGTCCTGAAATTGATTGATCAGCAGTAAGGTTACGTTTTCTAAACAGAATTCTTGCCTGAAGTTGTAGCTGCAAAATGTTCAGGAAAATGCCAAGGAACAAAATGCAATTTGCACTAAAAGATCCGATTTTCACTATTTAAATGACAATAATATTACAAGTTTTTTTTTCCGATTTGCATAACATTTATTTCAAAAATCTCCATTTCACTACATCAGACAATCACAGTGGCAACAAAAGCGCAGTTAATAATAATAAATAAAGTACGTCTGGATTTTAAACGGTAAAGTGAAAAAGTTTGTCAAAGACTAAAGATATAATTCACTGTTGTCTTTAAAATTCAAGCCAACACATTGAAATAAACACCACATTTAACTATTATTTAAAAAGATTTTTGTCGCACCATACCATACGTCGGAAGATATTACTGTAACTTTCCAAATAAATACAACAGACAGTAACTGATTTAAACACCGTTCCGACATTTTAATGGTGGAAGAAAATATACACTAGGAAATTCAGTAACCAAAACGCAACTTCCTGCAAGAAGATAAAGTAGTTACAAAGATAGTGCCTAAATTGTGCATTTCGAGAGCAGAAAGCCATGAATTTTTCCGGAGCAGCAGGCACTGATATCGAGTTCACAAATTGTTGCGTTGTTTTTCGAAGGTCGTTGCTTGGACTTTTGAAATATCGCTCTTGACGCAATTGTAAGAACAAAATATTTTACAATCCTTTACCTTCAATCCAATCCAGAACCTTTCAGACGCCATGCGAGAAATGCGACTGAGAATAAACGCGTTTTCATCCGACCCATGAATGGCCGTTAGGTGGCCACCTCGAGCCATGCAGTCATTCTCTGCGTACTGCCATCCATAAGTGACGTCTTCGATGAAGGCATAGCACTTGTCACCCGAGTCGGAATTGTAGCGTATCTGCGAAGTATTTTAAATCACATAAAGCTCATCAAGTTTGCTGAAACTGGAAAGAAGATGCTGTTTCGTAGATGAAAGTCGGATGCTTGACAGGTCGATTTTGGGACAAACGCTGCAAGTGTTTTCAAAAAAACAAATATTTTTTCCACGCACCCACGTCACATCCGTTCCGCACTGGGTATCTTCTGTTCCTAAGGCCGGGGGATAGACCGGGGGTTTGGAGGGAACTTTTCCTTTCGGAATCTTGCAAATCCAGTTTCTTGATGCATCACAGTTCAAATCGTTCCAACTAAATGAATATTACAATGAACAGATGATATACGCCACGGCAAAGAGTTTCTTTGAAAGAGAATTAATTCTTACCTGAGGATCTCTACAAAAGAGATGGCTTTGAATCGGAACATACTTGAAATATGCATGTACATTGTTCACTGCCCAACAATTTACAAAAGCGCAGTCCACGTTCTTTAGGAAAATTGATTATAAATTGCAATTGGTTTTGGTTATCATTTGAAAATATATTTTTAAGAACATTTACAGCACTTGGAAGTTCAACGGAAAGATTGACAAACTGCATCTGACCAGTGATTACTACAAACTGGATGGTCAACTACATTGTCTTCATTATTATGGTCACGCATCAGTGCGCCTTTACTCCGCGTATACCTTTGCAGGGCAAAGCATTGTACAAACTGTGCAACGTCGCGTACTTATCAGCTGTTGCGCTCTTTGCAAACCCGCAGGTGACATATTTTCGCAATTTTTTGATACAGTATTTGCAGGTTAACTGTAGGGTTTGAAGGCCGTATGCTTTTTCTGTATGCCAAAATGTTGTTCCCTAGCCAAACTAGTACCGCTTGATCTTCAACTTCTCAGGACAACCATTGCACTGCCGAAAACAAAAAAAAATCGCTGCTGAAGCTAAAGAAATTTCCGATGTAAATGTGGGTAGATATTCTTTTCGCGAAAGAGATAAATCTTTGTAACCTTGCTTTACTCCAGCAGCTGAAAGTCGATCAATATCCTACTAACGTTTGTTCTTGTTCAGAGCCCATAGTTCCGAGGTTCATCATAGTCTAGCAATGCATGCCGTAGGCCTACTGTGTAAACGGCAGAAAGTAAAAAGTCAAAGATTTTGTGACTGAAGCTGAGTCGCCTCCCTGGACATAGGCCTATCTACAAAAACGCATTAAAAATTGTTTGTCATCAATAGAGTAACCACAGTTAAAGTTCCTTTTACGCCGTGTTATCTCACCAGGGCTCTGGGAAGAGACTAACCGTAGCCCGCTGTCCTACGCTATGTCTACACTACGAATCGTCTCAAAGTGGCCACCAGAATCGGATTAGTGGTTTGTGGGTCGTGATCGTTGGGCTCACCTTTATCACAAGCGTGGGCAAACGAGCACTTTACACATGCTTAATACTGACTAACAGAATAAAAATTCACCAGCAAAGAGTTCTGTAAACCTTGATTTTTGTAGGTTTATTTTTGCATATGTAAGATATTTCATGAAAAGAAAAGTGTTTATTTGTATTGAAATCTTTCAATGTGTTTGTTTTTCAGCGAGTTTATTTCTTTTTCTTCTTGGGAAGAGGATCGTTGCAAACAGGCGTCCACGCCAACAGCGCAGCAAAGAATTTTGTTTGGGAGGGGCCAATCAAACTTACTGACGTCGTCTTGAGTCCGACTATTCCATCTAATTATTTTCCAACAGCTAAAAATTGATATAAAGCACCAGTTAAAATCTTAGCAAGTTTATTTCGGGGCGGGGCATGGTCTCGTCTGCCTCATTCTGGCCGCGCTACGATACACGCGTTTTTTGCGCCATTTGTGCCACATTCTGATCGTGAGACGTTTTCCCACATCTTCTCTAAATAGCCTATTATGCATAGCACGAACTGAGACAAACTAATTACGTGACGTGCTAAAAAAATACATTTTTTTGGAAATAAATTTAGCAATCAGTTTGTGGAATGGCAACGCTCCTCACATTTCCAAGAATCCTTTCAGAAAATTTTGAGTTAAAGGTATAGAAACAGACATGGGACAGAGATGGCAGTCGCTGCAGTTTTTCACAAAAAGCCATCCAGCTTTTTGTTGTAATAAGTACGCCTTGTAGTGTTGAATCAGCTTCACTGCGTTTAGACTCTTGAGTTCGGTGACCCGAAGTCCATAAAAAACACGCATCGTAGCGTAGTACCATGGATGTAGTGCTAAAATGTGCCAATGACTTTTAAACCAATGTCTGTCAAAGATATTTTGGGGTCTATATCTTTTGCAAAAAGGTAGCCACCGCGTCGCTGGACAATTCTGGCGTGTGGTTTTATCAGAGGTAAGACTAAGACACTCACTATTTGCCTACATTTCATCTACCCTAAGTCAAAAAAACAAGCTTTCTTTATAGCACTTCCTCCGGGAAAGCAGACAAATCACCAGATATGAAAGGAATATTATTACAACGTGCTTTTACTTTTGCACTTAAATCCTACAGAAAAATTGTGTAACTAGTACACACTGCAAGGACAAAAGCGATCCTAATAGTTCAAAAACTAAAGCATGGACTTCATTAGCCATTGAGGTCAGAGGCGCATAACAAAACACATAAAACATATTTGTAGCACATCCAAAAGTCAAATCAAACGAAATAAGTTTTCTTATATACTAAATGCCTATAAGCACTTGACGCAGAGCAGTAATTTTGCGAAAGGTTTACAGAACTGCGCAAAAATGCCTGTCTTACACCATAGTACGCATGCAGCCAAGGCTTTTGCCTGCTTGTTGCCAGGTTCGAGTAAAGGCGCAGTCACGCGTGACGGAGACAATGAGTTAGCCATCCAGTTTATAGTAATCACTGGTTTGACAAATGATGTTTGCTCTTGCAAACCACCCGAACAGGATTCCGTGTAAATCACCGTAACCAGGGCACGTTGTGGTACCCTCTGTCGCTACACAACTGCTGATGAAGCGAGAAGGCCCTTACCCTGTATATTCATCGTAAAACTGAGCTTCCACGCAGTTCTCCAAGTTTTCATGGTCATTCGGTTCTCCCTCACCCCAGCTAGTAAATCCAACAGCTGAGCCTGAAACAGGCAAAGCTATTTATAGTGCTGTATTGTATGAATATGCTTTGTCACCCGACAAAGGACAATACTTTGAAATAATCCCAGGTCATTTCAGTTTTATTTTCGGTGCTGATTACATTGGAAATGTTTCATTTCGCTGTACAAGGAATGACATCAATTTGCTCAAAACTTTATCTATGATCGCTCACTTTAGCTTACGAGGGCATGAATTATAAAAATTGTAAATGTCACTTCAGTTTACGAGGACATGAATTATAAAAGTCACAAAAGTGATTTCTACCTAAAAAAAATTTTTGCAAATGCTTAACAAGAGGTTTTCTGCTTGAATATCTCAAAGAGTTTTTTTCTCTATTTGAAAATGGAAGTAGGTTCTTCTTACCGTCGCTCCAGGCGTATCCACCTTCAAGATCCAAGTCATTCAAACCCATCCAAAAGTAAACGTAAGAATAAACGTTCTGCTGAACAACGAAGCGGGAAATAGCAGCCTGCTCCTCGTTGGTGTGAACTGACACCAGGTCAGCACCTTGGGTTCTGCAATACTCCAGAGCTTGATCCCACGTGAGACGCTTCGAACGATCCGTAAACTCATTGATCTTGTAAATAAACAAACAGTTCTTTCAGCATTGCACCTGTCGTGGTTTTGTTGGTCATGATCTAAATACAGCAACAAACCTAATCACATGCACAAATACAAAAATTACCAAATGGCGGTCGGAAGATCATTGAATTTAGGACTACATTGCCAGCAGCGTGATAGAAATATCTCCATTAGGTAACGTGTGCATCTTTTAAAACACTCTACCTCCTGAAAACCGAGAGAAACCCTCATGTTAGAATAACGATACAATAACCAAGAATAATGTTGAAATACCACCATACACAACTGTTTATACTGTAAGATCAAACGTACTGCATCGTTATTAGCATCAGAATTTTCAAATTTAACAAGAACTTACCACTTATCTACAACAAATAATAAGAAAAGAAGATTTTTATTGTCAAATAAAATAGAAATTATGCTGAAGTAAACATTGACATTTTAAACCCTATCAGTTACATTAAATGACACGAAAAGTACCAATGATGAAGGTAGTAAATACATGACAATGAAGTACTTAAAAGTTAAAAATGGCAACAAAGATGATGGACATAAAATAAATATATTTTCTCTACTGTTCACACTTTACTGACGATATTTCAGTAATAAAAATCGAATCTTCGCATCGTCAATATTAGTTTCGTCTTGGTGAACAAGTTTATTTCCGAAAAGAACAGTCCCAACTAACAAAATCGAAAATCCTCACCTGATAGCAGTGAGACGTAGAAGAATCTCCAAACCACCCGTTCGTGCATGTTCCTTCTGTGCTTGGTGTGGTGTAGACTGGTTGCGTGTAGCCGATTCTGTCTTTCTCACATACATAACAGCGAGGCTGTCCGCATAGGTCAATCTTCCATAATCCTGTGGATTAAAATAAACAGGACGTATTCGGCAGTCACGCCTTTACGCTTAGAATTCGTTTTCAATATACTGTATGCAGCTTCTCAAAACCGTACATGGATTACAATCAACAGAAGCCATACGGCCATTGAAGAGAAAGCTACTCAAAAATTTTTCTTAAGATTGATAATTGTACTTAGATATTATTGGTACACTGCGTAGTGAAGAACTTATAGAAAAAAACTACTGATGTCAGCGAAGTACATCAATATGCATAAGCTGTTTTGATCCCACAGCAAAAAAATTAAGCAACTTCAAATTTTGCTACATACGGTTATTATTGCAACAAAATGCTTGCTGCAAAATGTGCCACCTGCTCATTGCCAAACGGGAGAAGTAAGGACGAGAAAGCATTTTCAAAAATACACCTGTTTTTTTCCATAAACCTCCAAACTGTCTTGAACCAACTTTCTTTTTGTTGAATATACCTATTCTCACGAAAAGTCTTGCATTTTTTTCAACGCAGGCTGACACCATGCGCAAACTTGGGACATTGCACTGTACATAAGTCCTGTTTCCTTGGCTGTGGAATGGCATCTTATAGGCACATCCATTTATAACGTCTTCTTTCAATTTCTTTCCACTTCTTAAAATAATCTTTTTGCGGAAATTGGATGCTTTCTCCGTCTAGATTCTTTTATCACAAAAATATCAATCAACACTGAACTCATGGGACTTGTCTGAGTTGTATATGGCAGTTTCATTGTCAATTTCTATGGACCTATTTTTGCATTAAAACTTGATCTGTACGACAAAGGGGGCACAGTGAACGACAAGGGGGCACAGTGAACCATCCAAGACCACAAACTTACCAGAAACGATCACGACGCATGGCCATAAAATCCATGCGCTAATTCGTTAACAGCGTTTCTTGTGATGTATTTACCTGTTACCTCGTCCATATATGTACAACCATATTCATATCCAAGGCCGCAGTTTATCCATCGACCTCTGTACACAGGATCTATGCTGCACCAGGGCGTGCCTTGTTGGTCGACCAGCCCAGGATGGTTGTAAGTGGTGCAAGCATAAAACGTTCTTCCTTGGTATTGGAATGGAAAAGCACACGAAAATTTAACATCTGAAATAAAAAACGTAGGTGTCAATTTGTGATGGGGAGTTTCTAATGATGCAAGGCAAACAAAACAACCAAACTCTGGAATTCTCTACCCACTTACCTTCATAACCTAAGTTCACGCCAATTTTGCTCCAAAGTATCTGATTTATTCCTTACCAAAAAAACTAATGCTTGGCATTTACACGGTTGCAATGCTAACGCAACTGCTATCTTGTGTATGCTTCGTTTAGGACATAATAAATTGAACATAGATGGCCATTACAATCAGATCTGTCAATGTGGTGCTATTAAGACTGAAATTCACATGTTTCTTGAGTGTCCTTCAACCTGTGCGTCACGCCAAACGTTAACCACAAATGTCTCAAAGATTCTTGTTGAGGAAAATGTGTTTTCCCGCTCTGAGTTTGTTGCACTGAATCGAGCTGAACTGGCCGAAATACTCTTTGGACATCCTAAGCTGTCTAAAAATCCGTCCTTACGCTTGTTCAAACAAACGTGTCTGTTCCTGTCCAAAAATCCACCCTTTCAATATAACCTCACCGTTTAACACGTTTTCTGTTTGTGCTGTTTTATTTGTGCGTGTGTGCGTCATTTTTTCTTTTATGTTAATCTTTGCGTTGCCAGTTGCCAATGATCTCTTCAGGCTTTGGCCTGCCATCATTGGCTGTTTGTTAATAATAATAAATAATAATAACACCCAATTTGGCTGCAAAAGATGTTTGCATTCAATGAACACGAAACAATCCAAGTTTCCGTCGTTTGCTCTGCCCTTCTAAACTGAATACAAGTTCTGAATTTACTCACCTGGTTCCCCATCATACCAATTTGTGTAAGAAACTACTTCTCCTGTTTCCCATGTGTAGTATTGTCCACCTGTCTCCTCAGTTTTAGCAGCCAGTCCAATCCACGCTGTGTAATCCACGTTGGGAGGGATAGTATCTACGGCCTGCGCACACATCAGCCATGTTTTAATCGTCTGCTACGCCGTTGTTTCTCAAACTGGGACCGGTGGTCCTCAAAAGTGCCTACAGCGCCTTCGTTGGGACGTCAGGACCAGAGGCCTTCACCGGGATAAGTATGAAGAATAATTTTCTGTTCGGTGGCGCTGTTACAACTTTCATTGAAAGGTTTGGAGCTACGGATGCTGAGGATCTTGGTAGGAGGAAACGGAGCATGAAACGTTGAGAATCGTTGGCATGCACACAGCCTATATAGCCATGAATGTAGATATTCGCATTATATTTCTAAGAGCTAAGCACAGTTTAGCATCACGTCACTCATTTCGTCAAAGCATTTAAATCCTTGGGCTCGAAACAAACAGCCTGTACGCATTTCAAAAACCGTGTGCATCTTCATCTAACATTGGAATGTCTGCTGCTTTTTTCGAGTTTACATTTTTTATGCAATATACCAAACTTCTGCATATTTAAGTTGTTAGTTTCTCAATGTTTTGCGACCCTCTCTTTAATGAACGCAAAGCCATAATTGTGAATAGGAAAATTTCTAGTCATAGCTTGCCGGCCGGCAGCGCTTGAGAACTGTCCAAGCCCAACAAAGAAGCAGAAAGTCTCGTAACTTCGATTTTAAAACTTGTAGCTTCGATTTTAAAACTTTGGGGGTTTGAACTTTTTTGATGTGACGTTACAACTGGTCGACGTCAGGGTATTTGTGATGACATCACCAGGACCTGAGAAACAATTTCAAGTGGCAATTTGCTTGTTTTATTCTTTCAAAATAAACTAGGCGAAAATCCGTGTTTTCGAGTCCTTAACTGGCCTTCAAGCGTTCGTGGATCGCAAGTTATGGCCAAAAAACGATAATTAATTAATTAATCCGATTATGGGATTAAGCTAAAGATTCCGGGATCCTTGTGGAAGACATCAATGTAAATGTCCGAAATGTCGTTGTTCAAAATGTTGCTGGGTTATGAATAGAATAAATGACGATGCTGACGTAAATGATAACGACAGGCTCCTGCTAAAACTGTGCTGCAACAACGCACTGTGCATCCAGGTTCAGAGATTCTTTGAGTCATCTGTCACTGAATTTCTGCATAGGTTCAACTGACTTGTTATAACCAGTGTTGGACCTTCGTATCAGAGGGTTATTGGACTAGGTATGGACCAATCACCACCTGGAGCGTTCAGGACTAGAAGGTCCTACCGCAGAAAGTGAGAGGATCTGGTGGAAAAGGATGTAAGAAAGACTTTTCCAGACAGTGTGTTGTCCTTATTTCGAAAGATCCCGGAATGCACAGCGAACGCAGAGGTGGAGTGGCAGCAGTCCAAAGAAGCTCTACCTTCATTCACTGCTCAGGTATGCGGACGAAAAAGACTTGGTGTGGTGAATCATGACAAAAAATAACCCCGTGTTGAAACAGTAGGCAAAAGATGTTAGTTGAGCAAAAAATTTAGCTTAAAATGCCTGGCTTCAGAACAAAGCCAACCTTTTCTGCATCCGCAGTACGCTGAGTCGCGAAATGCCGCAATCTTTAGGACATTTCCGGCACAAACTGAATTCTAATTACTTCCAAGCCGAAAACAGTGTTCTGGAAAACCATCCAACATCTCCTCGGCAAAAGATCTTATATTGGCTAGCTAGATCCATCAAAGAACAAGACGGTGTCTTACGCGGCAATGAGGGGTACATCATTAGCAGAAGAAGAGAGCACTTTAAAGATCTTTTGAATCCAGTCACTCTCAACCGGCTGGACACATAGGAGATGCTACGGGAGGAAAATACTAACACTGCGCCTGAGATCTTCTTTGCTGTCAAAACATTGTAGGTTGGAAAGGCTGTAAGTGGTGAAGAAATCCGACCTGAAATGTTTAATGTTCTGAACAGAGAAGCTCTGTGGCTTACTTGTGTGTGTCAAGTGGCCTCGTTGTCTGGATGGGCACCGGAAGGTTGGCAAACTGGGATAAACATCTTCATACACAAGAAGGGAGACAGTAGACAATGTGACAACTACCAGGACATTGTTCTCCTTAGCCTTCCGGGAAAAGAGTAAAAGAATTGCTTTAGATAAGACACAATGAAGTAATTGAACCAACGTTGAAGCATACTCAGTAAGGTTTTTTCTCTGGCCACAACACTACAGACCAAATTTTCACTTTCCAGCAAATTTTGGAGAAACCTTGGGAG
>Ga0210059_1013526_pt1 | contig 12200 bp, 11 predicted proteins | sample Ectturendosymbi2_FD_188042 | JGI IMG/M metagenome (GOLD analysis project Ga0210059, IMG submission 188042) | Ecteinascidia turbinata endosymbiont from Florida, USA - Sample 2 (SPAdes) (version 2) | ecosystem: Host-associated > Tunicates > Ascidians > Unclassified | place: Key West, Florida...
TTCTCACAGCCATTTTGTTCACGTTGGATTTGTGTCGATTCTGGTTTTCCAGACTTTTGATCGAATGATATTTGGCACATTGACTTTTCCTGGAACAAGGTGGTACGTGATGACAGTACGGGACACGCAAATGGTACGCGATCAGAAAAAGTTTGAGAACCACTGTCTTAGAGGGAACACTGATCCTCAGCTATTTGAAAATGATAAACAAAATGTCAACGTTGCCTCCCTGGAAAAAGTTCTGCGGACGCCCACGAATGATCGTGCTTTCTCGCTTTCGCATTTTGTTACTTTCGTGCTTTCCCTCATTACGAATTGTTTGTTTCTTTCCGTTCTCTTAATTTCGGTTACAAAATAAACACAACCAACCCGCTTCTTGTTCTTATTTCATCAAAATTACCTGCAATAACAGATATCATACACAAATTACTATGAGTGTTGCGGGCTATTCCAAACGACAATTAAAAACTGTAAGGTTCCCCATTTGAAGAACACCGATATAAACCTCATCGAAGTGACTACCCTCACTTGCTGCAACATACAAGTCAAACAGCACTATGCTGGCTACTGTCATCAGTGATTGTGCTGTAACAAACGTAACCTACAATGAGAATAAGTATTATGTCGTCACGTGAACTGTTTATCTAGAGTCCTCAATGTACCTGCGCCGACGCCGGTGACTACGTCATCAGATCGTTATGTGCCACATTGCTTATTGGTTCCGTAGTGTTCCAGTGTTAAAGTTTGACCAGTTGTATCGCTCAAGCTTAGACTTGTTTCCTCGTAAATGTATGTATGCGAAAGTGACTGATTTACGCAATATGGCTCTGTGAAGCAAAGGCGTACGCAAGGGGGTGTTTGGGGTTAAACCCCCTCCTTGAGCTTGATGTTTTTAAAAAACTTTATTACCTGCGCAAAGGAGAATTGTTTTCGCACATTTTTGCTTGTTAATTTGTCGACTTAATGCAAATACCAAGGAATGAATATGCATGCAAATTTCAAGTAAAATTGTAAATGGGCTAAAAGTAATAATTAGGTTTTGACGAGAATCTGGGTCATTGTCTGTGTCCAAAAACCATCTCACCACTTTTTGCAGACGTCCATTACGCATGTTTGAGATTGTGTTCCGCGATAGTTCACTTTATCCGAAACAATTGTCTTTATTTTGTCTGCTAAGGCTGATCAGCGCAAGCGCTGACCGCATTGGTTACGTTTCTGTAGCATGGTAGAACTGTTGCACGAGCTCAAAAACACCAGTTTTTAACAGAGAAGTGTTCAGACATTTGACAATGTCACAGCAGGGAAAAAGGAAAACTAAAAATTTGCTGGACTTCTATACATAACAAAAATCGAAAGTTTACTTGGGTACTTTATGCGCATTCTCAATTATTGTGTAGTTTAGCAAGATTCGATCTTGCAAACCGGGATGTGCGTCAAACAGCCCAGCTGCACACTTTCTGTGCTCCACCGCTTGTATTCGACAAGACATCAGTGCAGCCTCATTTTGCAGTTGTGAATTGCTCTGATGCAGTGATGAGCGTGTTTTACTCCCCTGTTTTAACGCGCAGCCTGATATTTTTGCAGTTACGAACTGCTGTGTCGTAGCGTTGAGTGTATTTTCCTCTGATATCCTAACCTGCAGCGCTGATAGTTTATGTGTCAGTGAACTATAAACTAAGAGTGCGTGTAGACGAATATGCATATTGTGTCAACAAACTTCGCCCAAACGTTGGTTTGGAAACATGAAAATGACGTCATATTGTGACGTCACAAACAGCGCACACTAAATACAAATGACCACCACATGCCACTGAATGAAACCCTCCCCATGAAAATTTTGTGCGTACGCCACTGCTGTGAAGCATTGGGTTCATTGCAAATCGATATCGCATCCCCCCCACCAAATTAGCCTGCGTCCGCTAATGCATACGACCGGGTTCCTCTTAAATAGTTTTGGGGAGATTTCCGGGAGTAAAGTGTTGATTGCCGTCGGCTACTGGACGTCAAGTAACTGTATTCCTGCTCAGAAGTTTGTTTCAGTGTCAGGAGAGTTAAATCACGACCGTTCACTGTTGGTGTTGAACTCCGACAAAGGTGTGTGCTGTCACCACTCCTTTTCATAATTTATAGACCAGTGGTTCTTAATCATTTTTCTACCACGCCTCCCTTAAGTAATTGTCCTTTGTTTCAAGCCCCTGACTGTAAATAAGTTGTAAAAACAAGTGTATTTATTCGTAAACGTAATGATAAAACTTTCCATGTTGTAGGGCGCGTAAGGGCTCGCGCCACCTTGGAAATTTATTGCCGCCTCCCTGGAGGGCGCGACCCACAGTTAAAAACCACGGCTATAGACAGTCACAGTCAGTTGACGAGGGTGTCACAGTTGGGAACTGCAGGATCAACCGTTTACTTTTTTCAGACGATTTGGCACCTTCTCAAAAGTTAGCATCTTCTCAACAGTCTTCAACATCCACTCAATCGGTTTTCTGCTACGTGCGACGGAACCGGAATGAATATCAGCACCAAAAACACCGAAGTATTACAGTATGTCTCTCTACGAACCCAACGCAGAGTGTATGCTGCAAGTGAGTGGCAGCTGCAGCAGGTGGAGAAGTTCAAGTTCATCGGGGTGGTATTTACGAGTGAAACAAGGTGGAGCAAGGAGATTGACACACGGATTGGCAAAGCTAACGCATAGTTCTGCGTGAGCTTTATCGTTCTGTGGTCACTAAATGGGAGTTTTCAAACACCGCAAAGCTGTCAGTTTTTAAACTGGTCTTTGTTCTGATCTTTACCTATGGTCATGAATCTTGGGAAATGATCCAAAGAACATTATCTCAGGTGCAAGCGGCAGAGATGGGATTTTTGCGAAGAATCCACAGAGCGACACAGGGATGTACCAAGGTGACATGGCCCCCGGGATAAGAAACAAGTTTGGCGACCCATGTTTGAATCTAAGGCGTTTTGGGAGTAAATATACTGTAATGAAGAAAAAACTTGTGACATTGTTGGGACTTTTCGACGCCCCCCAGTGATTCGGCTCCCGGGGCATTGTGCCTATCTTGCCCCCCTCATTACACCCCTGGTGTGACACTTCGCGACAAAGCACGCAGCTGTAAAAGTCTCAGAGCCCTGAATGTGGAACCCCTTCTCTCAACTGAGAGATCACAGCTACGCTGGTTCGGCCATGTGTCCAGAATGCTCCAGAAAACTGGCGAGGCACATTCTGTTGGTCAAACCCACAGGAAAGCAGCCCAGAAGCAGGGGCGTGACGAAGTTAGATGGTGCCCGGGGCAAGAAGCAAGTTTTGCGCCCCATGTTCGAACCTGAGGTCTTTCGGAAGCAAATGTACTGTGTTGATGAACGTACTTGTGACATTGTTGGCACTTTTCGGGGCCCCCCGCAGTGATTTGGCGCCCGGGGAATTGTGCTCCCTTTGCTCTCCCCATGTGACGTCCCTGCCCAGAAGTCGTCAAAAGCCAGAGTGAAGTGACTACAGTTGTGACCTTGCTTAGTCCCGTCTTGGTGTGGAGCCAGCCGAACTATCTGAAATTTTTGTTGACCATGAGGTATTTCAAGTCTTCCTACGGCTGTTACCTCCGCAATCTCCCTAGAGAAAAAACGGCATGAAAACGAATGAAATGAATACCATTTACGTTTAGGGTTGCCAGATGGCCGGAATTTCACCGGCCTGGCCGGTATTTTACTGCTAATTTAGTAGAGGCCGGTAAAAAGCCGGTATTTTGAAAATAAATAATTTGCCGTAACTTTAGAACAAACGCCGAATTTCTCAAATTGTAAAGACTCTACTAATGAATCTTGTCAGGACAGTTCCTTCAGCGAAGTTTATTTTCTGCTGTCGATGCAATTCTTGGTGCGATTGTTACGTCACATACGCACCGAAATGTATTGAGCCAGCCAAAATATGGGGAAAAATTGTGGCGTAACAATACTCATTGTCTCTCTGTTTACCCTGTGCCGCTTACGAATTACGACACAGTTTAGATTTGGCACTGTTGACAAAATGGCCGGTATTTTTACAAAACACATCTGGCAACCCTATTTACGTTATATAGTGGAATCACCGGTGTTTAAAAGTGCTCAGCTAGCTAGCGGCTGAACAAGTTCCTTAGACGGCAAAATTTATTAATACGAACGTAGAGACGGCTAGAAATTTTTGCCTATGATTCATGATACCTTTCGCAGGAAATAAAATGAAAAAGCTGTTTCTAGTAAGTTCATGTACTGACATTGTTGCGTCAACGATATAATGCGGCCCGCGGGTTACCTTATAAGTCCTCATGTGGCCCACGGAGCAATCTGAGTTTGAGACCCCGGATCTACGCACGCACCACTCGCAACTCTTCTCCAAGAAAAATTTGTGGAACGAAGAAGTTGCAAAAGAGCCAAAATATAGCCAAATAAAAATCTTGGTGCCAACTGCTTCTCAAAAGAGCCAAATTTCTGCTTTTTGGCTCCAAAAGAGCCAATCTCGCAACGCTGACCCAAAGTTTAAAACCTGAACCCTAAGTGTGATAGACAGAAATTCCACTGGAGGGCGATGCTGATGACAATTGACGTCATTGAAAAGATCCACTTAACCTTAAATGCTTCAAACAAGTGAGCGGACTGCAGCGGTACCCAACGAAAAACTGAAAGTGTTTGGGCGGTTAACTGAACGAAGAACTCGTCAGCCCATTTAAAGTAGAAAATCCGAGGTTGGATGTCAACATAGCGTTTTTTGTAGGTTTGTTTTTCAGATATATACATTTTTATGCGGATATATACACTTCATCGTTCATGGCCCCAGTCCATCACCACGGGAGGACTTTGGTGGTTTTATCCCACTCAAACAATGCTCCAAGCCCCCAAATTGAAATATGAAGCACCACAAATCAGTGGAGTTTGGTCAATTTATGGAATCTCAAGCCCCACTGCACAAACGTAAAGCCCGGTTCCGCATGGCCTCTACAGTTATTCCCTCCAGATTAGCGTCGTATAGAAAATCTTCACCACCTCCAAGCTTCATACTATTAACATTTGCTGTCTTCCAGACTGGGTTGTTGTAAAAAAACTCGACCCAAAAAAAACCACGTGTATTTTTATAAGTCCCACTTAAAAAAGCAATAAAAACCACTCTTTTCTTTTCGTTTGAAAAATCTACTAAGAAGTAAAAAATGAAATAAGCAGGACACTTGTACAGTTAACTATATTTTTTTTAATCAAACAAAATGAACAGCAACGAAATTTGAAGGACTTGAAAAAAAAGAAGAATAATTCGAACAGTTTTAGTAAATTTTAATGGTTGTCTTCTTCAGATCTGGACAACTGGTATATTTTAACTAATTTTTCTGCCTTCTCTGCATCTGAACTTTTCCTGATTTTGTACCATACCAAATCACATATTGAAAAAATACACTCTATGGATGCTGAACTAGTAGGGCATGCACATAAACTTGACATGAAGTGCAGAGTTTGTGTGGGAATGGTTTTTCTCTGTTTGCTTTGCGCATGCTTGCTAAACCTTACCGCTTAGGAGTGAACTGACCAGGCAGCAACACTTTGTCAAAACAAAGACGGGATACATTTCTTTACCCTCAATTTTGAATGTCATAATAGGTATAACAAGTTATTATTGTGTGGTTCTGAAAATGGTGATATTGCATGATGCAATAAAAGCAATTCGGACTGTTTTTTACGTTTTCCTCAAAAAAGAACAAAATCTTGTTTCTTAAAGAAACAAAGACGTTTTTTTTTAAATCCAAAAAACCAGCTGGGTTGTTTTTTTTCAAACCCGGGATGTTCTCAACCCTGCTTCCAGAGGTAGTCACTGATCCGGAGTGCTGGAGTCGAATTCGGCAGGATTCTGTGTTTTTCTTTCGGATCCAGAGTCACAAATGCTTGAAAAACTGGACCCGGATCCGGAGTCACTTTTCAATTTCGGCAGTAGCAAGAGTCTGCGTGGTCATTTCTGAAGTAAAACCATCGATAATTTTTGGTTGCCTCGATTGTAGCCGGAGTTCGAACAGGAGTCGGATTCTCATATTGAAAATTTACTGGACCCGGATTCAACAATTTTGAAACAGGAACGGAGTCGGAAAAGTGACTCCGGCCAACTCTACTGTTTTTTGGTCTCCCTCATATGTTTCCTTAGCATTAACATTTTGCTGGAACACATCATTTTCCTCGTGACTCACATCAAGCATTGTCGAAGCACTGTTCTCAATGATGGAGCCTGGAGACTTCTTCTCGGTCTCGAGACACATATTTGCGGGTCTCGAAGGCTTCAGGTCTCGTCTCGGCCTCGGTACTTTGAATATTGCAAAGAAATGATTTAATAAATTTTCTATAATTCAACGAATTTTTGTTGCTGTATTTGCATGTAAGAAACAATCAAAACATGTCGGAAAAATGCCAGGTATTTCAAAAAAATTGACTCAGAAGTGATCACGACATTTTATTGATAATTTTCGGCAAAATACTCTAATTTTGAAGTCTCGGAGTTTTAACCAGGTCTTGGTCTTGACTACACAGGGCCGTCGCCAGCTGGGGGAGCAGTGGCGCCCGTCCCCCCATTTGAAATCTGTGACCCCCATTTCACGTTTGGCCACCTGGTTGCTGCATGTATCCAATATAGTATTTCTTAAATTTGGCCCCTCCTGGTTTCTGCACCCCCTGCTGCTAAATCCTGGTGACGGGCCTGTGATTACATCACTGACTGTTCTCTACTACGGACGGAGAATTCAGCTCATCACAAGCAAAAAATTCACTGATTTTTTTGTTGTTATTTTTGCAAATTCAGTGCATTTCTTATTTCTTGTTGTTTCTTTTTCATTCTTGTAAACATTTTCGTACAGGTGGCCTGCATCTCTCTTGCGCCCAGCCGTGTTCCTCAGCATCAAGCCTTTCTAACAGCACTTTCTTATTTGATGTTCAGTCTTTCGCTGGCAAAACGATCGCAGCAACGCAAGACATACTGCAGAACTCCGATGAAAAGCAGTATTGTCATTCTTATATTGCGTAATAAACAATATTGCCGTGTTACTGTACTTATAAGCAGGGGCGCACGCAGGGGGGACTGAGGGGGCTAGAGCCCCTCTTAACGGAAAGTCGCCTAAACACAAATTTGTTATTGACATTTGTTAAAACACAAAACAATTCCACACATGCATACATAGCTATATAAAGATTTCGATTATAACTAGTGGTGTAGTGATCTGTTACCTTGTTACGTTACGAGTGTTACACTTCAATTGCAATAAGGAAATAGTGCTAAAACTATAGGAAACCCTCGCGAAATGTCGTTTTTCGATAAAGACGTTGCGATTCATGATTCATAATGGCATTGAGAGAAATCGCTTCATACATGCTATGACGTAGAACCTCTGCACGTGCTGCGCACAGTGTTGCCACTGCTAGTTTTTTTCACTAGATCTGAGGTTTTTCTGTTCTATCTGGGGTTCTGGGTTGTTTATTAAAAATCTGTTTTGTTTTTACTCTGGTCAAAATTTAGCAATGTATGTTGTACTCTATTACTGTATTTTCCATTCAAGAATACAGTAGTTTGACAGGCGTAATAGCCCAAGTGCAGTAGCCAGACAGACGAGTAGGGCTACGCTTAACGAAATTGTTTGAAATATAATGGTTTACAGATTAAGCACTGACAAAGCTTATGTCAACACTCTTATCTATCGCTGATATGTTAAGGGCTGTTTGTGCATGATTTTGGAATGCTGTTTTTTGTTTTGAAGATGCTGTGGTTGAGAATCTGTTCATTGTTTTACAAGCGCATTGTGATATGAACGTAAAATTTTAAACGTTAAATTAGTAGTCAAATGTTGCAATAAATGCAATGGTTAGGGTGAAAAGATAACTGAAAGATCTTGAATGTATCAATGTCCATGTTATCAAAAATTTGTGCATTTAAGTGAAAGTAAAGGAAAATATTAAACGTTTTTCAGAAAAGATCTAACTATCCTTTTTTTATGTTAATTCATACATTTGATTTGCAGCTAGCCTACTTGTAAATTGTCAGTATGTTTAAAAATAGACTTGCACTTGTTAAAAATATGATGCAAATAATACATATTACCTTAATTTTATGTGCAAGTACCGGTAGGATGCATTTCAAGTCCGGTTTTGACTTTTTTGAACATTTTGGATGTCTGTTTTTTTTTATTATTGTCTGTTTTTTTTTCAAGGTAAATTCTGGTGTTTTTGTTCATAACAGTGTGGCAACACTGGTTGCGCAATGCGTTACGATTGGAGTTGTTCCTCCTGTAGTTCGAATTTCGGGTACTGTGATAGTCTGAGGAATGCGAGGTAAAATGAAAGACGTAAAGGAATATTCAATAAAATGGACACACTGGGACAGTAATCGTGAATGTCTAAAATTCGGCAAATTAGGCAAACCTTCAAGTTCAGCAATAATTACTGCTATAATTATCAATACATCGTATCAGGAAAATGCACTGCCAGCAATTCACATTAAAATACATCACACTTCTTACCAAATCCTTTAGGCCATACCAGTTTTATTACTGGGCGGGATTAATTTCGCTATTCCGAGTGTGTTAGTAACAAACACTCAATCGTTCCTTCAGCAGGTCCGTAAATAGGGGTGTAGCAGGGGGCAAAGTCCCCCCTAGAAAAATGTTTGTTCCCTGGAAAGAAATGCTGGACAAAGTCAAAAATTATTGGACAGAGTTAAATAAATTGTGCCCCCTTGGTGTCTCAAGCTGCTTACGAGCCTGTACTTCTGTCTCAGGCCCCTCCGTAGCTGTCTGGCCCCGGAACAATGTACCTGCTGGACCCCCTTCTCACAGCTATTGAGCCAGTAACCTAAACTCTGAGCTGCGATTTAAACTTTACAGAGACACTCCAATTGTCTTTTTCTCAAACATTCGCACACCGATGCACTTATTTGCAACGTTGCCAGTCACGACAGCAACAAATGAACGTTCATTTTCAACTCTTCAGCGGTTGCTAGCCTATTAGCACTATGGGGCAAAATCAGGCCCGCAACTAGTTAGAAAAATTTTAGCCCCCCTGTGAAAATGTGTTGGACATACTTTAAAACTATTGGACACAGGCTCGTAACCAGGGGGGAAGGGTGGCGAAGCCTCCCCTGCAAACCTTTTCGCCCCTCTGGAAAAATCTGTAGTTGATTTTGACTTATCCAGTAGGAATAATCAGTGATGTTTTCGAGGACAACATTACACGGTGCTTCGCTTTCCGCTACTCCAAATGTTCATTGAAAACTGTTTGGTTAACAACGGTTTGATAATGATCACTGTTAAAGCAAACGTTTTCTTGTCTTTGTTAAAATTTATCGATGCCGACTAGGAGAAGATATTTTACGTCATATCCTATTGTAATAGACCAGAAATTGACCAGTGACATCAAAATGATCTTCGTGCAAATAGCTAAAGTTTGAAATCTGACGACGTCAGTGATTGGCCCCTCCCGAACAAAATTCCTGGCTGCGCCCCTGTCCAGAAGCAATGGTTAAAGGAATTTACATGGTTAGCGTACAGTAACATTTACAATGGAGCTTTTTGCAAATGGTGCGTTTTGTTTGCTCCTCAGACTGTCAGTCGCAGCGCAAAACCTCCCGGCTCATTAGTTTAGGGACCACACTGCAATTATAAAAAGGCAAAGGAACATTACAGTAATCACAAATACTGTCACTATCATAAGTATGTGCAGCCATGTTCGGTAACTTTGTGCAGACAGATTCCGACAAATCCAGAGATGTACATAATGCTTTAAACAGTAGTCGACAGAAGGTTGTCGAGGAAAATCGAAATCGTCTTTCCCATATCATCAGAACTATTGAATTTTGCGGTCGCCAAGAAATACCACAGAGGGGTCACAGAGACGCTAGTGCATTTTCACTGAACGAAACTGATTGCAATGACCGAGTTTTTAAAGCTGCCTTAAGACTGCGAGTAGAGGCTGCTGACAAGCAAACATCTGACCTCTTTTCAACGGCTCCCCGCAACGCTTCATATTTAAGCTGGAGAGTGCAAAATCAAATTGTATCTTTGATGGGTGATGCCATACAAAAGCAAATACTTTCCGATATCTCCCAATGCACATACTTTTCAATACTAGCGGATGAAACGACTGATGTAAGTCAAACAGAGCAACTTAGTTTATCCGTTCGGTTTATGAAAGATACCAAAGTGCACGAAGAATTTTTGTGTTTTGTTCCAGTTTCTTCAACAACAGGCAAAGATCTTTGCATCTACGATTCTCACCCAACTATCTCAACTTGAGCTTAATCTGGAACATATGTGTGGCCAAAGTTATGATGGCACAAGTAATATGAGCGGAAAATATCGTGGTGTCCAGGCTAGAGTAAAATAATTGTACCCTTCGGCCATGTACACTCATTGCTGCAACCATGTTCTTAACTCGGTCATTAGTACTTCATCGCAGTTGCCAGTTATTAGAAATGCGATGGCAACTATGTCGGACATATGCCTTTTTCTGTCGCGTTCTGCACAGCACGTATCAATATTTCAAGAGTTACCCTCTTTTCACCGCACTGTTATCGGGTTCGCGTTGGATTGGGAATCCCGTAAATCACTCAAGCACGACCGTGAGTGTCTCACCGAACTGCTTGAGCGCGCATGTTATCGGGAATCCGATAATAAGGGATTCGAGTGGAAAAGAGGTTGGGTGGTTTGAATTAAGTCTTGTGCAACCTTTTCTGTCTTGTTTGATGGTAAAACTACCACCGTGGAACAGATTACCCTATTCCAGCTAATCTGTAGCAAAAATGACAGTTCAATTGATTTAATACTTTCCCTGTGGGCTAACTGCACCTAGTTAGGGAAACAATCAGTAAAATTGAATTGGTTGAGCAAACTGGAAAATTATTCGGTAGGTTATAAGACACCAAATATTGGGCTGAAGGACTATTACCCCAATACTGATTAATACGTTTTCATTACACTTTGATATAGGAGCGTGATTCAACCTCTGTGCAAAATATGTAGCCTAATATTGCAAGTGGATGACTTTAGTATAGGCTACACTTTGAACTTTGTATCCCAGTTATGTGGCTATGATTTCCTCAGTTCATAATGGAACACATCAAGTAGCATAAAAGTTTGTGGAATAGGTTAAAGTTGCAATTTGGTGAATTGCAGTAGCCTACCTACTGTACATTATTACTACTTACAAAATGCTGTGAATCCTCATCTTTGACACTCTGTTGTATTGTACTGCAGAGAATAGACTGGTTAATCATCGTGACTGAAACCAACAAAGTGGCTTTGCAATGTAAAAACTAACTCCCATCTCCTGCCCTGTAGAAGCTGTTCAAATTCTATTAAAGAAGACTGCAGGTATGATGCGACGCGGGTTTCATGACCTCATCGCCCAGCAGTTCTCCACGATTTTCTCTGCTGGCTGTTATTTTTCGCACTAGACTAAATAAAATCACATCTCGGCAATTCCAATAACACCTACAAAAAGCACCTTTGTGTAATGGAATCAGCTTTCACTTTTTCATTTTCACCTATTCCCCAGCTTTCGCCGTACCATAGGCCAAACCCACGAAGTAAATCTTTGAGTCCTTGAAGTGTGAAAACGCCCCAATATCGAGTTCGCAAGTGCGTTCACAACCGTAAGCCAAGGCGACGAATTGCTCACGCGTCAATCCGATAACAAGTGCAGTGCAAAGTGGGTAAATGTAGAAAGAGAAGTTTCAGGCTCGGCTTCTTCGCGAGAGAAGCTGAAACCAATTTGCGCCATACGCTGGATAGAAAAAGATGACTCGATCATCATTTTCGTGACACTATTGCCAGCAGTTGTTTCCACACTTGAGGAATTGCAGCAGGAAAACAAGCAAGTTGAGGTTGCGATCATAGCAGAAACTTTGCTTAATTCTGTACAGAAATGCACGTTTTTAATCGCGGCTTTAGTTATGCAACACACTTCTGGTATAATCCTGCCTGTTTCAAAACTGCTGCAAAAGAAAGGATTGGATATATTTGCAGTGATTGAGCTCATTGATAGTGTGCTGGATATTCTCCGACAAAATAGAAGAAATTGCGAAAAAGTTTTTCATAAAATATTTGACCAAGCTAAGAATGAATGTGAAAAATATGATGCTCCACTATTGATTCCCAGAAGATGCAAAAGTCAAATTTTCAGAGATAATTATCCTTCTGATGACCCTGAGCATT
>Ga0210059_1013527_pt1 | contig 12200 bp, 8 predicted proteins | sample Ectturendosymbi2_FD_188042 | JGI IMG/M metagenome (GOLD analysis project Ga0210059, IMG submission 188042) | Ecteinascidia turbinata endosymbiont from Florida, USA - Sample 2 (SPAdes) (version 2) | ecosystem: Host-associated > Tunicates > Ascidians > Unclassified | place: Key West, Florida...
GACCTGTCCAACGTTACTCCGAGGCAGGCGCGCAACTAGGGGAGGAATTTGGGGCATTTGCCTCCCCCCGAAATTTTCAAAACATTGCGCGACAATTTTAACATTTGTAGAAACTTTCAAAGAATAAAGATGAAATTTTATATTCTAATCATTTTTAAGAAATCTTATTGGAATTTTTCTTTGTCTTCCTTGTTAATTATCAACATCTTGAACGAACGTGCATACCGTGTGTGATGTAATAATCGCCCGTGGTTGTGGAACGTTGCCGCATCTGCGGCCATTATATTTCTGCTTACTTTGGAGTGTGTGATGCAGTTCTGAATACGTATATGTTTGAAAACTGTCGTGTACTTTAACTTGAGATTAGACAGAGACCTTGAGATTAGAATACAGAGAAAGTTGGGTAGCGACATCTACAACTTCTTTTCTTGCTTTGCAAAGCCAGTTTAACAAAGCTGTTTGAAATTCACCGCTGAAGTTGAACCAGCGGTGTTCATTTCAGCATCTCGGCTGGAGGTGGTAACTTCGTTTTCTGGCCATCCCAGCAGCGGGTACGTCAGTTATCGTCTGCGCAGCGCACTTTACACCTTGAAGTATGCAATGAAGTGAGACACATCTACAAATTAAAACAGGTTTAAAGCGTTTTGACAGGTTTAGGCGTTGAAGCCAGTGGTTCCCATAGTATGGGTCGCGACCCAAGCAAAGGTTGCGATTTCGCAGAGGATCAGAAAATAGGTCGCGCCGAGGCGATCAAAACCTAAACCTGAGTTGTAATTCTTCAAACCTGTTCGCGTGTCTGTTTGTAGTGTAGCGTAGGTACTTGAGAACAGAGTAAACTACTGACACTGAAAGCAAACTTAGCAACCTACTGCCAAAAATCATCCATACAATCAACATTTTTGTCATATTAACATATGCTTTTTGAGACTTGGGTCCAGTCTCGTCGCCACGGGGGGGCTTTGGTGGGTTTAGCCCCCCAAACAAAGCTCCAAGCCCTCCCAAGTTGAAATATGAAATACTATAAATAAATAGAGTTAAGCCCCCTGCACAAACGTCCAAGCCCCCTGAAAAAATGTAAAGCCCCCCTACTGAACACTTTCTGGCGACGGTTCTGCTTGGGTCGCAAGATGTTCACCAATTCAGATTTCAGTCACGTTCGAAGAAGTTTTGGAACCGCTGGTTAAAGCAGTATGCAATCATTTTCAGGAGTCGTCTGATAACCATCCACAACCGGATTCACTATCATTTCTCAACTTTTTCTAAGTATTGCAAACGCTCTATATGGCAATTTGACACTAACGTTATCAATAAAAAATTTTGGTGTGTATCCCATTTCTTTACTTAGTGATCTTTGTAATGTTGATTATGCAGTACAGATTGCAGTTTTGACAACGAAATACAAATATGTGCAACATAAATATACAAAGTAGGATTAAAAATGAATTCTGGTGCTCAAAAACGTAAACAGAAAGCACAATAGCAAATTCAAAGTTCTGCTGCAAAGTTCAGAAAGCTGATGGAATGTTTGCTGCTTCATCACCCCGACTAACAACAATTTAGTTGAAACAAGTCAGTTTGTAATGCTTTACTAGTAATTATCCAAGTTCAAAGACAAGGTTTTCTTGCCTTTGCTGCTGCAAATTTATTGATTTATTTCAACAAAAAATTGATATCATTCAAAAGACCACATGTATTGACCTAGGAATTATTTAACGCCATAGGCACTCAATGAGAAGTTCTTGGTCAGCAATTTTGTGACATGAATTGCGACAATTATGTCCATCCTCGGAGATGTTCAGTTTATAAGCCAGCTCAAATACAAAACACATGTAGCAGTAATTGAAAAGTTCACATTTATGATTAATATACTTAACGCTGTTGCACAGTTTCATTATTATCTTGAAAAAGTAGTTAGTATTAGTTGCATATTCTTGTGATTACTCTTTCATCCCCTCCATGTTAAGGATATGCGCAAGACGAATAGTAACACATAATGAAATTGATTTTATAATTAATGCCAACCATCAAATCATGATTTAAATTCACTGAAAACAAAGGTTTGTCCTTCTCAAGTTAAAAATATCTCGCAAAAGCATTTGATACTTTGGTCAAAACAATTTACATGCTTTTGTGCGCCACTGAGCATCTCCATCCGACGTTTTTAGCCATTTACTTCAGAACCTGTTGTTAAAATGTCTTCATTTTCTTCCCACTACCGTATGAAATTTGATAATAAGTTAAAGTAGTTATAGCTGGTGCGCTGTTTCAGTGTTTGTCGTCCCCTTGTGTTCATGGGAAGGGGGATATGGGGATTTGCTACCACCTGGAAATTGGGTCTAAGAACCAAAAATTTCTAGAACACCTAAGTCAGCAGCTTAATTGACTTAATTCTTGCAATGACAGTTTCATTTGCCAGTATGACACTCACACTACACAAGAGCCGGATTCACTGTTCGGGCATCATGCAGTGATGACTGATGACTTTGCAGTTCACTAAATCCGCTACATTGCCTGCAGAGGCAGGTTGCAAAACTTGGGGAGGTAGTTTTAAAATTAGCCTTTATTGCGTAACAATACCATGGCAACAAAGGTTCAAAGTTACGGCAGTAGGCGTTTTGCTGCATGTGACTATTGAACGCAGACATCTGTGGCAGGTAATGCAGCGAGGCAGCGACTGCTGATAGCAATAAGTCACGGTGTGAAAAGAAACATACGCTGTGAAAACTGAACAGGAATATTGCTGCCAACGAGTTTTATACGGTGTGAAAAGAATCACTGCTGCCAACGAAGCGCATTTTTGGAACTGTTGCAGTAACGTGGGTCATTTTCTTTGTGGTGTAGCAAGGGTAAAGCGTTATGTGAACGTCTATTTGCATTTGTGTCGTCAGCAGCCTGAAATGGACAACCAAAATGTCGACTTTGCCTACCCTGGAAAAATTTTTGCGGACGCCCGTGCCTGTGTTGTTTGTGTTTACAATCTAACATCTGCTTTGTACTTCGCTATATAACCATTTTTGTGTTATTCGAGTACCCTTCGTTCCAGCCTCTCGGTTAGCGTGTCATTGAATGTGCGATTCACCACGAACGGGTATGCTCGAAGACTTACAACCATATATATGTGGCGCGAACAAACGAAGACTTAAGCCCATATATATGTAACGTTTGTGAGTTTTTAGGAACTAACTATTGCATGCCCACACGATGGCTAACGGGCCCCCTTCAGAAAATTCCCCTCCCCCTGGTTCAAACCTCTGGTTACGCCACTGACTGTGGGGGGGCGGCACTTTTCGACTCGCCCCGGGGCGGCACTTTCCCATGTCGGGGCCCTGGTATGGACTCGGAGGTTTTAGGGTGGAGTCGGATTTTTTTGTCCGACTCCGTCTCCGGATGTCCAATTAGATAATTTTTTACATCACACTCTTAAATTGAGAATTCCTGTTAAAATGGTACAATTTCTTTTGAAACTTTTGTTGAAACAGAGATTTATTGCTGTGCACCACGATTTCCATTGATTTTAACAGCCAAATTTCATTCCCTCTATATTAAGGAGTCGGAGTCGGGAGTCGGAAATTTTGGAAAGGCCGGAGTCGGAGTTGGAGTCGGATATTTATCTCTGACTCAGCAACCCTGGAGTTAGGAGCACCGCTCGGTGGCGTGGAAAGTGAGTGAAACCACCTGGCTGTTCTGAAGATTAGTTACTTGAATGTTAATAGGTGCTTTTTTATATGTACCAAATCACTATGGCTTTAGCAGTTAAATTGTTTTTGTTTGAATTTCTAGGTAAACCGTATAATTGTTTAGCGGACCTTGGGCGGACCGAACTGAAAAAGAAAAAATATCCTCGGTCTACGGGCTGCTTTTGCGGGCTATGGGCGAGCCGGGCTCAAAATGTCTTGAACCATGCCATCTATAATGCAAAGGCTATGCCATGCACATAAGATCAAGGTATGCGATAAAGAGATTCGAGGTTATGTGAGTAAAACTTCCGTGGGGAAATGTGCGCAGAAGGCAAATTTACAAAGCTAGCCACACGCGCGAAAAGTGTATTACAGTTTTGCCAGTATTCCAGCCGCTGAGAAAAATTACAGCTCGAAGGTTTTGTCAATGTCGGAGCAACTCGTTACTAATATGAAACTGCAAAAAAGAAAACCGGACTTGTTTGAAACAAAATTTAAAGCAGCCTGTTCCTTAATTAAAATAAATCCCAAACCTTGACTAACCTTTTCATATGAAGTTCTTGTTCCAAGACTGACTTCTCGCTGTTTAAAGAATCAAGTTCTTCCTGAAGTCGATTACACTTTCTTTCCAGGTCCAACAAGCTTTGCTTGAAGTACTTTTCGTTTTTCTCCGCCTGGGTTTCGACAAGGCTTTTGGATTCAAGTGCGGCGCGCACGCGCTCTAGTATGCCGCAAATGTTTCTGTGAGTGCCAACCTCTTTTTCCAGAATCTCGTTGGTGCACGCCTCTTTAATTTCGTCGGCTCTGCAGAAACTACAAAATTACGTCCTTGACATTTTGAGTTGTTTACAAATCCTCCAGTGTGTTATGTCACTTACAGTGTAGCTACCCTAAAGCATATCCTTGCCTACTGTATAGTGTGTAGTATTGCTGTTATACCAAACACTGTATGGCCTGCTTAGGAATCCTTGGTGATCCACCACCCAGGGGCTTCTTTTCTTGTTGATTTTATATACTTAGAAACCTAGAAACCTGTTTCCATGACTTTTCCTGATTTTCAGAGACAAATGGAATGGTGCTAGAGTTATTTTACAAAAATGTCCCTGAAAGCCTACTGTATATATGGAAAATATGGGTGCTATACTACCCATGGTTACCTGATGTGTAACAAATTGTGGGTAACTTACTACCTTAATATTTCAATGTGATTTTACGTGCAAAACCTGCTTGGCCCAATACATACATGGCTCATGCCGTCGCTTTCGCGGCGATCAGAACGACGAAGACACGAGAACATTTTGCGGAAAGTTCTTATACAACGCAAATGCGAGTACAGACAATGCACAACACAAGAATTGTCCTTCCAGTGGCATCGACGATCGCCCGGGCAGAGATTTGTTTAGGGTGTTGCAGAGATCGCCCATTTCTCAACCGCACACACTTGGTCTTCGACGAGGTTATTCCGATGGGAAGGCAGTAGGCAACACGACCGGACTCCGACGAAGATTGGAGAATTTCCCTGCTACAGTCATTATGCCGAGCGCTTGGCCAGACTGAAGCAAGTTCCAAATTTTAAGGCTTGGCACGACCCGAACCACGCGAACAACGACCTACCAGACATGAAGCGATCGCTCTAACCACTAGGCCACACGTCCGGCCACACCATTGGCCCAATATAACCACCGAAACCTTATATGTGAAGTGTCTTTCTAGACCATGACTTGATATGAAGAAAAAAACGGATCTAAAACGAGAATGACGTTTTCTACGCTCAAAAAATTCCCCTCTAAAAATCTCCTTTTTGGTGGTACACTGCATAAAATTTGTATGATATGTATGCATTGCCAGCGCTACCATTAGGCGAACTAGGCAGCTGCCTAGGGCCAGTCCCGTCGCCACGAGGGGGCATTGGTGGAATTAGCCCCCCAAACAAAGCTCCAAGCCCCCAAAATTGAAACATTAAACACTATAAATCAGTGGAGTTTTGTCAATTTTTAGAATGTCAAGCCCCCCCGTTCAAACGCAAAGTACCCCTTATTGAAAATTGTCTTGTGACGGTTCTGCCCAGGGCGCTAGGCAAAAGGGGGCGCCAAAAATATAACTACGTGGTTCAGAAAGTGACGAACGTACATCAAGAAAAGATAATTAACATGATGAAAGTGAATGAAACTCACGTTCAAGCAGCTTTTGAGAAGATAGAGGTACGGCACTATTTCAGGTTTGCTGCAAGAAGGGTTAATATTTTTCCTATTAATCTCAATTTCACATAAATTATATAGGTTAAGTTATGTCGCAATTTGGTATAAATTTCATTCATGTAATAAACTTTTCTAATGTGGCCACGGGGACAGTGCCCCCCAAATTCTGTTTTGTACAGAAAAATGTGTTTTAAACATGGAGTAAAACCAAAATCGTTCGCCCCTAAAAGTGTATTTTGTCCCCTAAGCCTTACAACCTACGGGTCCTACTGGCTACGGGTCTATGTAGATTAGGCATCTTTGTACAGGAGTATGGCCGCTGGAATCGATATTTCCTAAGATGCTCGCAAGTCTATCAATGGCGTGCTGCCAGGGCCACAAAGCATGCCCTGCAGGCCATACTTTATGAATCTCAATGAAAAATTTTAAGGTTATCATCTCTGTTCTTTTCATTTCTTGATTTTTCCTAGCTGCGCCGTTTTTACTGGAGTAAGTTTATGTCGAAATCTTCACTAAATCATGTTTCAGCCATCTAGTGTAGTCAGATTAGGAAACACTGCCGAAACGGCTGCATTTTTAGCTTTAGTAACCTAGCTAAGTGGTGGGCAAACACTTTTGGGCGCGACTCTAAAATAGTTATAAATTCTCGCGACCCAAACATTTCGTGAGCATATAATTGTGTGGAAAATACTGTATAAGCGGCACCCTGGGGTCATGGCATCCCCAGCAGGCGTGGTGACCACGTGGTTCTACGTAAGCAAGCATAGGAGCGCTCTTCACACATCAGTAGCTGCAGATGTTTGTCTGGCTTCTCGACTGGTGCACGCAATCTCGTGCTCACTATTTGGATTTTTCCACTATGGAGAAAAGTTTGTGGTTTTGGGGAGAAAATTACCCCAGGTTATAGTTAGTATGACTTTTTTTCTTTTTTTCCGTGTGAAATAGGGCTGTAATTGTAGCAATAAGGGGCTAAAATTCACTCACAGCGTACTTCACGTTCTTCCACACCAGGAGAAGTTCTTCAAGTCCAGTATATTTTTTTACATGATCGTTTTTATGTCAGTTCTTCGTTACTTTTACTTGCAACATCAACGCGGGGTGATTTCTCGGTCAGGTGTGGTTTTCCTTTTCCTCAATGACAGCATCAAAGTAAAGTGCAAAGTAACTTTATTAGTGCACGAACCACGGACTAAGTGTTACATTTCCAGTGTAGTTTTTGAAACCAACCTTAATTGAAAGAAATTACCTTTTTATTTTCGAAAAATGGCTGAAATTTCCCCCGGGTTGGTGTTCGTGTGACAAAAAAGTAGCGTTGTTGTTCCAGACTTTTAATATATCAATTTTAAGACGACTAATGACAATAGCAATTTTCTTGCACAAAATTTTATGAAACTTAGCACATAAAATAGTAAATGATTGCATTTATTCTGTCTAATGAGAATGGCAAATTTGAAATGTAAATTTAAATTATTTCGTGACGCAGAGTCACAGGCGTGGCCAGGGGTCCAAGGGGGCCATTTCCACCAAAATTTTTAGCATATCTAGTCATTTTGTGCTTTGATAGGCATGCCAAACAAATACTGTTGCTCGCCTAAAATCAAACATTTTGGCCCTCTCAAATTTTTTGGCCCTCCCAAAATTTGGTCTGGCCACGACACTTCCCAGAGTGGAAGGTCTCGTGAACCAAATTTGGGGCCGCAATCCACAAAATTGCGGACATCTGGCCTAGCTAACCAATCAGATTTCGATTAGAGGACGCACCACCGTAATTTATGTAACAAATATATACCAGCTGGCACGCACCATGACCAACGTGGTGACCTTCGCGAACGTCAGAGGTTTGTTGCGCATGCGGGAAGTCGTCGATTGTTACGACATCAGACTGTAAAAAGGTTTACAGAGGCCTATGTTAGAATTTTTGCTTATGCGAATGCTGTAACGGAATTTGGTGTTCAAATAAACGCGGCATGCATCTAACAGATCTAACAAATTAGTTTGATGAAAAAAATCGCCCAAGGATCTTTTTCGGGGAAGTGGTGCTGGAATGGACCTTGCCTGGGTCCGACCGGTAATTTTAAGATGTGCAAAGAGAATGTATCTGTTTATGCTTACCAAGTAAACTCGGTGGGCAATTTTGCAAAAAGGTACTGCTACGGTTGATTGCATGACGTCATAAACTATGAGGGGGTGCTGAAAATGGATCTTGCCTAGGGATAGGGCGCTGGAATGGCTTGCGCCGGCCCTGTATATATGTTTCGCTGCGCAGATACGATTTTGTTGCGAAAGTGATCAAACAATGGACGTCGGGAAGTAAAAAATAGTTTGGTCCGAAAATAATGGATGTCACGTGCCCCAGGAAAACGTAATCAATTTATGGGTGGCATACCCTACTTCTACTGACTCCTATAGCATTTTTAAGGATTCCTGAGCAGGGTTTTAACATACTGAATACTGAATTCACGTTTACTGTAATTTAAAAAGTAATAATATTATATCGAAAGATCTCTAAGTTGCGAGGTTATCATTTCAATAATCGACCACAACTTACTTCTTACAGAATCTCCAGCTCTTGTTCGGGAAACAATGAAACAGATAAGCTATTACCAGGATTCCTAACATGCAGCTGCCAAACTGTACGTCGGTAAAATCCCGCACCCAGGCTGCAAAACCGAGTAAAGCAAGGAAGACCACTCGAACTGCCACAACAAGAAAGTTGGCAACAGCTGATGGTAACAGCCTGATGGCCTTAACAATGTAGCTCATTAAGTCCACAAGATAGACGTGGTAACTGGCAACATTTTGACCCGATGTGTACATATTTGGTGGTACCACCAATTATGTATCTTTACAGTCCTCTTTTTTGACGTAAAGTGACATCTTAGCGGCCTTATAATACCACCAGGCCACGGATTTTACCAACGTTTTGCCAGATAAATTACCACCAGGCCACGGATTTTACCAACGTTTTGCCAGATAAATTACCACCAGTGTTTTTTCTCCAAATACTGGCCTTGAAGATACAAGTTCATGTCAAATTTGTGCTTTTAACTGTGACATCACAAACGAATTTCTGCACAAACTAACTGCTCAACTAGCAGTAGGTTCAAACACAGTGGTGTCACTCCTAGCGTTTTTCCACTAGATCTAGTGTTTTTGCATTTCATCTAGTGTTCTAGTGTTTTTTCATAGCTATCTAGTGTTTTTTCTTTGAGTGAGCTGAATGTAATGAATTACACAATTTTGTATAATTGTAACTGTATCTGAGACTTTTTGATTTTATGCAATTGTAATTTGCTAAAAATATTATATCTAATTGTATCTTAAATTACACAAGAACATATAATCTGTTTTGAGTTAAACCACTACGAAGTCACTGTGGTCATCTGTTAAAAGTTTCAGTGACTACTTGTAGAAAGTAATACAAGCGTTGCTGTTATCTCCCGTTTTCTCTGTCTCTAGCTTACGAGTGGCGCAATGTGCTTGTTTGCATTGCAACACATTTTTACGACACCAGTTTTCTTGTAATCTGACACATCTGTCACATATTTGTAATCTAGTGCTGTTTTGTGAATCTCGTGTTTTTTATCATGAAATCTAATACTTTTCCGTAACAACAGAGTGACAACACTGTTCAAATAAAATCCTGCCTGTCAGCAACCGTTCAACAATGCGTTGCTGCAGCACAATATGACTTTTTTCTCAAGAAAGAGAAAGAACCCATGCATGCCACTCCTTATGTTCCTCATGCTTCGTTTTTTTCTGCGTTGTCTTCTTTTTCAAAGCAGTTGTTTACAAAAAGCAGAAGGGGAAAAAACACCAAGTGAAATAATGCAATATTTGCCACAGTCAAGATGAAACTTCCACATAGTCTACTCATCACACTTGTGCAAAGAAAGGACAAAGTCCAATCTCATCCAGTTAGATCTAGATGCCGTTGAGTAACTCAGCGCACAGATAATATTGAGGAAATTTCACAAATGAATCGTTGCAGTGCCACTACTTATTTTTCAATCAAAACGCGATGACATTAATCGTAACGTGCTGACATTAGGCTAATGCACCTTACCGTAAAGGTGGATGAGGTATTGTACTGAAAACTTCGAAGTGTAGATCGCCCTCAGAGAATTCAACCAAAGGGTGTACTAAAAGCGGTAGTCGCAAACCACACTTTTTACTGCCAATTGCTTGAAATAATACTCCCCAAATTTTCACTTAAAATAATCCACTTTCTGAAACATGATGAATGAGGTGTCACTGTTCAGCCCTTATTGCTAGTTTAAGTAAGAGAAAATAGATGCTCAACGTGAAGTTGGCTCTTTGGTAATAATGCCATGATTTAAAATATGCTTTAGTTGAATGCGTATACGGTTGCGAACCAAAGATTTTCAAAATAAACACCGACTAACATGGGTGTGGGAAGGGGTGACACTGGGGTGGCCTTTTCCCCCACTGGATTTTGAAATTTGATATTTTGATGTCTTCATATCATATTTTTAGTAGAAAAAGGCTGTTCTTTTAGTTTGGTGTTGGTAAAATTAATTTGACCACTGTTGGCTCCGCCCTGGAATAATTACTTTTGGGCACCCCTGGAAAAATTCACTATTGTATCGCCGCTGGAAAAAATCTTTCCAACACCCATGCCGATTAAGCAATGGGTAAACACTCGTTGAAACGTGCCATTTATCTGTGGAGAATCTACAGGTGAGCGGGAAGAGATATCTCAGTGGTAAATTTTCTACTTTCAGCCGACCTCATTTGAAGTAGAAAATGTATTCTGTATTGTGTTGAACTGATTTTGTGGAGTCCCAATTTATGTTTCTCCAAATGTTTTAGGGAGGAAGATTTAAAAACATTTGGAGAAACATTTCTCCAAATGTTAGGAAGGAAGGACGTTCCGCTAGCCCAGGGGTCTCAAACTCAAATTTCTCCGAGGGCAAATGAGGACTTGTAAAGTAACCCAAGGGCCGCATTAAAACCACCCGGGGGCCACATTATGACTACCTGGGGGCACATTATGACGTTGATGGAACAATGCGTAGTACCTGAACCTTACTAGAAACAGTTTTCACATCATATTTCTTGCAAAAGTTATCGTGAGTTGTAGGCAGAAGGTTTCGTGAGTTATATGTCACTGACTGAGCACTTTTAAGCACAGGTGAATGAGCAAAATAGCTCAAATGTTAATTATTCAAAAATTCCCGAAAAGCATCGCGGGCCGCACAAAATGGTCTCGCGGTCAGCATGTTTGAGACCCCTGCTCCAAGCGGCACCAACATATTGACGGGGTTATATTTTATTTTAGAAATGTCCCCACAAGTATTCTCTGCTGTCTTACTGTAGCAAAACATGCATTATCGTAACAATTGCAAATGGGGTTGACATTCCTAGTTCCTCCACATCAATTTCAGCAGTGCATCACTGTGCTGCTAACACATGCAAACTTATTTGAAAACGGTATTTTTCTACTGTAGCCTACATTACAATTCTGCATGTTTAAACAGAAAGATTTGAATTATGCCAGCTTCTTTTGATAAAGGCCTTGCAGTCAGAGCCCCGACAAGGGAGGTGGGGGGTCAATGCCCCGGGGCGGCACTTTTCGGGGGGCGGCACTTTTGGTGAAAAGAAGGAATAGCGAATGGTCTCACGAATGAACCTGAAGTTAGATTTAGGTTTAAGTTTTAGATTTCGGTCAAGGTTGGACCTACCATACGTCCCGGTTTGGCCGGGACTGTTCCGGTTGAAACGTCTGTCCCCTGGTGTCCCATCCCGGTTAGCAAAATGTCCTGGAATTTCACCTCAGTGAAATTTTCATAATTAACTCCAGCCTAATGATGCATTGTTATGAAATAATTCCGTACTGAAAGGATTGACTTTGCTTTAACCCGTGACTTGGGGGGCGGCACTTTTCGACTTGCTCCGGGGCGGCACTTCCCCATGTCGGGGCCCTGCTTGCAGTAGAGGGCTCGATGCTTATCAGTAGAGCTTCTTACACATATTTGTGAGAATTAGGACTTTACTTTAGAGTGCTACTAAGGTTTCGCGAAGATCCGTGATCGTCAGGCACCAGTCCTATTTAAATAGAATAGCACATAGGCTTACGCGTATGTTAAGAAAAAACTTTTTCGTCGGTTTACAGGCGTTTGTACTACCCTCAACAGGATGCATTACCAGGGACGTAACGAGGGGTGGCAGAGGGGACACAATTTCCCGGGCGCCGAATCACTATGGGAGAGCCGAATCACTGCCGTATGCGCCGAAAAGTCCCAACAATGTCGCAAGTACTTTCTTGAGCAGCACATTTGCTTCCGAAAGACCTTAAGTTAAC
>Ga0210059_1013528_pt1 | contig 12198 bp, 7 predicted proteins | sample Ectturendosymbi2_FD_188042 | JGI IMG/M metagenome (GOLD analysis project Ga0210059, IMG submission 188042) | Ecteinascidia turbinata endosymbiont from Florida, USA - Sample 2 (SPAdes) (version 2) | ecosystem: Host-associated > Tunicates > Ascidians > Unclassified | place: Key West, Florida...
TGTAGTTGCAAAAAGTGTCTGTAACCCTGTGATTTCGCCGGCTTCAATGTCTTGTACTACGTTCTGTATTGTCTGTTTTATCAACCTGCGTTGCAGAGTGTGTGTGTTCATGCTGTACTATGGACTTCGTGTCTGCTATAAACAAATAAATTAAATTAATTAAAATAACACTGCTGTGGCAAAACGATGGACAACAGCATGGCCTTATATCGCTAATGCTCTTTTCCGAATTGTAAAAAATCATGGCGAATAAAGTTACTTTTTTAGGTTTTAGGGGTGGCGATCGCCCCCGCCTGGATCCGCCCCTGTGCCCGGGGCGAATGCTTGATTGGATGCCCCCTACCAAATTCTAGTATTGAGCAGTGGCGTTTGGTGGTCACTGTTACTGGATATACGCTGTTTGTGACGTCACAATATGACGTCGTATTCACGTTTGCAAAGCAACGTTTTGGCGAAGTCGTGTTGGAGGTGGGGGTTCAAGGGGTACAAGCGCATCCCCAAAAGTTTTGATTTGCTGAAAATCTGAGCAAAATCCCTGAAACGGGTCAGCAGCAAAATCTAACGTAAGTAGCAAGATGCTTTTTATTTTGCTGAGGGAATTGACACCGCCGTTACTTAGAGATACTGAGATAACTTGCACAGGGGTGGAGAGTAAAAATTAGGGGCAAGCTCTTAGAAAGGGGCTCCAAAACATCGCCATTGCGAAAGGTAGATGTGGGATTACGTGGATAAGAGAGTTAAATTTGTTTCACATTTCAATGTATGAACTAAATTCAAGAGCATAAGATACATAGAAAGGAACAAAAATTTGTAAGATTTTACAGCTACACCATTGAAAGCTGCCTCCTATGGCACGTTTTTCCATAGTGTTTGTTTTGTTTTGACGAACATATGACTTGTTTCAGAGCTTCTTTCTTGAAATGTGTATCTAGAGTGGTGCGTAACTTTTTTAACTAAACAATGGTGCAAAGCTCTCAAGGGGGCACGGTATCTTTGAAAAAGAGGGGCCCGAGGCGACTACCTCGTTATCCTTCCCTAGTATCCATCCCTGAACTTGCAATCTGTCTTGTTGGCAAAGCGCATGTGACCAAAATGAAACTAAATTTGAATTTTTTCCCATTAGGGCTTCAAATTCCGCAGATAAGTCGTATTTTCAAGAAGCCCGTGATTTGTAGAAATTTAATTACGTGTAGTGCTAAGCTATCTTACATGCGACTGAGTGCGGTCAATGCGTTTTGTAGTATTGAGGTTACGATTGTGTTTACAGTTTAATTCCATCTTATATTTCAATGAAGTCAGTTAAATTCAGCAAAGTCTCATCAAACAATTTAAACGAAATAAGTTTAAGTAGCTACATAGGTTTTACGGAATAGGTTGAACATAGCCAAAAGATCTTACGGATTTATAAAAATTCCTTATACTCTAGCGCAGGGGTACCCAACCTTTCTCTTACCACGTACCCCTTCAGCATTCCGACAGAGGCATATGTAGGCTACCCCTTCAGCATTTCGAAAGATAAGCATATATCCCTTCAGCATTTCGACAGATGAACATGTACCCCTAAAATTTCCTATGACAAAAATTTTTGTCATGATTAATCGCAGATATATTTAAAAATAAGCATATCACTGCTTTTTAAAGTAATATTTGCTGATATATGTATAAATAATTGGAAATAAAAGATATGTAAATATATATTTCTCTTCTATTGCTAACCTTAAATGTACCCCTTCGGATAGGCAAATGTACCCCAGGTTGGGAACCTCTGCTCTAGCGTGTACCATTATCAACTACATACGTGAATTAATCGCTCAAAATTAGATGACAACGGGATCCACTTCTTATGTTCGCGAAAGTTTTGTGGAAGGCCTGCTTCGGAAGTCAGCGCCTCAGAGCAAATCGCGGCTTGGCTTCGGTTGAACGTGCCACGTTGGTGTACATCATAAGCGTGCAAATACAGTATAACAAGCGCAATCGTAATGGCGGCCGCGATGACTTCTTGCTCAAGTGCAATATTGGACAGTGAGAGGTTCACTAGCGTGTTTGCAAGAAAGGTTTATGAGCAAATGGTGGTATTAACCAAACGTAGAAGCTTGGAACTTCACTAACAAAACTTTTAAAACCTGTCAATTCAATGAAAGCAGACTTTTTTTCGGCTTAAATCTGAACATAATTGTTCAGGAGAAAACGCCAGAAAGATGCACGTTTCATGGATGACGCTTTAAAAACAAGGATCATTAAAAATCTTTTTACAAATCTTTTTCTTTTTACAAATCTTTTTACTGCTACTGGGCATCATGCATGCAGCCCCACCCCTACCAAAATCTCCATTGATATCCTCTTAACAGCAGCAAAAACGCTTGGCCTAAAAATTAGCGTAGCCTTCTTCACAAAACTATTTCAACCTATTTATACTGTTGGTGGGTGGAGGATGTATCCTTTCAATCTCCCTTTGTTGGCCCCTGCCTACATACCCACACAGAGTTGTACAAGGGCCTCACTTTGAAGCCTGAACCCGACCTGAGCCCGAAATCACAAGCCCGAACCCGGCTCGAGCCCGACATTTATTTTTGAAGCCCGATTTAGGCCTGAAAGCCAAATTTACCGAGCGAGTTACGATATGCGCAACTACGGAATAACAAAACACATTGTGTGCAGGTGTAGTTGCAGATACACGGTTAATCACACCCAAAATAGCAACCACCTTGAACAAAACACTGGCATAATCTGGCACAGAAATAGCATGTTAGTCAGCGGTAATACTGCGGAATATAATGTTTCTCAAGAAAAAAAGAAACTATCAGGAAACTATCTACGATGGCGCTATAGGCATAAAAGAAACTTTCTAGGATAGCTCTATAGGTATGAAAAGCCGGCTTGTAGGCTTCAAGCCAAGAATCGCGTGAGTGATTGATCTTTTCGACGCAACGCCATCTCGTGCTAATTTCCTCACCGTTGTCGCCTTCTCAAAAACAGTATGAGACTAATCCCAACACCAGCAGAGAATAAAAGAACGCAGCTATGTTTGCAAACAGTATTAGCTAATAAAAAATCACAATCACTTCACTCACAGAAGTTACCACGGTGAGCACAACAAATCTACGTCACGACAGAAAAAAGTCTTTACTCTTGAGGTTATAAAAAAGTTTTGTATGCAGGCCCGAAATATTTTAACAAACTTAAGCACGAGCCCGGCCCGACCCGAAAAGCCCCGTCGGATTTATAACTCTGCACCGTGCCAAAAGTTTCATTCTAAGAGTTCTACCTGCATAACGACACAAATATATATTTGAGATGAAATCAAAATGCACCTTGGTGAATTGGCAAAAAAGTACCAGGTTTCACCTTCAACACGAAAAGAATGTCCAACAAAACTAGGTGTGATGTACCTATAAAGCAAGTGTTTCGCACTTGGATGAAAACATTGCTGCATTGTGGGTTTGGTTAAGTTCAAGTATATCAGATGACTTTTTATAAAATTATTTAATCGAAGCTAAAATTTATAAACTAATAGAATCAGTGATGCCACACCAAACTCTGTTTCAACATCAACTTAGCTATGTATGGCCTACCATTTAACATGAAAAGTTCTTCACACAAAACGTGACAAAAACTATTTTTATTTTTGAAAACTCTCCAAATACAAAATCTAAAGAGAAAAAAGTGGGGGGGACATTGGATATTATGTCCCCCCGTCTGAAAAAGTGGGGGGACACGTCTCCCGTGTCCCCCACCAAATTGCGTCCATGCTCACAATCAATGTGTTTTCATACATGCAGTGCTAAGTGCTAGATATCTAGATATTGCACCATTGTATACTTGTATACACAAAGATGGGCGTAGCCAGGGGGGGATGGCCACCAAAATATACCAATTCCATGATGTGCGTCCCTTTTGCCAATTAATAAAAAAGGTCGTACTACGGTTGAGTGAACATGATGACGGCATCGAAACGCAAACAAAAAGGTTTGTCCCCCCCAAAGTTATTTAGCAAACTCAGTCCCTGAGTATAGGTCATGAGAGCTTACAGGTGTCTTCTGTTTTTAAAGGCCGACGTTTTGTGACTTGCACCAATTTGATAAGACCAGTGAAAGGGCTCCAAATACCTACAGCAAGGAACAGTATTTTAAAAAGAAACACTCCATGCTGCAGTCAAAATGTTTGATAATTTTTTGTTCCAACTTGCCATACAGTGATTACGCAATATACAGTTATTTTGACCAGCGATTCTAAATTTATTTTGTAGCCCGCACCCCTACACGTAAAAAAGCATTTTAGTACCATTGACACCATTAACTACTCGCTTCAGGGCCGCAACCAGCTGATAATTTCTGGGGAGGCAAATTTATTGTAACTTGTTGCTGTACCTAATACCTAACTGAACACTTTTTTAAAAATTTCAGGAGGGCATTTGCCTGGTTGTTGCCCCCACCCTGGTTGTAGGTCTGACTCTCTTCTATGAAGAGAGTGAATAAATACTGGCACGAATGTCCAGACCTATTAGCTAAATTAACGCAGGAGTTACAATTTCGGAGGTTATGAGATAAATGAAAGCGACAAAATCTCGTTAAGAGCGGGTGATGCAAAATCAGCTTTAATTTGGCAGATAATTTTGCAAGCGCAGAAGTTCGGTCTCGCACCCACTGACGTTCGTACGATAACCCACAACTCAGACTGCTGATCTACAACCAGCAAGCCAAAAAGTAAAAAGAGCGAAACGAGATGTCCCTCTTCCAACTATACCATAGTGCGTCGGAGCACTTCTCTGGGCCACTCCCTTTGTCTCTTTGCAAAGCCAGGAATTGAAATTCACAGCGCAATCGTTAATTACGCGAAGCGTGAAGCCGAGGGTAGGTTGTACCTATATGATGATATCCAAAAAATACCCTGTATAGGCCGGTTGACCGTAGACCCAATGATCTTCAAATGCAGATGCTATATTAGTTGTGCAGGACATTTTCAAGATTGCTGTCCGCAGGCTATTAAAAATTGCTCCTTGGGTTCTAAAATTTTTTTATTAGCTTGTCACCCGATCCAACCTTTTCCAGCAAACAGTTTTTATGTAGAAAATTCATAATGCAAGAGAGAAATCACTAAGCTGTAGATCAGGTGCGTGAGCCTATTCACTATTACGGGCCGCAAGAACTGTGGAATGCTACGGGTAGAAAAATTCAAAATTGTATCTTATGATGAAAAACACATGTTTTTTAAACTTTAGTGCGCAAACCCAATATAACCCGCGAGCAGTAGGTTCCCCACCCCTACGTCTATCGTCAGCCACACAGGAGATACGTGACAAAAAATAGAGTGCTAGCCTAATTAAAAAACGAGTGTTATGCACATACTGACAAGAATAAGTGTTTGGCAATTTTTTAATCCATTACTCTGAACTCCAGTTAAATAATATCCTGACGAGAAAAGTTAAATTAAATGTTGCATCAAGATCGTTTGATAAATGTTGTTTAGTAATTCTCTGATTGTTAACGCTAGTGAAAAAATAAGGTATCTGATCGAAATATTAGTGAATGCATTTCCTAAAACTCTGCGCTGCATTACGATATAAAATTTCATTTAATGATTTGTATTTCCAAGCAGAGTTATTAAAAAATTTGTATTTCCAAGCATCACTATGAAGAAATACAAAGCACCGTGGCCATAAGCTCGCCTAACGAAGTCCATGCGTTTGCTTTGCCATTTGATAAAACAAAATATTCCGAAGTTGATGATTTTCTTTGCCTTTGGCCGACCATTACCAATCAGGATAATTCTAAACATGTTGGTGTACCTGCAGGGGCGAATTTTCACTTTCGGGGCCCTGGTCTATTTTAAATTAGGGGTCCTTCTGGAAGGTTTGCGACGACTGATGTCATACAAATTAGCACTGCACGTGCTCGTTACATTCACTGAACAAGTTGTTCCAATTCAAAAACATATTACTTTATTCTGAATTCCCTCAACATCAGGAACGAAAACAGTTACAATGAAACTAACGAAAAAGGCAGCGGTGAAGTTATCTGACCGCACTCACATTACATACTATTTGAGTACCTCAGTGGCCTCGTGTAATCTGAAAAATGGAGTCAGACGTTTAGTTCCACACATTATACGTAACAGTAACCGATTCTCAACGCCACAAAAAGAGAATGCTCATCTTTATTCACTTCAATCTTTCGCTCTCATTCTTCTGTAGAGATGAAGAGTCAAGTCTCTGTAAGAGAGATGAAGTATACAGTACTTCACAACACTGCTGTGAAAAAACAATGGACGACAAAATGGCCTTATCGCGAATGCTGTTTTCCGAATTGTACAAAATCATGGTGAATAAAGTTTCTTTTTTAGGTTTTAGGGGTCGCGATCGCCCCATTTGCCCTCTGGACCCGCCCCTGATTGCATGGTCCGTCGCGCTTAAAACCTGCATTTCGTCCAACAGCACGTAATTATCCGCCGGTCATAAGTGACCTAAAAAACTTGTGCGATAACGGCCCCTGTTGCTTTCCAGGCCATTATTCCGAAATGGGCGTAAGCCGTTGTTCGCCGACGCAAGGGGCATTCTTGAGACACGACCACCTGTCAGCTCCAGGAATTCATTCCCTCACCAAGTCCGGTCGTGTCGCGATTTGTGAAATTTTTGTCAGCGCACCATTATGTTGCTATTGCTGAGCTCAACCGAAGACTGGTAAAGCGAGCAACCTGTTATTCTTCGAGACCTCGGGCATTGTTTGGAGGTTGGATTGTCTTACAAAAGCTGTTCAGCGACGGTTTAAATGCCTGGGAAGCTGTTACGACGAGCTCAGCGACGCCGGCGTCATCCGGTCATCTGAAGAAAATATATTTATTTGGCGACGCGACGCTCGGCACTATGTCAGGTGTGGGCGCGAATTTCGATTTAGCATTCGGCAGCTGATGATCGCGCAGCGCTTCGCGTCACGATCGACGCGTTGCGATAGTTCCGCGCACGCGGAGTTTGAATAAAGCAAACAGCGGGAGAGCGTCCGTGCCACGCCGCAGCAGCTAAATGTTGGCTGCTTGCAAACCTTAAAAACCAGGTGTGTTGGGCAGATCGAACACCACAAAATGCGAGTCCCTTTCGTTATCCTTCCCACGATATGACATACTTTGACTTTTGCTGTAGTCTGTCAAACGGTGTAACACCCGGGTTGGAAATTTTGCGTCGAGCTCATATAAAGTGCGATTAGCATAACGACGCAGTCAAGGTGAATTGATTTTAAAATTAAATCAACTCGTTTAACTTATGAAAAGCTTCACTAGCTCCACAAAACAAAATGTCATGAAAGGGTTTTCCAGTCTTTCAATTGTGAGGCCTATGCACGAATTAATGAACCATCCAAGTTCACACCATACAGTCAGTAGTTCTTTACAGGAAAATTAGAAACCTTATGCATATCGTCAACATGATATTCTTCTGCATAACTAACTTCTCTGTTGATAAATCATAGTCCATGGAAATTGTGAGCTTTTCCAATTTTTGGTTTATATCATTTGCTGGCTGTATTGTGTAACGTTTGCGAATGAACGACTGTCGACATTTCCCCTTGATTTTGTTGAGGCCAGTCAGTTTCGCAAACGTGTCTAATAAATGTGATTATGTTCAAGACTGGTTCTGTCAAACGTAGTAGTTTGTTAATAACACTATCATGAATAAATTTGAACTTCCGCAGCAAAAGGTTTTTCCAATATCGACCTCTGTAAAATTTCATCAATACTCGAAAGGCTTTTTTTTCAAGGATGTCTCCTGTGATTTGTTTCAGTTAAAATACGCCGGAATCCAAATGTCTATCTATACTGATGCAACAGCGCTGGCAAAGGACGCCGTTGTTTTTGGTCACGTGATGTGACTCATGTGGAGGGAAAACAAATATTACAAACTGCGTTATCGTAAACTAATTTTGTGTAGCGTCAGTGACGCGGCGAAATCCACGTCAAAACAGCGTCGCACTGAAGTTTAAACGACGCCGGGAGAAACAGCTCAGCTGCACAGACAGAAGATCAGCGGTTCTTTGTTCGATGTGAATTCCAGATCTTCATTATTACCGCCAACGCCAAGCTGCAAAAAATGGAAAAAGCTCACCCAGTCTTTCTTTGATGTTTCTCATGCTGCACAGTTGAGTTGTAGCCGGGGGGTCACCAAAGCCATGTGTTTCCCCATGTAATTTCCACTTTGGTAGTTTAGGACTTTACATCGAAAATTAGGTTTAATTTTGTGGTCATGTATATGATGGCGTAAGCATTAGGACGAAGTGTTTCCAATTCGGGGCAAAATTGTAAAACCCGGGTTTCGGGTAGCTGAGAAAAGAAGCCCGGGAAAACCCGTTTTTTTGAGTTTTGAAATGAATGCGATTTTGAGCGATAAAAATTCAATATCACTGTGAAATTATTACTGTTGGTCCCTGCGCAATTTATTAGCGAAATATTGATTAAGTCAAGCACAGTTTTTCAATGATGACTGTTCATAATACTGACGCATGACAATCAAAGCACATTTTCATCATTTAGTCTGTTTCTGAGTTTTGTGACAAATAGTCCAGTGGCTGAAAAAGCCCTCTCTGGTTCCACTGATTTGGGGTTCATTGTAATGGGTACGTGACTTTTCGGTCTGGCCGATACGGTCTGAGCAGTTTCGGTCTGACCCATTTCGGTCTGGGCCGTTTCGGTCTGGTGACATTTCGGTTTTGGCCGTTTCGGTCTGCGGACATTTCGGTCAGACTATGAAATCTTGCAGAATTCTTACATGTTCACATTTTGATGCAAACATACTTGAATCAACGAGAAGTTAAAAAAAAAACTACAGACATGATCTAGGATCCAACTATTAATCAGCATGAACATATGATTTTCAATATAATCAGCAAGCAATTAAATCATTATCGACATTTTGCCATACAAATTCTTCAAAGTCATAATTACAGTTGAGATTTAATCGCAATCATGGCTCCTCAAAGGGAATTGGTATAACACCAGCTAGAGTGACATTTCGCCTGCTTGTAATCATTTAAGTAAACGAATGTAATAAGTTGTTTATGTACAGAAATGTCGTGACCGAAATGTCCCGTGACCGAAACGGCCCAGACCGAAACGGCTCAAACCAAAACGGCTCAGACCGAAACGGCCAGACCGAATCGGCCAGACCGAAAAGACCTGTTCCGGATTGTAATTAAGGCATGGAACAGTTTTTCAAGGTTATTTGACCTCTTCTTTGTAGCCTCAAAAGGACTTATTTCCTTTTTCACAATTTGTGACAGGATATCTTCCTGTGCCGGAATAGTTTTGTGGTCTCCACTCTCATGGGCTACATAGATTCTGTGCTTTGATTTCAAATGGTTGATCAAGCTTTCGGTGCTTGAACCACCTCCTTTTGTATGACGGAGCACAAATTGCACTTTGGTGTTGGTTGAGCCTTGTTGTATAAGAAATGGCTCTGAGCTTCTGATTTTCTTTGATTACTAACGTCTTTAAACTCAATGTGTGTGATTAAAAATCGACTTAAAGTCGCTTCTAAAGGAAAGCCAAATATTTTGTGGAAAGTTATTGCAAACTGAAAAGGAACGAATCGATTTTGCGAAGAATCACAGCTTGTATATGAAGTAACACATAACAGCTTATAAATGAACAAACTAGTAACTTCGAAACTACGGCAGACCTTTGAAGAACTATCTCACGTGGTAGTTATTTAATTAGGCTTGCAAAAAGACAAAAGTTCGCGGAGACACCTATGATGTGCAAAATGACGTCACGATCCATCTGAATAGGTCAACTGAACAAAAATATAAGCGGACCAACAACAAACGTACGATGGTCACCGAGCAAACCGGCACCTCGTGCCTCATGATAATAGTTGAAAGTTCAAACGTGCTAATTTGGCCGTTACACGCCCCAATCTGCAACTTCAGTGTTATCAGAAACGCTAATATTTGAATGCAATAGCAATTCCATGATTTTTAAAGCACCCGGGTTTGATAGTTGAAAAAACCCGGGTTTCGGGTAGTAGAAAATAGCCAAAAAAACAGGTTTCAGGTTCGGGAAAACCCGGGTTGGAAACACTATTAAGACGTCGAAAATGTCGGAAAATTAGAAAAAAATCTGCTGGTTCAGAAAGTTTTATGGTTGTGCTACATTAGCCTTTAATTTTTGTTTGGTGGGGTCTAGCAAAATTCTGCCATAAGGAACGTCATTTGAAAACGATCAGTTAAAGCAAAAAGTAATCAGCGTCTTTACCAGAATGCAAAAAAAGAAAACTGTCGTATTTAGAGGAAGCTTTTTTCTGTCTCTACGCCATCGCACAGTTGTAGTCTACAGATTCAATATTGCAACAGCTCTACAAAATTTTGTTTTAACTTTGTGGGAACTGCTGTTAGATGGATGAAACAAATGTGGGAGAAAATGAAGACATTGTAACATCAGGTTCTAAAGCAGGCCTGCACAACTTAGAAAGCTCAAAGGGCCAAATTATCAACATAAATTTGCCGCGGGCCGCAAAAGTCTATTTCATTTCGATGTAGAGCTTTCGTTGCAGTATGGAAGAAATTCTGGAATGACAATTACTTATTCGAGGTCGAGCTTTTGCAAACATTTTGTACAATTGAGAAAGCTCTCGCGGGCCGCAGGAAAAGCTTTCGGGGGTCGTATGTTGTACAGGCTTGTTCTAAAGTAACCGCCGAAAAAAGTCGGATGGGGGTGTTCAGCGGAGCACAAAAGAATGTAGGCTAAATTGCTTTGATCAAGGTTTCAAATGCTTTTGCGACATGTTTAATTTGGGGTTGACCGTTTCTTTTCACTAGATTTAAAACAAAATTTGACGATTGGTATTTTACTAATTTTATATAACCGCTTAGCGTGTTAGGTATTTGGCTTCTACACATCGTCGTCATGCTGGGGATGACAGAGGAATCATAAGAAAATACCGATATCATGAGGTGCTGCGAATTTATCTGCCATACCCAGTACGCCGGTCCGTGGAAATGAAGGGTTGACTTGTCACGACAACTCTTGATTATTTGTAATTGAAATGAATTACTGTATTTCTACGGGGAGAAAAAATAACCTAAACAAATCAAAAAGATAGAGAAAATCCTGTGTGCCCAGACTTAGTGGACACCCTGTACCTAGGGTTGTCAGATGCATTTTGTAAAAATATCGGCCATTTTTTCATCAGTGACAAATCGAGGCTGTGTCGTTATTCGTAAGTGCATATTAAATGGTACATTATTCTCGAATAATATTTTTTTAAATAGCGTTTTCTTGGCAAAGTAGCTATTTTTCATGTTGTTTTCTTTTCAATTTCATGAAGCTCCCACAATGCTTGTTTTGAAAAATTTTCAAACAGTGTATAAACGTAGCCTTTGTGAGCAGAGTCTACAGCTCTACGCTGAGCATTAGCAGTAAACTATACTTTAAAATAAAAAACGATAACTGCCCGTTTAATGTGAACGGAGGCGTTCACATTTTGCGATATACTAATGAAAGTTGCACTAAAAAGTTGCATGTAAAAAAGAAAAAACTTGCAAGACGTTGCAGTATAAAATTCCTGGAACAAGCTTGAAACATCGTACTACATAAATTCTGATTATTTAAGAAGCTCTCAGAAGCTGTGAAAAAAAGTTGCAACAACTTGCCCTACTGATGAGCTAAAAGGTTTGTCATCTCCAATTCATTTAATTGGGCATTGAGGATCTGCGGGTAATTTATTTACAGTCGTAACAGCAAGCGGTCCAAGAACGTTCTAGTTGTTTCTTCCATCTTTTTCGCCAAATTAAATGTTAATTGATACAATGGAATCTGCATAAACAAGAATATCAAGTTTTTTGCCAAAGTCTGATGTGTTTTAATTACCGTGATGCTTGCTATAGCATCTAATGTTTTCATTATCTCAACAGTTGTTATTCGTCTTCTAACGAAGATCTTTTCGGAGCAAAAAGTTTACCGATCGAACTGGAAGTACAGGGTGACCCAAAAAGATGTGTACCCATGAAAATTTCAATTGTGACTTTGATTAAAAAGCTGTTTATTTCAAATTGCAACCACACATTATTCAGTTTATGGAAGACCATTCACCAGAGTTTCAACTATTTCTGTCGATTTTTAGTCAATTTATGGCTTTCCCAAGATGTGTTCCAAATGTCCACCATTTCGTTGCAAGCAAACCTGTACTCGTCTGGCAAAGTTGTTAATCACTTTTACACA
>Ga0210059_1013530_pt1 | contig 12197 bp, 9 predicted proteins | sample Ectturendosymbi2_FD_188042 | JGI IMG/M metagenome (GOLD analysis project Ga0210059, IMG submission 188042) | Ecteinascidia turbinata endosymbiont from Florida, USA - Sample 2 (SPAdes) (version 2) | ecosystem: Host-associated > Tunicates > Ascidians > Unclassified | place: Key West, Florida...
GATATTACGATCAGTGAGTAACAATACCCAATTATGAATAACAATTGTACACTGTTAAATTACAATATTATTGTTCAAACACAAGGGGTTAATACGGTACAGTACGGAATAATTTTGCGGAATGACTCAATTACTCTTTCGTGAATTTGCGTGAGTTTTGCGCATGAAGTCAAATAACTTTCAAAACTAGGACCGGAGTACGGCACTGGAGTAGAAATGAAGAGCCGCAAACGAAACGTCGGCGAGCCGCATTTTGCCCACCGTTGTTATATGACTTCAACAAAGCATGGAAAAAGCAATATATTTTACTCATCATATCCATACATAGTTAAGGAAATTTATCAGCAATATGAAGCTTTTTATTGCAGCACCAAATGGCGGGTCTTTTCCAGAAACAGGACTCAAGTTATTACAGCAACAGTCAGTGTTTAAAATTACTTTTTGATGAAAAAACTAACACTAATTCTGTCACAGTGGCACCACTGGGATGCCCTGCTTGTTTCATGCATATATCAAAAGGAAAATCACAAGTCACATACCATACATCAACAGTAAAAATAAGTTGCAAGAAAAGCAGTAAAGATAGACCAACATATCGGCCTGGCCGATATATGGGTTTTGTCGATATATCGGTATCAGCCAAAGCAGGCCGATAAAATCGGCCTCAGTAGGTGTTGTCAAAGCACTGTTATAGTCCTCACGCATCCAGACAACTTGCTCAAGAAAGCACAACAAAGCAAGTCAGGACAGTTATCCTGCAGCAACGCTAGCATCATTTTTATAAACAAGCAGACAAGATGAACCATGGAGCGCACGTCAGTCGTTGCAGCCAAAACAAAAGCATAATTAATCAGATTGATTAAAAATAACAGCAAAATATTGAAATTGCTACAATTTGAAAATTTTAACTCATAAATCCTGATTTTTGAAGTTTTTGAAAAAAAGAAAAGGCATAGAATAGATAATATTTTTGATAATGAAGCAGAAAACAAGATTTAAAACTTTTGGAAATATCAGTTATCGGTATCGGCTATCAGTCCTTGAATGGCCGATATATCGGTATCGACATCGGCCCCAAAAAAAACATATCGGCCAATCTCTAAAAAGCAGTACCCACCTAATCCAAATGGCACATTTGGTGTTGACTGATTTGTTGATGGTGTAGTTGAGGTTGTGGAGGAAGTTACATTTGTTACATTTTCTGAAACAGGATTTGCCACAGTTGCTTGAGGTGTTGAAGCTTTTGCAGCTGCTTTGATCACCAGATGAATAACATGCTTGTCCTTTATATGATGTTCACTGATTTTATCTCCATCTTTCAATATTTTCCCAGCAAAAATAAGTACAAGCTGTTGGACTGTTGCTTTGTATTTCTCAGTCACTTGTTCTTTTAACTAGAAAACAGGATAAATACGTACAACATTCAGCAAAATTCAACAGTCACCACTTTTCACACACAAAATTTACTGGTCTATCTTTCATTTTGCCTGTTATGATTGCTAACATCATGGTCAAAACATTTTGCTGTTACATATAAATTTTGAATTATGAACTATGCTTTAGAGCAAAATGAAACCAAATATAAAAGGGAGCAAAATCAAATTTACTAAACTTTTCAAGCCTTCATGTTTGTGTTCAAACTTTATTACAAATGAAAACTACACCACCACGTGTCACGCCATAAATTTATTAGAATGTATGAGCCAATGTACCTAGAATAGACAAAATATATGAAATTCTACATGAGTGAGCAAAACGTTTTTACAGCAAAGTAAAATCCAATAATTATAATAAACTCACTTACTTCTTTTACAGTTATATCTGGAGAAACCTCCACTTCATGCTTGTCTTTAGGAGTTTTTAAAATGACAGTTATTGTCGCAGACTGGTCAGATGTAGAATCAGCTTTATCAGTCATCTTGTACGTCCATACAAGATAAATGTTCAAGTAACTACATAAAGATATCAACTGCAATGGAATAAAAAGTAATTGAGTAATTCTACTGGTGATTAGAGATATTTTATTATACAGTATAAAAGTAAAAAGGGCCCAACTATGACTAGCACGGTCAGTTGCGATGTAATGAAATTGAGATGGTGTTACAAAAAGAAAACAAGCTTTTACATTTGATTCAGGTTCACATGACTTATGCATACTATGTATGTGAGTGGTTCCCAAAGTATGGGTTGTGACCCATGCAAGGGTCACAAAGGGTCAAAAAATGGGTCACGCTGGGCAATCCAAACATGAGTTGTAAGTTAGTTTAAAGCAGTGGTTCTCAATGTGGGCAGAATCACCCCCTTGGGGATGATTTTGAGACGTGAGGGCACAAACAAAACAAAAGGGATGATAAGGAGCAAAACAACACAAAAGGAGCAAAAATGCTCAACTACCAATGGATCATTGATTTAACTTCAGCTGTGACCCTAATGTTCTTAAGCAAAGAAACCTCTTGTTGAGTCATAAGCAAGGTGACCTACAACTACCTGACTAAAATGTTTCTCTCAATATTTCAAAGATTTGTGAAGGCCGCCAAGCATATCTATCACACTGAACTGGGGACCATTATATGTATCTTGTCTTAAATAAAACTCCAGAAATACAACTATATGTTTGCTTTATCACACTTGGGGGTGATAACGATATGTCAAGAGTGAAAGAGGGCAATGTGAGAAACACTGGTTTTAAGTATTATGACCTGTGATGTGTATCGTCTTTTCAAGTTCTTTCAATTTCTTTCACCATAGATTAAATCATTGCATCATACAGATTTCATTCGGAACTTTTAGCAGCTGTGTGGCCAAGGATAACATGATTCATAAATTCATAAGTCAAAATAAGTTGATTACTGTACTATTTTTGTGCAAAATGTTTAAGCTTACCTTTTTCACTGTGCTTTGTTAAAGGGTTAGTTAAGATAATATGTTACAAGATGATTAGTCTAATGCTGGTGAAAATATCTATTTATGGGACAGAACAGGTAGATAATTATGTGAGTGGAAAATCAAAGCAGTTTGAACTATTTATTTTTGTAATAAAATACATTGTTTCATAGTGAGTGGAAGTAGAATGTTGTAATTGAAAACAAACTTAGCAACATACTGTCAAAAATCGTCCATACAAGCAGTTTTTTCATGTTGACACCTTCGGCTCCACATTGTATTGTGGTTTTCACCTGATCACCACTGCCTTTTTATTGTCATTGTCACATTGTTAAGCTAACATGCTTTAAAGTTGTTGATGCAGACCGAAATAACTTGCACAAAATAAATCAAATGTTCAGGCAAGATGCATTGCTACAAGAACAACATTTGTGTGAAATTTAGTTGCAAACAACTATGTACAAGAGAAGTTATTGCGTCTCATAAACCAACTTAGTTGAACCAAACCTAATTGCGACAGCGCATTGCTAGTGACACGAAGCGCTGAGCTGTGACCAGCAGTCCAGTTGCTCAATGCAAAAATTAATAACTCAAAAAGTATTTGCTGAAATGTGTTCAAATTTTCAGGAAAGATGTATAACAACACAAGATTCTTCTAAATTTTGGTGGCAAAACAACTAGTTTTCAAAAAGTTATGATGCACTAAAAATCAACATCTGGGATACAATTGGGCATGGTTCGCCACGTGTAGCAAATGTTACTCCGAAGCACTCTGAACAGAGTCCAGTTGCTCATTTCATCAATTGGTAACTCAGAAAGCTCTTGATGGATTGAAGTCAAATTTTCAAGAAAGACACAAATACCACAGGAACATTTGTGTAAATTTTAGTTGCAAAAACACTAGTTTTGAAAGAGTTATGGTACTTTATATAACGACTTTTAAACCCTGCTGAATAAGATAAAGTTTTGTAGCCTATGCTGTACCATAGTTATGACACGATTGCATGGAACTCCTAAGGTTTTCATTATATTTACTTCAAATATTTAGGAATGATGCGCATGGGTATAAAGACTGCAATAAATGCAACTGCAATAAATGTTATCTTGCTATACACTACAACTGTCAGGACCGAAGTGTTATGCAAAAAGTGCTGTAGGCTACGCCTTGCCAAATGTTGCTGGACACCAAGCCGCATAACTAAAATGTACTTGCTCACAAACCATGAAAATTTTAGGGGTTTTGCAGGTAGGTATGGAGAACATTACTGTAAGTTTTCATTGCAAACAAACATGCACAAAAAGGTTGTGGCATCACATGCAACAACCATTTGGACTTAAGTGTTTTCAAAAAAGTGTTGTAGCCTAGGCCTAGCATGATAGTTGGGTTTACAACACCAAGTTTTTAATGGAATGACTTCAAACTTTCAGAACTAATACGGCAATGCATTGAAAACATTATTGCAAATTTTCAGTGGAAATGACCAGTACAAAAAAGTTATGGTGTGGCATGCAACAATTGATTCTACCTTACTAGTAGTTTGAATAAAATGGCACAGCCTGCTAGGTGCAGGCTACGCTTTATAAAAAATTGCATAACTCAACAAGTTCTTGCTCGATTCAACTGAAATTTTCAGGGCTAATGGCTGTTGCTATGATGAACATTTGTAGAAATTTTTGATGTAAAAAACAAGTATGAAAGAAGTTGTGAGCGTTTCAATGCCGACATGAATATTACCGTGTGCTGACACCCAACTGTTGGCACGTATGAATGAATATTCTCATGTGCTGGCACTGAAGGTATTAAAACACATGGTTTGAGACTTGGGCTGCGAGATGTTCATCAAACTCAGATTTGGGTCACACTCATACAGGTTTGGGAATAGCTGGTGTATGAGATTTGCTCTAAACTTTTGTATTTTTACTTGATCTTAGATATCAGATTTCACTGGTTCTCATATTCCACCTGATCTGAATGGTCTTTTTTACTTGATGTTAAGTCATGATCTCAACTATTTAGTACAAGTGGTGTCATTTGCTGCACTCAGTCTGAATACAGCCACACTACAGAGTGCATTTCATGAAAGTGCTTTTCCAGCTTTAACAGGGCTCTAAGACTTGTCTTACCTGTTCTCGACTTTGAGATTACACAAAGCAAGTTTCACTACTCACCAAGCAAAATACTGTAAGTGTGGACTATCACCCAGCAATAATGAGAGAATCTTTTGCAACAATGGGTTATTGCATCATGAACTATCAATAAGTTTACTGTCACACTATTAGCAAGCTAATTTAGCACATGGACGGGTTTTGTGTTTTTGATCGTATGCAGCTGAAGTCCTTTCCATTGACATAAAAAAAGGTCAACTTCCAAATAACCCTTACTAAAATTTCTTAACCCATGCTTGCATTGCAAAAAATTAACTCACTTGCTCCACAAACCATGGCTCTGGAACCATAACCAAAATCATTGATCAAAACCAAAATTTCAGGCTCCAGCTTCAGCATCTATAACTTTTTGGCTCCAGCTCCACAACCCTGCTTACTAGACAGACATTTTTTAAAGTTCTGATTGGAAAACCTCCACTAAGACTCTTTTAAAGTCATTGCAAAGAACATATTCAGCAACTGTTATGATCATAAATCTCAGATAATTTTTCAGAAGCATTCTTTTTCTTCATTGTTAGAGCAGTTCTTTCAACCCACTGCTAGGCCACACTACTGCAGATCTCAGGACAGATGTTGAGCAGCCATTTGATTATCTCATCATCCAGAACCATCAGGCATGTGCTCCATGGGAAGGTCAATGAATTTGACAGTGAAGGACAAGTTGGTCAGTAAGCCATACCAATTTCGGGCAAATGTCTCAGATCTCTACATAAGTTGGTCAAAAGTTGCAGTTGGCCTCATCATTCACAAAAATGACAAAAGTTTAATCAATTGTTGCTTGGCATCTCCTCGATGAGTGTTTCCATAGAAACAACCCAAAAAATAAAAAAATGCAAGATCTCAACAACTGATAGATCAAGAACATTTTTTTTTATGAACCAGAACTAACATGTTCTTATATGCACTAATACATCTTACTTGCTTGTTTTACATGGTTTTTGAGATATTTAAGATTTCTTAATTTTTTGATGATTTTACGCTAAGTTTTTTATTTTTTATGCTTACTGGTACTTGTATGAAACTTAAGTAGAGAATTTGGAAAAAAAATCTTGTTGAACATTATAATCCACAGGGTAATGATCAGCCAGAAGCTTAATGAGTGCATTTTGAAGCACACTGTCATAAAATTTCTTTGTTATAAATCAACAAAATATTTTTTCTTTTTCTTTGTTATAAATCAACAAAACTATCTTTATTTGTTACAAATCAACAAAACTATCACTGAAGCTGACTGCTTTATCACTTACATAACAAGCAAAAAAAACGAATGTCAAAATTTGTAGTCTGAATAGCTTCTGCTTCACTGTCACTTGATGATGATGCCTTTATAGAAATATTGAGCAATCCTTGAATTTTATTTCTGCAGTTGGAGCACAGTTTCTTCTCAGGAACAATTTTAAGGATAGGATGGTGGACTTTAACTTTCTGGAACCAATCAAGATTTATAGCACACAAACTTGCATTTCAAATCGGCTCTTTTTATGTTATTTGAAAACATCACAGCACGTCGTTTGTAATGCAGTTACTGCATGTGCCAACTCAAAATTCCAAAGATCTGGAGAAGAGCACTAATAGTTGCGATCCCTAAGCCAGAAAAGCCATTGGGGGACCTAAAGAGCTATCGTCCCATATCTCTGCTGTGTGCCACTTTAAAATCCTTGAAAAACTCATCTACACTTGTGCTGTCCCAATCATTGACCCATTGCTCCCTTGGGAGCAGGTGGGCTTTCTGGCAACGGAGGTCAACTATAGACCAGGTCACCCTGATGACACAGGACATCGAGGATAGCTTTTCGGCTAAAAAGAAGGCCGGGGCTATGTTTGTCAACCTCGCAGCAGCCTGCGACACTGTATGACACTGCGGCCTCACCTGCAAGCTGCTGCCTGATAGACACATGGTCCGCATGATCATGGAGATGGTTGGCAAATGCAGCTTCACCCTCATCACCGGAAACGGCAAAAGAAGCAGGTTACGACGCCTAAGAAAGGCGTCCAACAGGGATCTTTTCTGGCACCCCTTACCTTCAATATCTATATCTCTGACCTGCCAACTACCGTCTCCAGAAAGTATGCACATGCTGACGATCTAGCAATCATGCATACTGATGAGACTGGCAGGCAGTGGAAGGGGTACTAACCAAGGACATGGCAACGCTAGGTGAATACCTCCAGACTTGGAAGCTAAAGCTCAGCACTACAAAAACGGTGTCGACAGCCTTCCATCTTAACAACATGGAAACTAAACGTGAGGTTAAAGTCAAATACAACAACGAAACCCTGCCTTTTTGCTCCAGGCCCAAATACCTTGGAGTAACGTTGGACAGGTCGCTCAAGTATCGCCGACACCTTCAGTCACTTCGCAAGAAGCTAACATCACGCGTCATGCTCCTGAGGTGGCTTGCTGGCTCCGGCTGGGGTGCTGGAGCAATAACTCTGCGAATACCCACCCTAGCCCTGGTCCATTCAACCACAACGTACTGTGCGCCTGTCTGGTGCCACAGTGCCCATACATGCCTTATCGACCCCACCATCATTGACGCCTTGCTAATTGTGACTGGATGCCTGTGTCCTACACCAACGAACAACCTTCCAATCCTTGCAGGCATCCAACCTGCTGAGCATGCCGTGCCATGGAGCCTGGATATCTGCTCCACTCAGCGCTCACGCGTCCATCGAGTGCAAACGCACGTCATCTCAAATCGAGACACCCATTTATACCCGCCGCACAACTCATCAGTTCATCTGACAACAACATACGTGTGGTGCAGTGGGCAGATCACCAATGGAATTCAGAGTGGGCGGACAACCCCACAAGACTCCACACTTTACTTTAATTCCAGACACCGGCACCCACTCTCCTGGAATTACCCTCCCAAGAAGAGCCTGGGTCCGGCTTAACTGCCTCCACACCGGTGTCAGATGTTTTCGCTCCTGCTTGCACAAATGTACAAATGGGGTATGGCCTCCTCTGCAGCCTCTGAGTGTGGCACAGAAGAACAAACTGTCAAACATGTTGTCCTCCAATATCCTATCCATCGGCATCCACATGGACTGTATGGCCTGACGGTACTGGATGATGAGACAATTAAATGGCTGCTCAACACTTGCCTCAAGATCTAGTGCGGCCTAGCAGTGGTTTGAACAATTAGTTCAAAAGAAGAAGCTCTAGTTGCAGAAAAAAACAGGTGCTTCTCTTTGAAACAAGTTCTTTATTACTCTTTTACAAGATGTTGCAGTTTCATATAGAGTTTGCCGCAGCATACTGGCAATGCTTCTCAACACATTGGCTGTCGATCTATGAATATATCGTACTTGGAAATCTGGGAAAAACCAGGGATATTTCGGTTGATTTACCAACAGCGTTGCTCCTCAGCCGATTGCTCTAGAGAGCTGTTCAAACCCTCAAAAGACTCAGCAAATCTTCGAGTCTACAATGAAAAACAAAATAATTTTTGGGTTTTCGGTTTCAGTTTTTTTTTGAATGACATAAGCATGGTAGGTTTTTGACTATTTTAGCTGCTGGTACCGGACCTGGGCCCAACTGCTAAACGGAAGTATTTGGCTGAAGTTGTCATTGCAAACTAGGCTAGAATCTGAGTCTTTTGAGACCTTGATCAACTTTCTAGAGTTTCTGGTTCAAAGGTTATGAGTACAGTGATCTAAGATAAATAGACCTACCATACGTCCTGGTTTAGCCGGGACTGTCCCAGTTTGAACGTCTGACCCAGTGTCCTGTCCCGGTTAGCAAAATGTCTCAGAAATTTACTTCAGTAAAATTTTCAAAATGAACTCCAGCCTGATGATGCATTGTTATGAAATATATGAAAATATATTTGTTATGAAAAATATGAAATTCTGTTCAATGGCAATTTCTAAATTGGGGGCTTATAATTGTGTCATTTTTCCATTGTCTTCAATGGAACTACAGCAACTGCTGCAGTTAGAAGCCATTTTGTATGTTTTGAGAAGGTAGGATAACCTTCAGCTAGTTTTGAATCATTTTATGCTGAAAGTAAGCTAGAACTTGACTTAATGCAAAGTAATATGACAGGCTAGCAGTGCGGTATGGATTCCTTTTCACATTATTTCATTCATGGTTTTGAATGTCCCGGCTTAAGCCTTAGAAATTATGGTTAAATCTAAAGATAAACGAAGTAGTTATCTGATTATGGGATTAATTACTTTGTTTATGTTAGATCATAACTTCTACACCAGATACCCCCAGCAAGTTGATCAAAGCATCAAAAGACTCGGATTTTAGCCTAGTTTCTAATAAAAATGTGAGTGAAATACTACTATCTAGCAGTTTGGGCCTGAGGCCCAGATGAAGTGGGCCAAAAAAAGCCTAAACCAACTCCACTTATGACATCACTCAAAAAATACCTGAAACCCAAAAATTGTTTTTCATTGCAGATGCAAAGACTTACCGAATATTTTAAGGGTTTGAACAGCTGTCTAGACAATTGTTGACGGAGATATTCTTGCCCAAAAACACGTGCAAACTGCTGGATTTCAGCCTAAGGCTATCAGAACGGAAGGTGTTAAATATTCTTGCTGCTTTCTACTTTTTGAAACTTTTCCCATGTTAAATGCTGTTAGCAGATTAACACTTTGGTGCCCGCTGGTTTCGGGGATTTTCGGCAAAAAAAACGCATAAATGCACGTGGTTTTGCGCGGGAATTTCTCCGATCTGGTATGCTCTACAGACCCGGTAAAAGTCTTAAAAGACGCGGCAAGTCTTCTAGTCTGCACTCCAAAAAAATTTTTTGCTTGGGGGTGCAGGTTTTTTGTGAGTGACGTCATAAGTGGAGGACTTTTAGGCCACCTTGGCCCACTTTGCCTGGCCCTGGGCGCCAACCGTTAGGTCGTAGTATTTTGCTGAAGTTTTTACTGGAAACTAGGCTACAATCCGAGTCTTTTGATGCTTTGGATGACCTGCTAAGGCTTCGGGTTCAAAAGTTATGATGTAAGTTAGTAAAAATATTTGACTAATTAGCTAATTAATTAATTTGTTTATTTTAGATCATTACTTTTGAACCAGAAACGCTAGCAAGTCGATCAAAGGCTTAAAAGACTCAGACTCCAGCCTAGTTTCCAATGAAAACTTCAGCGAAACACTTTGGCCTAGCGGTTGAGCCTGAGGCCAGGAAACATGAGCCAAAATGACCCTAAAACTACTTCACTTATGACGTCACTCACAAAAAATCCGCACACCCCAACCAAAAAATTTTTTCGAGTGCAATCTACTAGACTGGCCGATCCATTTTAGCCCTTGAACAGCTCTTTAGCGCAATCGGCAGAGAAGCTATGGTGTTGGTAAGGCAACTGAAAACTGCTGTTTTTTAGGCCGAAATCAAAGTACGAATATATCGTACGTCGGGCTTTCAAAGTGTTGAGGGCATATTCTAAAGCATCATTGGCAACATTTAGGTTCTTCACAAAGTTGTGAGCAGTAATATAACCATTATTTTGTTGCGAAGACTTTGGGTCTGCTTTTGAAAAGTCGTGGTCTACATTCAGGAGCTGAAGCAGTGTCCAGGAATATTTTCTAACAAGATCAACAAGTGAAACATTGTCAGTCAGAAAAGGCATCTGTTGCAGAACAATTTTAGGTGAATTTTTAGCTGAACACCAAACCAGAAAATCACGATAATAAACATGTTGGTGCACTCAATACGATGCACTGACAATGAATTTATGCATGAAACCCGTCAGAAGTGAGTATTTACAAAGATATGCATTATGAAAATATTTCCTGATATAAGCTAATAGCGTAGATCTACATTCACTAACTTTGCACAGCCACAACGTGGCAACACTTGTGAGAAGTACGAATTCATTACGGCTGGTAACCAGTCATCTGCATTCTGCATTTATCTTTCGGACCTGTATACGGAACAAAAATATCTGAAAGCAGGGTTGGGGTTTTGGGATAGGGTTAGGAGTTAAGGATAAGGGTTTAGGGACAGGGGTTAGCAATAGGTTTATAGATAAGGTTTAGTGTTGAAACTTAGAGATAGGGTTAGGGTTTAGTGACAGCTGTAGAGATATGGCTGCCCAACCGGCGGCTCGCAGGGTTGTTTTAAGTGGCCCACGATGTAATAAGTTTGTAAGCAGACTTTAAATTGTTAGTATTTTTTATAGGCTGAAGTATATTTGCCATAAAAACGCACCAAAATTATACCTGTTGTTTCTGTTATGTGCCTACCATCCAAAAACTTGTATAACAAACGCTTCGAAAAGATGTCAATTTTTTAGATTTGGTTTAAATCCATACAAGATGGCAACACTGCATGCAATTATAGGACTTATTACCACCTCGTATTATCACATAAAACTTATCAAAATCAAGGGATTTATTATGTCACAATAGCTTATTGTTACATCACAAAGACGTCTGTGGCCTGCAATGAATTTCCTCATGTAAAAGTAGCCCACAACACTAAAAAGGTTGGGCAGGCCTGGTTTAGAGGATAGGGTTTAAAAACTCCGGATCAGAAAAAAAACAGATTTCTTGATAAAATGGCACATGTCTAGGACACTATAAGAAGAGTAAGTCTTCATTTGCAAATGTGCTAACTGCATAGTGAACCAAAACCATTGAGTTGAAAGACCACAGATGCATCAACAGATTCATCAAGCTGGATGGAAAACAGGCCAAGAAACCTACCTTTATTTCAGTGATTACTTTATCTTATGATATTAATGCAACTCTGCTCTTTACTGTGTTATTGGATAAAAGAATACTTTCCAAACTTTCAAGTCTTTTCTCATATGTCTCACCTAGTACAATTCTAGCAATGGCTAGTGCACTTGGTTTAATAATAATTCATCAATGTTTCGAGTTTTTTTTGCTTCCAAAGCTATTATTTGCCTTATGGGTCAAATCATTATAATCCAACAAGGGGTGTAACCCAATGTCACAAAAATGCCTCATTTTTTTTATCTAAGGTGCACCCACATGTAAAATGGCCTGAAAAAAAAAACATAATTGGAATCCATCAAGGGGCAGCTGAGTTAGTTGCTTTTGAGTGTATCACTAGGTGGCGTTGCTCGCGATGGGCAAAAAAGACATATTGTAGTAAAATCCATAGTTCTACTGCTAGGAATGAGATGAAAACTGGTATTGTACCATTTTCAAGGGTGAG
>Ga0210059_1013531_pt1 | contig 12196 bp, 5 predicted proteins | sample Ectturendosymbi2_FD_188042 | JGI IMG/M metagenome (GOLD analysis project Ga0210059, IMG submission 188042) | Ecteinascidia turbinata endosymbiont from Florida, USA - Sample 2 (SPAdes) (version 2) | ecosystem: Host-associated > Tunicates > Ascidians > Unclassified | place: Key West, Florida...
GACTGACTTTTCTGTTGAGTTTGTTGAAGGCATTGTCTGCGTCCACTAACAGCAGGCATTCACTGTTGTCCTCTTCAAAACTTTTCCTTACAGCATGTATTGCTGCTTCTATGCCCGATTCCAGTCCCGCACATGTCTGCAGTGTTCCCACTGCATGTATGATGTCTTCCTTCAGCAGTCCTGTGATTGTTTTGCCGATGATTTGCCGTAGGTATTCACCAACACCTACTGGCCTAATGCCGTTATCTTTTTTCTTCAGTGGAACCAGTCTGCATGCAAGGAGGGTTGATATATAATCGTGTGGAATGGTGTCTGTCGCGAGACGCTTGGCTAGGGTGGCAATTTCATCAGCTAGCATTTTTGAGTGGGTGCCATATGATTTTGAACAAATCATTTCTCTCCAGGTATCCATGTCAATCTGTGTTGGTCCTCCAGACCCCGATGAGTTTTTAGTAGTGGATGTAATGTCATCTTGAGTTATGTTTTCAAAGATGACTCTCTCTGTTTTGGTTTCAGGCTTATCAGTAATGGCAGATTGTTTTAGTTCTGCTGCTTTTGGGTGTTTTTCTTTGAGCTTCTTTTTGATGTCTAGTGATGTCATGTTTTCCATCAAGGTCACTGGCATGATTCACAATTTTAAGGGCCTTTTTCACCTGTCCTTGTAGTATTACACAGCACTGTTACTCGTTTAACTGGTGGAGTCCTAATAGTTTATTAATTGGAGCGTAATTTCTGTGCTCTATTGGATTGTACGAGAACGGCAGCAGTTTTTGAAATGTTTTTTGGATGTTCATGTTCAACCTTTGGGTGTTGTTCACAGCTTTGGATGTTGCCCATTTGGTAATCACTCCTCCTATCCGCATATTGAACCGAAACATGGGTTGGATTGGGGGTGTGCAACTTGGGTTATGTCAAATAAAATCGGATAGTGAATGATTTGGATGATAGAGGATGGTTTTTGTAAAGTGTTGTTGGAATTTGAAATTGTTATTTATGTACTTATTGAGAAATAGCTACTTTAGTGAAATTTTAGTCTTTACATCTGCAGGACTATCAACCTCTAACAACCTGTTTTTACTTAGAGCAGGGGTTCTCAACCGAGGGTAAATTTACCCCATGGAGGTAAGTTTTACTAATCCTGGGGGTAAATTTAATGTTGCTGAAGTTACAATACTTTGTTTTTTTCTATAGCACTAGTGAGTAAACAAAAAACAGGGGATAAATTTTATCTTAGGAAGCTGGCAAGGGGTAAACGGGAGAAAAAATGTTGAGAACTCCTGACCTAAAATTAACTCTTCCTCAGGAAATTTCCATTACATTTATTGGCCCAAAAGTGTGGTCTTCAATACCAAAATGCCATAAGTCTTCTGTTACTTTTATCTTCAAATGGAAACCTAAGAAATGCCTTCCACATAAAAACTGTGAATTTCAGTAATTTGTAATTTTGTTTATTTTTTTATGTATATTTACTTTTTTGTCTTTTTTTCTTTCTTGTGCATATCCCATTTTTTCAACATGACATTACACTCCATAGCTTTTCCATGTTTTGCCTGTTTTTCTTTCATACCTCATCAATTATTTTTGTACTTGTTATTTTTTATATTTTGTTTAAACATATTTTCAACCACACCAAACTTCCTCAATTAAATTTGAACCATTCATTTGTGTACATAGGCATGCGCTTTCACCTGTAAATTTGCTTCAACATCTTCTGTGTGTTTGTTTTCTTAACTGTGCTTATTTGCTCTCTAACTGTTGTTTTCAACACTTTTTCAAATGTGATAAATGGGGTTGGTTGACTGCCATGATCCTTTACCAATCTTTTATGTCACAGTACCACTCTTTGTTAATACTGAACAGCTGTTATACCATTGTATTTTCATTTGCTCTGATGTTCACTGACGTTTACTCATTGTGTAATGGCTTTTTACATTGCTTCTATTTATTAGCTGAGTCCTATGAAACAATAAACCAATCAATCAATCATTGATTATACTGTGTGAGATTACAGCTGCTGATATCCATGATTTAGGTGTTTCTTATCCATAGCCTTTGTATCCAAAGTGTTTCACATTAAAAACATTGATGATTTGCAATAGTTGTTGTATAATTAAGTCAATGCTCAGTACCCAGGTTTTGTTTTCTGGGAAGCAGTAGAATGATTCATTATTCTTTTTAGAAGCAGCTGATCATGGATCTGCAAAATTATTTAGTAGCAAAGGTAAAAACTATTGTGTTTGATCTTTTCCTAACTTTCTGTGGGTTTGTGACCACCACTTTGCAGCTGACAAGTATTGAGTGGTTACAGTATACATTTGCTATTTATTTGACAAATTTTTACATATCTTTTAAATGTTGACTTGTCTAGTTGTAAACTATTTTTGAATGCTAAAAAATCCATTTTGTGAGCTTTTTCTCATGTGGTCTGTTGCTGGAAATGGTTAAAGATTATTACAAGTTTCAGTTCTTAGAACTTCATAAGATTGGTCACGTACTTTGCATGCCCACTTGTACTTCAAAAGCAGCCTTGGGAGGTCTCAAAATTCCTCATAGTGTTGCAACCACTGCACTGGTGTTGCGCTGAAATGTGCGGTTCACACGAACGGAATGTGCGCAAAGAACAACACCATATATATGTGGTGCGAACAAGTAATAATAGAGTGATCGCAGCATGTAATCTCTATTGTTGCTTGCTGCCACAGTGCGAAGCTTTGCGCACATGCTAGAGTCCTGCGCGGGGCAGGTTAGCCCGTTGTAGGTACCCGCATTTGCGGGGCTGGTGTGGGTTGAACTTGCTGCGGGTCAGGTGCGAGTTGTACTTGGTACAGGTGTGGGTTGAGAAATTGTTTGTGCGGGTAGCTGAGTGTTGAGCCAAAGCATGTGAACTTAATCAGCTCAAAAATCGCAAAACACGTGGATGTACAGTACTACAGTTATTTGCCAGCATTGCGCTTAGGACAGTAGGCCTGCAGCAATTATTACATTATGATGTAACAACCAATTGTTGCGAAACATTAGCTCATACACTTGCCATGTAGTGGGCAAGTGAACATTTTCCAGTGCTACCGTCGTACTTGGTGAGGAATAATTCAGTCTAGCAGCACTTCTAAATGGATAAAACAACGCTTAATGCATAGCTAGTCACAACTGAACTGAAACATGTTTTTTATCATCTCAAATCTGTTAACTGCGAAAGATCTGATCTGTGGAAAGTTTTGGTTGTCAATGAAAAAGAATGAGTAGCTTGATTTTGCTTCTTGTTAGACTTGTCTTCAGACATTATGAGCAGGGCAAGTTTTTCAACTTTTTTTGCAGCTTCTGAAATACTCAGAATTTATGTAGTACGATGAGCTGGGTTGCAGGAATTTTATATTGCAACTTTTTCCTTTTTCACATGCAACTTTTATCAAGTAGGCCTATTGCGTAAAAGTAAAAGTGTGATTTAAAAAACATGCTTGAGAACTATTTCAGTATAGTTCTGTCCTCTTTGATAACTGATTCAAACTGAATAATGACCTAAAAGCAATTGTAGAAATGACCTGGCCAAACAAGCATCAGTCCAGAACTGTAAGCCAAATTGTTAAATTGCCAAGCAACTTCATGCACTGTGGAGTGAAGTTTTAGCAAGCTACGCAAACTGTTGGTAAATAATTGCCATTTCTCGCCAGACAATGTTTGGAAATATTTCGCATTGTATGTAAATAAATCGCTTGAATAAATCAATGTTGTTTAAAATGCTTGTGCATAAATGCGACTTTTGTTAAAAATAAATACATATTTCTCACGATTTTATTGCAACAAAAAGCTCGCCCTAGTTATGAGTTTTTAGTAGTTTTCTGACAGGTGAGGGTTTGAGACCAAAAAAGTGCGAGGCGGACGTTGGTTGAGATGGTCTGCAGGGCGTGACAGGTGTGGGTTAGAAGTGTGCAGGGCAGGTGGGGGCAAAGTTTCTCAAACTCGTGCGGGGCGGGTTTAAATTTTGCGGGGCAGGTGCGGACAAGACTCTAGCACATGCTGCTCGGGCTTTCTGATCACAACAAAAGGGTGCTGTGACCAAGATGTGAAGGCCGTGCCAAGTGCAGCCTTCACAAAAAAGAACATGCGATCGGTGCAATTCGTTGTAAAAAAGGAGGGGATGTTGTTGCTCCCACCACGCTGGTGTTGCGCTGAACTGTGTGGTTAACCACGAACAGAATGTGCGCGAAGAACAACACCATATATATGTGGTGCAAACAAGCAATAATAGAGTGATCGCGGCATATGATCTCTATTGTTGCTTGCTGCCACAGTGCGAAGCTTTGTGCATATGCCGCTCGGGCTTTCTGATCGCAACAATAGTTTTCAGCAACCTAAGGTAGTTATAGGTCTGTACCAAGATGGAACCAAGCAAGGTTGGAGAAGTAATCACTCCACATGGTCATTGGTTGACCTTCGGCAGCTTTCCCATGGGTTCGCCACCAGGACTTGCCTCACTAATCTATCTAGGTCATTCAGGTCATGTAGCTGAACTGATGTAGCAGAGATATATTTATTCAAAAGAGAAACTCAACATTCAAGGTTTTATGAATTTCACAGATTCACATTTTGTTGTGAAGTGTCACGACATGTACTCTGCACAAAAATCTTATCTGTGTTACTTGTATTTGAGATAGCAATCTTCCAGTTATTACTCCAGATTCTTGACCATAGTTGAGCATAAGAACTTAAAATTGACAGTTTCATGGTACTGTATTTGAAAGATCTTGTTTTATGATAACAGAACAATAAAGCTTACGCAAAACTGCATTTGCCTTACGCATTGATATATTATCTTTTTATTCTACCTGCTGCCACTTGTATATGTTATCCCAAGGTACTTCCAAGCTTTCTCAACATGCTACAGTTTACTTTATACACTAACTTAGAATTTTGTAGAGACATAATACCTTAGTCTTTTTCATTCTAATTCTTATTCCAGCTTGATCATATGCTGCAAGCCGATCAATTGTATGCTAAGGGCCCCATTCAAATGATGCAAGCAGTACCAAATTGTTCGCAATAAGCAGACAGTTGATCTTGCAGCTTGTAACATTGACACCGTCATCGATACTGTTGCAACTATCTGTCAAATTCATGTTGACTAGGCCTGCACAACTTGGAAAGCCCAAAGGGATAAATTGATCAACATAAATTTTCTGCGCGTCACAAAAGTCAATTTAGTTGTACAGTAATGTGGAAAAAATTGTGGAACGACAATTGATCATATATAAAGCTGGGATTTTGCAACATTTTGTGCAATTGAGAAAGCTCTCATGAGCCACAAAAAGCTTGTGGGGCCCACTGGCCATATGTTGTGCGGGCCTGATGTAGACTATGGGTCTCTAAACATTTTTGTCCGAGGGCCTCATGAACTATTGCACAATATTTCGAGGGCCGAACATTTTACGTAATTTGATTGTTTCAGGATATGTTATATTCTACTAAATCAACAAATTTTTTGTAAATGTATTCTTTATTCATTATTGACAAAATGGCTTCGCGGGCCAGATTTGGCCTGAGGGCTGCAGTTTGGAGACCCCTGATGGAGACTGTGAAGAAGAGTTGAGGCAACACACTCCCTTGTCAAAATCTGGAAATTCATGGTGAATGGTTGTAATCTAAAACAGCTGACACAGATGCAAACATCTCAGAAGGAATATAGTGACTTGGCTACTAGTGGCTGTGAACATCTTATTCGTGCAACACTCTCCAAACCTTTTTTGTGGAATCCAGTTGTATGCATTTTGAAGTTAGCAAAAAAGCATAGGCACTTTTGCATACTTTCAACGTTTCTCAAAACTTGTATTTATAGTGAAAACTTAGTCTGTAGTGATACAGCTAGGACATAAGTTGTGTGGAGATTCTAGCCTTGGTTCATTTATTTTATAGTGTCACTTTTAAAGGTACTAAGTGTATAATTTTCTGAGGCAGAAAAATGCGTTAGTACAGTGGTTCCCAACCAGGGCGCCATTTATAGTGCCCAGGAGTGCTTCGACTAATATGCTTTTTTTAGCATAACAACAAAAATACATTTTCACACTTTCATCAAACTTCAGAGCAAATTGCTATGGGTTCACCACCAGGTGCCACAAATTATGATTCTTTTGTGTAAGGTGCCACAAGCGTAAAAAGGTTGGGAACCACTGCGTTAGTAGTTACTGCATGTCTCCTTGCATACGGGGTGATCACTCTAGTTTGCCAATTGTTCAGGACCTTATGATCTTAGCTTAATCTGTTTCTAATGACATGTTTGAAATGTCAACATGATGTCTTTTGAGGTGGTTTTTCAAATGGAACGTTTTTGCTGCCAGTTTGGCCCCACAAACATTTCCATTGCCTTCAACTTTACAGAGAAATTCACCTTGGACTTTCTTAAAATTGATGAAAACTTCTGATGTCTTATTTTTTGCACTCATAATAAGCAGTGATGAATGGCAAAGTAAAGCACCATTTAACCTGCAAAGCTTAGGAAAAAATAAAACTGATTACTGTACTGAAAACGAAGTTTGTTTCCATAAATAAAAACCTAAAGAAAAGTCCACGTTTGTTTACATTGCATTTTTATACCCTCCTGAAAATGTACTGCCATGCAAAACAATGCTAGTTTGCTACCAATTAGTTATAACTTACCTTTCATGCTATTAAACGTAAATGACTCCTAATAAACTTTGCGAGAAATCTAGCACAATGTGGTCCAACTACAGGCCCACAGCCTGCATGTGGCCTGCCACAGTGTTTTCAGTGACCCGTGGAAACATTTAGGAAAAACCTTCCAATCTGAAATTTCTTGAGAAACATGGAATATTACCTTTTCTGTGTAACATTTTTATTTATTTATTTTGAGACCAAATAAGAAGTTACAGCCTACTGCTAGCCCTCCGCTGGGGCACCTGTCTCAATAACCTCTGTTTTTTTGGTGCCCTGATGTTCGTTGTCTTGAACACCTGGCACAATGAACTCAGTTCTGCCAAATAATATGTCAATCAACCTGCTAAACACGACCTTTTCAAAGTGACCCTCGAGCCAAGTTAATTGCCCATCCTTGCAGTGCATAACATCTTTCAATAAATGTACAATACTAATAGTGTTAGAGACAGCAAAGAGCTTCTAGAAATTATTCAGCAAAGATAGATTTTCCAGACTGAAAGATTTTGCACTAATAATGCATTCCATGTCTGAAAGCACACACATGTGTGAAAGTACATTTTCTGTGATGAAGCAAGTCAAATCTGAAAACAAAAATCAAATGGCAGGCGAAGCACTGGATTATAGTCTCCGACTTGCACCACTAACACTGGTGTTGTTAAAGAAACCATAGTGTCAGAGTTGAGTTGATTTTATTTGGCGATAATTAATATTCAGCTAGAAAAAACACATATCAGTGCAAGGACGCCAGGGCATTGAAGGAACCGAAAGGTTGTCGAGCCGATGCCCCTCAGCAGTTAAATTAGCTTTGTTATCAGAGAAGTCTGGACCACAGGCATCCCACTGATAGAGATTTGTAATAGATTACTATTTGCTATTATGTAATAATTTCAATGACACACTTATCTTTCCTTTTTCAGTTTTAAATGTTGTGAATCCATTATTTCATACATCATTTTATAGGAAGTGGCCCGTGAGTTGTAACGTTTTTGTAAAATGGCCCATAGGTCAAAAGTAGAAACATGCTGATGTAGCAAAACCTTGTTAATAAGCCTAATGGTTTCTAAAAAAATCCTACTTTACAAGGGCGAGCCATGCATTTCACACTTAGACCTGCAATGATATCTTATATGAATCATACCCTCTGCTAACACCATCAGCATGATTGCACAACTACAAAAGCTATGGATATTGTGTACCTACAGTTACAGCTTAGCTCTTTTTAGATCGCTTTCTCTTTCACAAGTAATGCCACATCTGTCCAGTTAGGAGGCCATGGCCTTGGCAATGATTTAACCACAGAAATATCAGAGACTCTCAGATCCATTGTTGTAGTCTGGTTTTATAACTTGTAAAAATCATGCTTAGTTGTGCTATTATCTGGTAAAGTAAGTCTAGCATTAAGTAAATTTGGCAAAACTGTTCCTATCCAGAAAGTAACCCAGAGCTTGAGTTGCCTCTCAAATAGCCATAGCTCCAGCTCCTAAATTTTAAAAGGAGCTCTGGCTTTGGCTCCTAAATTTAAATCTGAGCTCCAGCTCCTTGCAAAATGCCTAGCGCCAATACTCCAGCCTCTGCAGCCCTGGTAAAAATTCAAAATAAAAACAGTGGTAATTTTGCTGTAAGTTTGACAGTTTTAAAGAAATGGTTCTTTGTGCATTAATGAGTATTCTTGTATTTTATCATATTCTTTGTTGTAATAATTGAGTGCTCTAGCATTTGACTAGTTTTTAACAAAATATCAGCTGACAAGCATAGGCCAATTTGACGTTATCACTTTTGTTACCATGACTCTTGCATCTTCATGGTTGATTTAAATAACCAAAATTACTGCACCACACAGGTCAATGTTTCTGAAATAATTGTTTTGATCTGGTGCCAGCCATAATTTTTTTCTCAATGTAGAACTGTCACCAGAAAGTTTTCAATAGGGGGGATTTATGTCTGTTCAGAGTGGCTTGACAATTTGAAATTTGATAAAATCTCCACTGATCTTTTCTTCATTTCTCCACTTTCTTCATTATTCAACTTGCAGGGCTTAGAGCTTTGTTTGAGGGCCTAAGCACCCAAAAGCCCCCTCATGGCCATGGGACTGAATGTAAGCACACTACATAGATCTTTGTATGCAGATTGTATGAAAAAAAAGCAGATTATGGGAACAAGATACATTTGTCGTAATTGTGGCTACATTATTGTGATTGTGGCTGATTGCGCAGTCACCAGCTCTATTTTTCTGGGAAAAAAAACAGGTGTACAGTTCCTACATGCTACACTGCATAGAGTGGTAACTTCATCATTTTACTGTTTTGATTTTTGATGTTATGTATAATTTGGAGATACCATTGTAAGTTTTTTGTTGGTTATAATGCAAATATGTATGCTCTGAAAGCAGACTTGTTTGCTTTCAGTCCCATGGTCTAAACTAAGATTTTGCAGCTTGTTGGCAGATCCTCAATTCACTTACTTTTTGAAGCATAATGAGTATCCAATACTAAGCAAATTTTAATTGCTCTATTACCGTATATTATAACATGTGAAAATTTTGATAAACTGCCAACTGAAATTCATACTTTTAAATTTAGACACCCATGTCAATTCATTACATACCAGACTTTGTGTCTAAAGAGTGTGAGACATACTTCATTGATGAAATTTACAAAGCACCAAAACCGAAATGGACCTTCCTCTTGAACAGAAGACTTCAAAATTGGGGTATGTTTTTGTTTTTATTTACAAACCACAAACTTTTTCGTTTAACTGATTTCATAGCAAGCAAATTATATGTGATGGTATTGATGGCAACAAGCAACTTCATTGGGATTTGCATAAAAACAACAGATTTTGTGTATTCTTATTGTTTTGTCGGTTGATTTACCTCATGCACATTGCAAAAACATAAACATCAATAGCACTGAGAAAATGGTCAGGTACATGCTATTGCTAAAGTTGATTTACAGTGCTAGACAGCTATTTTTTCACAAACATTCTCCTTCGCATGACATGTGAAACATATTGATCATTTGATTGAATAATTTGTAATACTGCACTATTAGTTTTGTACTGGTTAGTGTTAGTTCATGGGAATAAAACGTTTGATCAAGCTGTTAAATATTATATATATTGGTTTCCTTATAGCTCTTTAAAGGTCATGTGTTGGAGTTATTGCAGTCATTTTAATAAGTAAAATTATAATTTCTTACCCTGTCAAATTTTCATGTTTTTTCCCCACTTTGCTTTTAGGTGGGTTGCCCCATCCAAAGGGGATGGTACAAGAACCACTACCCATGGTAAGTTCCCAGTATTATGATGAAACTCAGTGTTTCATATTGGCTAAAAATATTTTTGAAACTCATTTGTGTAGTGGCTTCAAAGTTGCATCGATATGATGTCACCGCTCCAACCATTTGGTGAGGGACGTAATGCCAATCATGTTCTTATCAACGAATATTTACCAGGCCAAGGAATCATGGTGAGGTGCATGACATTAAATTCCATTTACTTAACATGCTTCCTGGTTTTGACTGGAAGTGTTGCTTCACAGCCGCATAAAGATGGCCCTCTCTACTTTCCAACAGTAACAACATTAAGTCTTGGATGCCACACTTTACTGGACTTCTACAAGCCATGTGATGACAACTGCAGCCCCTCACAGCAGTAAGTTTTTTTGTTGATGTGCTTATGAATGGACCACAAACTGTTGGGTTCATAGAACATCGTATGCACAACCACATGTTCTGAATTAGATTTGAATGATGGAGCATAGGTTAAAGCTCATAGGTATTCAAATTTTGTATGCATTATGCTTCAAGATGCACTCAGAATTTAAGTGTAACAACCCCCAGTGTGTTTGGCCATCGTGACATAGTAAGGGGTTTTTCATGAGTGTCAACATTTCCACAAGCACATCAACTGCTCACTGTGTTGAAGATGGTTAAATGCCTGCATAAGTTATTTCAAATTTTGAAAAAAATTGTTTTAAATTCTTCAACATTGATGCAAGGAATGACAGTTGCACTGAGAAGAGACAACTGAGCATGCCAAACATGATTGCAGGCAGCTTATTATGCTTTGGTTTTCAGTACTGGCATTTTCTAAACATTACATAAAATAGATATGAAAACTGGTGTAATTCTAATAATCACTTATTAAATATATTTTATTTGAATAAGATTCCAGGGCTGAGGTTGCATGGAGTTATATGAAATGAATTTCCTATTGAAAATTTGTTTTCAACTGAGTTGCCTTTGTGAAGACTGGTTTCTGTGGACTGTTTAGGATATCATTGTGCTTATGCACATGTATGGGGTCAAAGTAAGGGTCAGTCTTTGGGACTTTAAGGAATCAGACATATGGCCATTTGGTAAATCACAGCTCCTGTCACATAGCACCTGGGGCAAGAAGCAAGTTTGGCAACCCCACAACCCCATACTTGAACCTGAGCTCTTTCGGAAGCAAATTTACTGTATTGAAGAAAGTGCTTGTGACGTTGTTGGGACTTTTTGCCCCTGCAGTGATGCAGCACCCCCATAGTGATTTGTTGCCCAAGTAATTGTGCCCCCCTTGTTACACCCCTGGCCTCATGCCAGCAAAAACAAACGTCACAAGCCATGTTTCCTTACACACATGGTCACGGTCGCACTAAGCTCCTCAACTCCTGGCAGAAGGGAAACCACACTGGCCCTCAGGATGACAACAAAAGCACTGATCAAGCAAACATCCCTCGAAGTATTTCAAAAACGCACTTGTTTTTCGTATAAAACACATACGTCCGCCATCACCGAAACGCCTCGTCGTCGAGTTGTCCTAGAACGATTTGGACCACGTGAGACATCACTTGGTCGGATTCTTCAGTTGATGAAAATGTTTAATATACGTTTTCAGATCACAACTTCTGCGAGAAAGCAGTTGTCATTAACATATAACCTACATCTTTTATGTTGCTAATAGCGTAACAAATGTTCCAGTAGCTGGAAACCTGGTGTAGAAAAACGATGCAAGAATTTAAGTCTGACCGTTTGAAAGTTCACCCTAAGATGGTTTTTATTCTGACGTAGAAAATCTCAGTTCTTTTTCTTGAAACTCTGTTTGCCAGCTTGACGACCGTGTTCTCAACCAGTGCACCGCTAAGCTGACCTTCACTTTAAAGTGAGTTCCCGAAATAAGTTGAGGTTCCATCATTTTTTTCAAGGGCTGAGATTCTCCTAAACAAATCTGATATTCTCCAGATCGTAACAATTTTTTTCGATTTTGGTCACTGGCTATTATAAAACTTGGCATGAAGACAATGCTTCATCTACAGTGACAAGGACCAGATGGCCTTGTCGCGGCACTATTCAGAAAACCACGGCACTATAAACAAGCCACCTCTGCACGAAGCATACACCGTTACTTTTGTCGAACAACCAAGTTGTCACTCTCTGGATATCTGTGAAAATAAATGGTATCACCTAATTGACGCACAAATCAACATTCAGAACATGATCCTCCCCCATGTGAAATAATTATTACGATGCTTTGTGTTGTTTGACTCAAT
>Ga0210059_1013532_pt1 | contig 12196 bp, 7 predicted proteins | sample Ectturendosymbi2_FD_188042 | JGI IMG/M metagenome (GOLD analysis project Ga0210059, IMG submission 188042) | Ecteinascidia turbinata endosymbiont from Florida, USA - Sample 2 (SPAdes) (version 2) | ecosystem: Host-associated > Tunicates > Ascidians > Unclassified | place: Key West, Florida...
CACGAACGGGATGTGCGTGAAGAATAACACCATCATATGTGTAGCGCGAGCAAGCAATAGTAAGAGAGATTGCGAGCATGATCTCTATTGTTGCTTACTGCCACGGCGCGAAGCTGTGCGCACATGCCGCTCGGGATTTCCGATCGCAACAGCGTCAGTTGCATTACAGAACATACTTGCTAATGCACAATATCTGGTGGTAAAAGTAATGCATTTCGTATTGGTTTCAGTTTAAAGGAAAATTCCCAACAGGGCAATTCCGTCATGATGACATCCACCCGGAAAATCCTGACGAGACCATAGTAATCAGAAAAACATAAAGACTAAGGAAAAATCATTAGAAAAAAATAATTTGCAAATTTTGGAAACGTTTCAAAGTTTTCACAAACATAAAAGGATTTACTATATGCTTCATAGATGTGGAGCTCCTCGCTAGCGTGTTGCAACTATTGGAGTTTCCAAAGGACGTATGCTTAATGCGGGCCTGATAATAAAATTGTTCAAGAATGCGCCATGCAACTGCTGCAGTTCACGGTCAACTGTTACAAGCAGTGAAATTTTTTTCAACAAAGTCAGATTTCGCATATCAGCAAGGCCAAAAGTTTTTTAGTCAGCTAAAGCAACAATTTCGTTCTATTTTCAGTTTGCATGAAGTTTATCTGTAGCCTTTGCATCCGCATCCAGTCTAATGCAAACCTGCTACCACATGGCAAGCAGATATCACCAGGTGATTTAAATACAAGAAGCAATTCACTGGTAAAGCAAGGTTGCAAAGCAAAACGAGAAATACTGTGTGCTCTTAGAAAATTTTCTATGATTTCACATATTTTTGAGGAGGGAAACCGCGTCCTCAGTCAAACACAAATATAGAGATTGCGCAAACTCTTTGCCTGGACAACTGTACAAGCTACCTGTACACTGCACCAGTCTATTCATTTACATTCAACGCATCTTGAAGTGTTTGGTATCGGCGTTTTTGCTATTTGTTTGGCTTACCTGAAGTTCATCCAAGTCTGCTCCTTTTATTCCTACACAGATTGTAGTGATATTCAATGAATGAATGTACTCTGAACTGTTTTTAATCTCATCGTGATCGTTAGACCTGCGCAAAGCATTTTTTCCCTCGTTAATGATCACTAAAGTTTTTGCTTCTTTTGGAGGTTTTCAAGCAAAACCAGCGAAAAACTTTTGGAAAATCATATTGCAGAAAAAATCACTCCTGGAAATCATAGTGGTGCATGCAACATCTAGGTTTTGAGGGTCGCACAAACTGGCCAGATCTAGTTGAGTTTTGAAATTAATCCTTAGAAAAAATTTGAATGTTTAATATTTAACTCACCTGTTTGTGTACGTTTTGATTTACGCATACTCTACATGTAAACCAAATATTTATAGTTTTTCTGTCAGCATTTCAGGCATTTTATCTTTGCTCTGAAAGCAATAATGTTATTGCGTCTGGGAAAGTGCTCATTTTATGCGACTTTTGAATCACCCACGTTAGAACAGTGGAGTACAGGTCCCAGAAAAACATTCACACCCGCAGTTCCGTTGTTCTGTGTCAAGCTTGCTGGACATGCCCAAACTACGCTGCAAGGACGTAGCAAAGCACGATTCGGCCGAGATCAGTATTCTTCTGCGCTCTTGGAAGCTACAGACAGAGACGCATGGTTTGATGCCTTGGTGATGGGTTTTCAACATCCCACCAACAGATACATTGATCAGATGTTAAAATGTCGAGACCATTGTTGTTAATTGCGGGAAAGCACGTGAGTGATGATAGCTGTGAAATTGCAGTTTTTAATTATATCACTTTACGCCGAGCTTTCAGGCATTTTCTTCCAGTAGCAATTCTGCCGCTAACGCAGCTCTGACGTGTCATGAACCTTTGAAATTTCAAGAAAAAAAGAATATGAAAGGCCTCGGATCTCTCGGTGAAAGTCCATTGTTCTTGAGTAACATACGCTCCGGAATGTTTTTGATAGAAAATTGACGTTTTCATTTCACAGAAAAGATTAAAAACGGTTAAATTGCAGTTCTGAAAGTTGACAGGAACTAGCTGCAACTGTATGATAAGATTTTTTAAATGGTATAGCAGAAGCATAAAACTTTTTCATAGTTTGTGGCAGGGAAACATAAGTACACTGCAACTGAAAACAAGTCCCTAAACATTTGGTAAAACAAAAGTTTATATACATACATGCAACATACACTTGCTGTAGTAAAACTCTCTAGCTTCTGCACTCAGTAACTATTTAAAACATTATCAAATTAAAAGCAACTGCAACACCAGAAATGCTTTGCTGGCGCGCACACTGCACCGATATTTCAAATAAAGTCAAACCCTGCAACTCAAAGTATTATGTTTATTTCCCAATCCTTGCCATGCAAAGAATATCTTCAACAGTGTTACAATTCAGCATCGACATCAGGAATATAAACAATTCAGCATCCACATCAGGAATCCTACCTGCCATCTGTGACCAATATCAACACCTTCCGTGTCAGTTCGTCTTTCCAAAAAGGAGATGTGGCAAACTCGTCAACAGATATACGTAATGCTGCTGCTGTAAAGGTTGTCTTTTTGTGCAACACTATTCTATCAACAGCTGCCTGTATGAACAAAAGACAAGTGTTAGTTACTTACATAGTAATCCATACGTGAAGTACGCGCAACAAGGAAATATTAACTTACAGAGAATCGTTTGAAAGTTTTGTATTCTCCAAGAGGAATTTCCGTCACCACGTGTTTCATGTTGCTAACACAAAAAAGAAAAAATAATTTAGCAGTGGCATTGTTGCGTTGCCGAGTCACTAAATAATTCTAGTAAAATGTACGTGTCTGCTTCAATTTTTAAAATAGGAAAGAAGGTAATTTAGAAAATACCAAACTTCTGTTGTAATAAAATTCAATCCAATGTAATTTTGTTGAAGAAATCAATTTTTTATTATTTATTGCAATATCAATGTGAAAGTACGTTAGGGAGTTTTTATCTTTTGACCCGATCGTTATCATTGTGTCATTCAAGTACTTGAAGTCGTATTGAAGGTGAAGTTTAATTTTGTGTTCGGGCTACCGTCTATTACAGTTTAACAAACTTGTGTACTTTAGAAGTCAGCAATTGATTATAAATCAGAAAAAGTAACTGCTCATTTACACTATGCAGGGTAAGCGAACAAAACTAAAAGACGTTTTCTGGAGCTGCTACAGCTGCAACCTGCAAGTAACCCTGTTTTACCTAAAAATTAGTTAGTATTGTTTGCGTAATAAACGCGGTTTTGCCTTCAGTTGGAGATCGAAACAAAATCTGAAAAAACTTTGGAAACGACTCTAATGCAGGACGTTTACGACAATAAAGGTACAAAAAATCCAGTTGAGGCATCGGTGAGCAAATTTTCAGAGATGTATCTGTGAGCCATGAAATGCAAAAGGGCTTTACATTTTAAACTTGGGCTGTGTGTAGACAGAATCATTAAAGTAAATATTTAATTGATTTTTTTCTAAATTGCTTCAGGCGTCCGCGGACCGCGTAGAACCCCGAAGGGGGTCGCAGTTTGCCCAGTGAATATCCCTTTGTAATGTTTCTGACCAAATTATGACCGCTGAAAGTCTCCAGCTTCAACGTTTTGGAGATTTAAGAGAAATAGCTGTTCTATCAACATCTACGGTATTATATTAAAAATAAAGTTTTTCTGGCAACTTAATGTGTTGGGTAAATTTCATTAAAGTAGTCTGTTCCCAAAAGATAAAATATGGTAAAAATCTATTTTAGTAAAGTTATCCAAGTTTAATAGAAAAAGTTATCGATAAATAAAATCTATATGTTAATAAAATTTTTTGAAATCTTGTATTAAACCTATTGTACCTTACAAAACTAAGCTGAGGTGAAAGTTGAGGTGTGGCTAAAATCAAATCACTCAAACAATACAAACTTTATATCCTTTTGTATGCCATCAGATGTAAAGGCTTTATTTCTGTAAAAACATATTTAAGACCGGTAACGGTGAAAACAACTTTGAAGGCAAGTCTCGAGTGCAAAACATCAAAATCATTTAAATTCAAAAATTCTTTCTTTCTCAAAATGTTTACCAATGCCCACTGTTTTGCTATTTATGTAATGCATTGCATTAAAAGTTTACCACCTGTTGCTGGACGTGTACCTGTCAATAATTGTTGTGAGCGCCGCGCATGTTAATTGCATACCCGTGTAAATAAGATATGTTGGTTTAACGGCCGGCCAGATGTCAGTCGGGACAGCGAGTTCACTACATATTTGCGTTTTCTTCAGTTTGTCGTAGAGTTATCGCTACTCATCAGTTATTATAAGTTACCGCACATGAATATGAGATGTCTGCGTTGGTATATTCTGTAATAAGTCAGAAACACCACCCACCAGCAGTGACTCATGTTTACTTTCTGACGCATTTTATTCCGTCTAAGTTGAACCGAACTTTTAACCTTGTCAGTACCTCTTTATATCTTCTTCTGACGTTGCAGAAGTTGTTCAACAGATGGTTTAAACTTCAAATTAGTGCTAACTAAATTACAATTGCATTTTGTTTTATTCCAAGTATGACTTTATCTGCAGCCGGCGTCACATTAAAATAAGAAATCGTTCGCGCACTGACCCTGCTTGTTGACTCACGTTTCACACCCACATTTGCAGTAAAGACTTATAGGTAATTAGTGGTCTTAAGCAGGGCTGCGCAGTCGGAGGTAAAATGTCCGACTTCAACTCTGACTCCGACTTTTCCAAAATTTCCGACTCCGACACCCTTTAAGTGAATGAAGTTTGGCTGTCAATAATTTGTAGCAACTAGCACTCAATGGAAATCGCGGTAGACGGCAAGAATTCACTGTTTCAACTAAAGTTTCGAAAGAACCTGTACCATTTCAACAGGAATTCCCAACTTAGGAGTGTGATCTAAAAATGATCCAATTGGACTTCCGGAGTCGGACAAAAAAATCCTACACCGACTCCTACTCCCAGCGTTGTTAGGAATCCGATTCCAACCAAAAACCTCCAACATCCTGGCGAGTCCGACACCGACTCCGCAACCCTGGTCTTAAGATAATACATGTCTCACCAAAAAGTCAATAATATTATTGCTTATTATACGTCTTTTCTGTAAACATAGAAATGCACAAATTTTACACTTACAATTGCGGTAAATAAGTTGAAAACTGGATTACTCCGACCGAAGCTGTTCCTTCTTGCGAAATATCAAACTGCATCGTGACATTCTTAACCCACTGTTTCATAGTATCAAAGTTTTTAGGATTATCCTTGTTGATGGATGATGAACCATCCAGGAGGAAAATGATGTCAACCCTTTGATGGGGACAATCTGAAAGCAATAAGTACAGATATTTATCATGGCTCGGAAACGTTTGAAAGAATGTTCAGCATTAGTGTGAATCAGAAATCTAAAATGCCTCAAAAGATAGGAAGGAAAAAATGCCTTTGCTTGGGACAAATACGCTTAACTAAGAGCAACCTTTCTGCATGTGAGAAAATGCAACCAATAGTAACAACTTGAAGCGCGAGCAAGAATTGGAAGAAAATTAATTGTTTCTCCAAGTTCACTTCCCGAAATGTTTCAATAAAGCTACAGTTATCGAGTGTATGACAACATGACCAACATGAGCAGAGGTAATGTCTCAAGCGTTTCTTCACATGCTTGTATTTAGTTGCCGATTATTACGGGTGAGTTGTTGAGTGTTTGGAAAAGAGTCCGTCATGACATTGGCAAATCACGATGCCCAAGGCAAACATATTAACAAGGCAGTTCACTTATGAGAATTGCATCTTAAGCAAAGCCAGTTGATAAAAATATAAGTGAGGATGCTTTCAACTATTGTCCTTCTTGTTATAAACTAATGTTTTTTCCTTCGTTAGTGAAACATAAGTCGTCCGATTTTTCTTTAAGCGGGCGTGAATCGTAATTAATTACTTACTGTAATGAGGAAAAATCTTTTTTGGACTCCAGTTAAAATCGAGAGCTTCTCGTATATAACAATTTCCCAGCTGATGCACAGAAGAATCGCACAGAGTAGCTTCAAGAACTGAGCAAGCCTAGTAAAGAGTTGCATGAACGACCATTTTACAAATACTGTAACAGCATTAATTTTTTTCCTGATTGTTTTTTTTAGTTGAAGCACAATAAAACCGTTGCTTCCCGACGAAGATGGCATAAACGGCAGTTCCCGCACGTCCATAGTTTTCCGCACTATTTAATATTTTGGATGGAAGCTGCTTGGACATTACGGTGGAACAAATTAACATGGCTTTACAAAGGAAATACGTGTCTTGTCTGCATTTTATCATTCTTAATTAAGGCAGAAAACGCATTGTTCTAATTCAGTGATAACACCAAGAGTTTCATTTCAGATAACCTACAACAATTTTCCTTTGCCAGCCATAAGCAAAATTTATGCTATAGCCATCGTCGATGATTGGTGTTGAGGAGGGAGGCGTGATGTTGATACAGGAACTTGTGAATGACGCATAGTTTACTTTGCAACGAAGTAAAACTGTTGGTGGGAGGAAGGTGAGTGAATCATTCTCGGTATTGCAACCAGGACATGTCACCAATACCCTGCAACAATGCATTGTTACGTTTGTCTACGTTGCACAACATCGCAACATTACCTCTGTTTCTATTCTTCTTTAGCAAAATATTTGTCTCATCCTGAGTATAGTGTGGCCTTATAATTGTTGTTCACCATCTAGTAAAATTTACTAATAAACTAGAAGATAGTGGCGATGGATTTGTTTACAGCAACCCTATACCATTTCATTTTGTGGATTGATTTACATACACATTCCTGTCTTTATTTTCGTGAATGTGACAATTTTCTGTTTACTAAACAAAAATGAGTTTACTGGGTTTACACCTGAATACGGCATAAAACTGGTAAAGTACAATTTGATTATTTCCATTTATATTTTTGCAATTGTTCGAATTAGATCAGTTCAAGATATTGAGGTTGTTCTCGAAAAGGTACTTGGTTTTCGAATACTTTGATTTCTTTCAACTCCAGGTTGATCAACTTATAAAAATATTTAAAAACTTCAACATTAAAATCTATTGATTCTATGCTTTGGTAAGTCTGTTTTTTCCTTAGGTACAAATTTCTTCTTTGCAGCACCTTTCGGCTTTACCCCAGTAGTTTTAAAAGTTTTTGCACTTGAAAATAGTAATGTTCTACAGATTGAAATTTAGTGAAATTTTGTAGCTAACCCTGCAGTCAAGTGCATCTCCAGGTAATCTGTAATCTAATTTTATGGGTAGCTTGCATCTCAGAAGATACAACCGCATGAAAAATGTCTTGCGTTAATGCAGAAACTTGTTTACGTTTACAAGATTAATAATGTTACAAAGCAACCTTGACCTCTCAGAGAACGTACAAAAACTAAAATTTTGACGGCATTAAAATCACTAGCTCTAAAACTATACGCCAGCCCTGGTCACATCACAATGGGTTTGAGCATCAGGTTACTGGTATAGGCGGAATCACCTGTTTTCAATATTCTCCAGGGCAAAGACATATCCAAAGAAGCTTGATTTTTGTGTCTCATGATGTGATACAAAACCAACAGATCTGTATTCAACTCCAAATGCCTGAATTTCACCAATTAACAAAAGAGCTATACTCCATATTGCACCGCCCTTTAGCATTTTATTTTTGCAGATACAAAAGTAACAATCGTTTAGCCTCATGCTTAAAAATTTGAGCGTTTCGTTGCATGTCTGATTTTTATAAGAGTTCCAAAGTGATTTTCGGAAGTGACTCATCATTACTGATGCATCTAGGTCGACCAGCGTGCAGATAAGCTATACTCGTTTACCGTTTGAAAACATTGTCAAACTGCCAAAGTAGTACATTCACTGCATAGGCAAAACCATGAAGAGGAATGGAAGACAAGTAATGGAATTGTTGAGGTTAGGAGATATCATTAGCTATATCAAAGACTTGATTGGAACCAGGGCGTAACGAGGGGGCAAGGGGGCGCAATTCCCCGGGTCCAGATCGCTATGGGGGCGACGAATCACTGCGGGTCGCAGAAAAGTCCCAACAATGTCACAAGTACTTTCTTCAATACAGTACATTTGCTTTCGAAAGACCTTAGGTTCGAACATGGAGGGCACCAAGCTTGCTACTTGTCCCGGGCGCCATCTAACCTCGTTGCGGCCTGGTTGGAAATGTATTAGTTAGATAGCATTCGGCTTTTGAAAACAATTTGAAGGCATACAGATTTAAACGTGTGTCTTATCCTACACTTGGTATAGGAACAGGGGCGACTCCATGTCATCAGCATCACTCGGGTTCATCACGTAGTTTATGCTGACTGGCACTGCATACAACCGTTTGAAGCTTGCGTCATTGAAATTTCCCTTTGCTCTCATTCTTGCTTGCACTATCGTTGCTTTGTGACGTTATTGACGTAACAATGAATGAGAAATTATTTTGAGAACTTGTCCACTGTTGCATAACGTTCGTCACAAAGCAATGGTAACACCAGTTAGTCCTCGGCGTACCAGACTCATTCATATTAGCCCGAGTTACTGGAGAATTATCGTTGGTTTGAAATTATTCTCGAATGGGAATTGACCATTGGATTGAAATTCATACCCAATGTTCAATGCAAATCCATTTCTTCAAAAAAACATTCACTCTGATATGAATTATATTTTTTTAAATACTGAATTGTAGAGGGCAGCTCGGGCTCTAACTGAAGAACCTGAGTAAATCGCGAGCAAATGAAGTCGAGCGCACGCCTACTACGAACGATATATTTTTATTCAGGTCGCCTGCAACATGAACTCGAAAGGCCAGTCATAGAACGAAAATATATGAACATTGAGAAGGCCCAATAAAAAGAACCCGATTCAACAACCTTAATCAGTGAAGTGTGTGGTGGCACAAACACACAAAGCAAACAAGCTCGCGTTCTCAGTAGTGGTCTTATTGTAGGGTTACCATATCTGATGAGGTGCAATTCCTGACAGATTTATGTTAGTCACTGTAACCAATTTTTGCGACGAAAACATTTTATTTTGGTATAAATTCCGGATGCATCTGAAGCACATTGCCACCGTCGCTTTCCCGTGAGAATAGGATAAATAATACTGTAATACAAAACGAAAACAGCAAAAATTAACTTCATCTTCTATTTTACACCCCGTTGTGACAAAATAATTTGTCACTATACTTGATCAGGAAGCTCCACTCACTGCTATGCAATGTTTATCAGAACTGAGATGTGATTCCCTTGTAGGAAACCGAGATGTATGTTCCTGGTTTACAAACTAAGCATTCTGCTTCCCATTCATTTCTACCTTTCCGGAAACATGGATGTATTGCCGTCATCTCGTCAGTAAATTTACATTTTCGCTTAGCCATTTTTAACAGCAAAAATCACAAAGTTTAATCTTTAGCACTAAATAATTCTTACTGTGATATCATTGCGGTTAGATTTCATCAAATGCATTATTCCAAAATCCCGGACATTGAAGCACTTTTTAACATTTCTCCCTGACGCATATTTGGCCACTAAAATCCCGGACATGTCCGGGAAAAACCTGACGTATGACAACCCTATCTTAGTGAGTGTGCAGGGTGTGGAAGGGTGGGCAAAATTAGGCCCCCATTTTCAATTTATTTTAAATTTAAATTGAGGTGGCCCCAAATTTTAGTTTACGCGCTTTAAAAAATTTATGAGATTTTCTTTGTGATTGTATTTTTGTTATAATGATTACACAATAAAACTTAAGTTGATTTGCTACCGTGTATGTTGCTATTAATAATATGTTTTACCATATTTTAATTTTCAACCTGAATATAACAAGCGAAACTGAAATGATGAAACATAAACAGCTTTCTGTATGATCAAAGGACAAGAGCCCCAGTCAAAATGTGAAAGGCCCTCAACCAAAATGTTAGGGTCCCCTAATCAAAAGATAAGGAGGCCTATTAGTCTTTGGTTATACATATATAGCCTACCTACAGGGCCGGAGATACCATTAGGCGATCTAGGCGGTTGGCTAGGGCGCTGAGACGAAAGGGGCGCCAAAAAGGACCAAAATAGAATTGTTTTCAGGAAGTGACGAACATAAACCAAGTGAAAGTGAAGGAACATGATGAAAGTGAAAAGAACACACGTTCATGCAGTTTATGAGAAGATACAGGTACTATACCATTTCAGGTTTGGTGCAGAAGGATTATTCTTATCAATTTCAATTATACTAGAATGTATACATAAGCTATGTCGCAATTTGGTATAAATTTTATTCATCTAATAAACTTTTCTCGTGCAAAACAAACGTCCTTTTTCCATAATCTACAATGTGACGATATATAGAACAAGGATTTTTGTTTAGGAGAGTTGGGTGCTGTCATGGATCTTGCCTAGGGTGCTTATAAATCTATCAATGGCGTTCTGTCAGGGCCAGCAGGCATGCATTTCAGACCATACTTTATCAAGTTCACTGCAAAATTGTAAGGTTGCCATCTATGTTTTTTCATTTCTTGATTTTCCCTGACTGCGCCGCTTTTTTCTAGAGTAGGCCTACAGGTTTGTGTCAATACCTTTACGAAATCATCTCTCAGCTATCCAGTATAGTCAGGTTAGGAAACGGTACCGAAACGCCAGCATGGTTGATGTTAGTAGCCGATTTAACCAGTCAAATTTATAGTATGGAACGCACCGCCGGAATCTGTTTATTTAAGCGAACAGATTCCAGCTGGGTAATTCACGAATGTCAGTGGTTCGTTCTGTATGTGGAACTTCCTCGATTTTTACGACACCAGATTAACAATGGGCCCGCGACTGTGAGTATCTGACGCTTCTGCAGTTGAATCATCGCAGAAGCTGTAGCATGGTAGGGAGGCAGGCGGGGTACTGCAAGGTGGTTGAAATTTTTATTTTCAATGGCATTCATTTTAGCCACAAGCAGAAAAAAGGAAACTCGCTTTGACTATAACGTAGAAGATGACGCCATAGAGCAGTGGTTGTGGTTTTCAAACGTTTAGTGTCTGTGGATCCCTTTCACTGCACCCAAAACCTCTGCGGACCCCTTCGTTTTGTCAAAGATTTTTCGTATATTGGTAAATTAGATTTGACCGTTTCTTAGCATGAGCACCTCAATCGCTCTGGCAAGAAACAAATTTAAAGCTTCGACTTGCCACCAATTGACGCCACCAAAATCAAATAAAAAAGGTCAGTCGACTTGCAATATGAACATATCAAACTACAGTTGTGGTGCGATTAAGCTGATCGAGTAATGGCCCAAATGAGCGGATAAAGACTGATGGATTTTCTTGATTGGATTTTGGTTTTAAGAACCCCGTAAGACTGTAAAACACATTCATGGACAACTTAGGTTTTCATGGACCCCCAGGGTGAACAACTACCATTGAGGATCCCGAGAAAAACTTCAAGGTCAACTTTTGATGCGCGAAATTCGACATAGCTACTGTATCTCATCTAATGAGAAACACTTCCAGCAGGTACAGGAGCATAGCTCTGTCTTTAGCTTTCTCTATGACTTCAGAAATGTTCAGTCCAGCAAACCAAATCAAGTTCCTTCTTCATCACTGCAAAACCTTGGAATACACATCAGGGGTGTAGTGCTAAAAAGAGATGTGGGAATGCCGTTCCCACATCAAATAAAAAGCAAGACTGCACCAAATAATTCGAATAAAGCAAGCATTCGCCTACAAGGATTTCCACACTGGATCTTCCTGTTTCATTACAGACTTCTGACTAGCAGCGCGAATCTGCTTGTCGATAGCACATCTGTGAGATCGCAGCCATGTTTTGATGTAATCTAAATCTTCAAGTAACGTTATTAGTGCCAAAGGTGTGGTAACGCGTTCCAACCCCACTACACCCCTGATAAACATTAGTAGCTAAGATATTGACGCAGACAGAGGAACTCTGCCTATGGTTTCTTCAAAGAGATTCTGTGGAAATTTTGCATTTTCGTCACAGACACAGTCTGATAAAACGTTTCCCAAACATGTCAGCAGACTTCCGAATTGCCCTAACCCTCCCTGTGTCCATTGCAGAGGTGGCCGGAGTCACTTTTCAGACTCCGACTCCGCTCCTGTTCAAAAAGTTTTGAATCCGGATCCGGATCCGGGTCTGGCATTTCTTCAATTTTGAGAATCCGACTCCTGTTCAGACTCAAA
>Ga0210059_1013533_pt1 | contig 12196 bp, 10 predicted proteins | sample Ectturendosymbi2_FD_188042 | JGI IMG/M metagenome (GOLD analysis project Ga0210059, IMG submission 188042) | Ecteinascidia turbinata endosymbiont from Florida, USA - Sample 2 (SPAdes) (version 2) | ecosystem: Host-associated > Tunicates > Ascidians > Unclassified | place: Key West, Florida...
AATTCACAGCAATATGTGGTGCTATACACAGAAATGAGTTATACACTGGCATTTTAGTGCAGAGTGGCATTGACTAAATTGAGTAATGTTTTTTTAGCCAGATTTTATTGCGTTTCGGTCAGTTTTATTTCTACAGCAGACAAGTTTGCAACAAACAGTTAACTAACTGGACAGTCATCACCGATACATTAACATTGAATAGATTTACAAGGAACGCAAAGCATGGTTTCAACTCTTAGAAATGGTCAAATCTGGCTTGGAACTCCTCCAGTAGTCTTACAATTTATTTTAGTATTATTTCACTCTGTGGTCTGCAATTGCGTCTTCGCGAAAAATATTCGTTCGCATTCTGACATTGAGAAAATGGCAGAATGCTTTTGACAATATCTGTTTTTGAAAAATTTTAATTTTACTGTGGGAACTTAAGTAGTCTAACTTACGATTTAGGTTTCCTGTCATTGTTATCAAATCGGGCAGACTCCCTGGTGACCATTGTTCCCTCTTAAGGTGCGCAACTGCGCAGAACTACCAAAGCATTTGCGCAGTGAAATCTCACTCTTGCGCACTTGCAACATTCCAAATTTGATATCGTATATACATCGAAGAGCGCTGTCGAAACGTTTCACCAGTTGTGTGTCTACATGGTTGTGAAATTGCATGCGCACTAAAACAAACATTTGCTCAATGTAAAGCTTTTTTACAGGGAACACTGCTGGTGACTAACTTCACGAACTTGTGTAAACACATTGATAAATGAAACAAACGTTAAATTTGAGGCAACAACTCTATCAATTTGATATATTGCTATTTATCTACTAGAAGAGCCACGCAAAATATGTCGGCGACCCGCATTTCTCCCGCCATTGGTATAAACCTACGTGCCTTACCGCTATCAGCAGTCACTGTCTCGCTGCATTACTTGCCACGATGTCTGTGTTCAATAGTTACAGTACATGCGGCAAAACGCCTACTATCGTGGCTTGAAGTGCATCTTTGAAGATTTGTTGGCATGTTATTGTTACGCAACAAAGGCCAATAGTAGAACAATTCGCTCCCGAGTTTCGCAACCTGCCTCTGCAGGCAAAGAAGCGGATTTAGTGAACTGCAAGCTCATAATTCCATGTTATCAAAATAATGAACCCGACTCTTGTGCATTGTGAGTGTCATATCGGCAAACAAACTGTCATTGCAATATTAACCCAACTAATCAGAATTAAACTGCTGATTTAATGTTTTCTAGAAATTTTTGCTTCTTAGTCCCAATTTCCAGGGAGGGAAAATATCCGTTTTGCCCTCCCCTGCGGACGCCCATGCGCAGAAGCACTTAGCCGAAAGCAGCGCTATAAAAGTGTAAAAAAGTGGTGTGATTTTATTGTTACTATTGCACTGCATCTACAATCCATTTAACAACCTATTTTACACAGTGGCGCACGCAGAAATTTTCATGGGGGGGTTTTCATTCAGTAGCACATGGTGGCATTTGTATTTGGTGTACGCTGTTTGTGACGTCACAATATGACGTCTTATTCATGTTTCCCAACCAACATTTTGGGGAAGTTTGTTGACATGATATGCATATTCGTCTACACGCAATCCTCTTAATTTGTGTCATTGAACTGAATATAAACTATCAGCGCACCGGGTTAGGATATCGGAGGAAAATTAACCCAACGCTACGACACAGCAGTTCATCACTGCAAAAATATCAGGCTGCGCGTTAAAACAGGGGAGTAAAACACGCTCATCGCTGTGTCGGAGCATTTTACAACTGCAAAATGAGGCTGCACTGATGTCTTGTCGAATACGAGCAGTGGAGCACAGAAAGTGTGCGCCTGGACTCAGGGCCGGCCTTAAGCTGATGCAACCGATGCAGCTGCATTGGGCCCCGCGCCTCTGAGGGCTCCGCGCCATGGTGTTTGGGTAGATTATTCATTTTTGCCAGATACACCTTGCGCTTGAGAATTCAGTAGAAACGCCATATAAATTTCGTTGTTAACAAAGAGCGCTCTCGTCAGAATTAGCAAATTTCCTCTCGAACATTAGCAAACGTGATCAATTCTCGCGTTAGTGCTGTACTGCATATCTGCGCTCTACCACGATCGTAACACTGTTGACTGAACATCATGACGTCATAAAATCACTGTTCAGAGGGGCCCGCGCCTAGGTCTTGCATTGGGCCCCGCATCTGCTAGGGCCTGCCCTGCCTGGACTGTCTGACGCACACCCCGGTTTGCAAAATCGAATCTTGCTAAAATACTCAAGAATTGAGAATGCGCATAAAGTACGCAAGTAAACTTTCGATTTTTGTTATGTATAGGAGTCCAGCAAATTTTTAGTTTTCCTTTTTCCCTGCTGAGACATAGTCAAATGCCTGATTGCTTCTGTGTTAACAACTGCTGATTTTGAGCTCGTGCAACAGGTTTATCATCCCACAGAAACTGTTAATGTAGGCATGCGGCCCGCAATTGCGCTGCTCAACCATAGCAGACAAAACAAAGACAACGTTTCCGACAAAGTGAACCATCGCGGAACACAATCTTAAATATGCCTAGTGGTCGAAAGGTCTGCAAAAAGTGGTGAGATGGTTTCTGGATGCAGACGATAACCCAGATTCCCACCAAAATCTAATTATTACATTTTGGCCCATTTACAATGTTCCGTGAAATTTGCATGCAAATTCATTCCGTGGTAATTGCATTAAAACGACAAATTAACAAGCAAAAAGTATACGAAAACAATTAATCTCCTTTGCGCAGGTAATAAAGTTTTCGTAAAATATCAAGCTCAAGGGGGGGAGGGTTAACCCCAAAACCCTCCCTTGCGTACGCCCTTGATTTTACATAGATTACGCGCACTGTATCTGGCCCTCCAGTGGCCAGGCAGTCGCGAATTCGGCCCTCGGGTCACAAAGTTTGGCCGCCCCTGGATAAAGCTATTCACACAGGAACATTGGCCACACTCACAGCAATGGATACTTCAAACTTGTGGATACATTGCTACAGATTCACTCGGGTTTCTTTTCACACAGTATAAAACTACATGCCTTTCCGCCATCAGCGGTCACTGTGTCGCTGCATTACCTGCCATGATTTCTTCGTTCAACAGCAACATGCGGCAAAACGCCTACTATCGTAATCGTAACTTGAAGGTTGAAGTAAACCTCTCAAGGTGTGCTGCCACGCTATTGCTGCGCAATAAAGACCAACAGCAGAAGAATCGGCTCCCATGTTCGGCAACGCAAGGGAGCGGATACGAGTGAACTGTAAGCTCACTACTGCATTCGGCCAGAACCACTTCTTGTGCTGTGTGAGTGAGTGTCATACCGGTAAATAAACTGTCAGTGCAAGAATAAAAACAATTAATCGGAATTGAGCTGTTGAGTTCATGTTTTCTAGAAAATTTTGGTTCTTAGTCCCAATTTCCAGGGGGGAAAATGCCCGTTTTGTCCCCCCTGCGGACGCCCATGGTCGTTACGCAATAACACCATAATACAAAATGCGCCTGGTTCCGCGGTTAGAGGCTCCTGCATTAATTTATGAAAACCTTTCACCGCGTTATTTCATCGGCACGGAGGTTTTCTCGCCATTACAAACACTGCAATTCAATTTCTGGACGTGTCAGTTTCAAATTTCGCATTCCAGCTGTTGCTCCTAATTTAGCAGAAACTCACCTCCCGCTGCCTTCAGTTTCGCCCTTCGTGGAATGAAATGACGGTTCCCAGGAGGTCTTGCACTGCATCCATAGTCGCCGTACGATGACGTTCCATCTAATTCAAACCTGTGCGTATTAGATTCTTCAGCAAAAAACAATTCAAACAAAAACTCCTAAAATAAAAAATACCATCATCGCTAACAACGCTACAACAGAACCTATAGCTAGGACAACTTGAAGAGAGCATTTCATGGAAGGTTAAATAATTTTATAGACAAAATGGCTGGTTCAGTCTAGGGATTATAAATCCCTATTGAACTAGCAACAACACTGTAATTTCAAGGATGCAAAGCTTTTACAAGTTGCACATCACCGTGAAACAATTATTGCTAACATTGCAAGTCTTAACGTCTCGTGCATCAACAGGGACCAGATCCCTTCATCTTTGGGATAATGCAAGGTGTCTCAAAAATGTTATCATTATGAAACCTATTAGTTTGACAAATTCAATTCAACGGTTCTCAAATTTCAAGAGCATGTGTGGAAGCACCTGAAAATGTTATGTTTCTTGCGTTTATCTTTTCACGTGTAGAAATGGCATTGACTTTAACAGAAAAGGCGTCTTGTGTGTTACAATAGGCTCGAACACAGTCGAATAAGACTGTACAGCGCGTATTTCATGAAGAATACCATGAAAAAGCACTAGCTACAGTCAGGCTCTCCCTGCAAAACGTTTTTCCCCCTCTGGAAAAATGTGTTGGACATAGTTAAAAAAATTGGGGCCCCTATCACAAAACTCTTCGACCCCTGGTGTCCCAAGCTGATTACGGGCCTGGCTGCACTACAGATTCGACAACGGCGCAAAAGTTTATTTGTGTGGGGCCAAAAGGAGCTGGATGACCACCAGGTCTTTTTAAATTGCTTACAAAATGCATATACATTTGAAACTGTCCATTTACTTGTTATGAATAAATATTGTTACTGAACATCAGGCGCGCAACCAGGGGGGGCATTTGGGGCATTTGCCCCCCTCCCCAAAATTTCAAAATATTGCATGGCAGTTTTAACATTTGTAGAAGCTTTCAAAGAATAAAGAAGAAATTTTATATTCTAATCTTTTTTAAGAAATCTTATTGGGATTTTTCTTTGTCCTACTGGTAAATTATCCCCTTACTCAATTTATCTTGAGACAGATTGTCTGATCGAAAATTTCGTAAACGATTGGTATTTAACCACAAATATGCTGGAAGTGTCAAAACTTAGTAGATAGTTTAAAATGTTCGTATTTTCTAAGGCATTTTTTATCTATTTATTCGTGTACTATTTTTTAGACAGGCCTCAATTTGTCCTCATGAAACTTTATAACATTAGGGTACCGTTGAACCGTGCAAATTCCTGAAACTTTCAAATTGATAAGAGAAATCTTGACATAACAGTTAGTTCCTCGTCAAACCGCTTGTTCTTCTACGACCTCTTAATTATTATTTTTGTTATCGGCAAAGCGGATCACCATTATTAACGTAATACATTTCTTTAAAAAATAGTTGTTTAGCTGCATTTTCGGTTCGAAACCTAATAGTTTTTAACTAAATTTAGCGTGAGGACTGTTTCACGTTTTAGTGTCTTTCTGGGTTGATCCCAATACCACGGCCTGGCAAAAAGGTTTAGTAAAGTGTCATATGAGTGCTAGTCAAGTGTTGAACACACCTACTAGACCGCTTTGGTTTCAAATGACGCTTTACAAGACCCTAACGTTTGCAACCAGTGCAAGCCCTGAAAGCGCATAGCCTGAAACCTGGCATCCATGAGTTGTGTGAAAGTTTTTAGAAGCAGAAAAAGCCGTTTTGCCCCAAACACACCTGATCCGTTATGCGCCAAAGGCACAAGACACCTGATCCGTTTTGCCCGAAATGGGAGCATTCAAAGATCCCCTCACCCTTGGCTATCTTTCAAGTTTGGGATCTTCATTTGTGATAGAAATTCAAGTACATGCTAGAAGAATAGGGATAGAACGAATTTGCGAAAACAAGACGAAAATTAGGCAGGTTTACTACTGTAGTAGCCTATACGTGTGCCACACTAAAGCCATGACTACATTAGTTGAGTGCGGAACCAGGTGTTTTTATGAGGATACTAATTTTTACCCTGTCCTGATCGTTCGGTCTGCATCTTGATTAAAACTGAAATGTTCTCATTTTCGGAAATGTTGCGAAGAGAACTTTTATCTGCGTGTCAGACTTGTGCAGAATCACATGGAAATATTTTCAACTGCAGCAAAACCGTTTGTATCACGTTTAAGGCTAAGAGTGCAAAAAGCACACTCACCCCATTACTGACACGTGGGTGGTAAAAATCTAAATTATGTTAACCACTACAAATATCTGGCAGCTGTACTGGATTCTGACCCTCAGATGACAAAGACATTCAGAGACAACTGCGATAAAAATATTGTGCAGCAAACAAGCTGCGAGCCTCTTTTTCCCGAGGTTCAAATGCAGTTAAAATGCACTTTTTCGTTCCTTTCTATGGTGGAATTTCAGAAAGTCATGCATGCAAAGATTGCGTGTGGCCTATAATTTTGGATGCAGAGCTCTATACAACCTGCCCTGGAGAGCGAGTGTTAGTGGTCATGACTCATCAGGTTCAATGTAACATTCCTACATTTGAGGCACTATTAAGAAAAAATACGCACTTGATTCTCGAAAGATGCAGAAGGTCTAATAACGTAATGGTTGCCTGCTTTGACGCAGTTAGATTGTTTATATTCGTCCATATTCTTTGAACACTACAACCGCATTTTACGTTGTGGCTGAGTGCTCAGACATTGCAGTATTTGTTCGTTTGAGCGTGTGCATGTCACAATGCATTCATACTTTGCCTGGGTTTGACCAGTTCAGGAATTAGCGTCCCACTCTGCAGTAGTGCTGTACCAAGTGAACAAATCGTGTTAAGAATGCGTATGTAAACCTGAGTCTCGGCCTCCAACGCCGTTACAAAACGTTCTGTTAAGTAAGTTTCTGTAGCCCGGTGTCAAGCTAAATTTCTGACCTATTATTTTTTGCCAGTTATTTTGCTTCTCAGAGTAAAGAAATAAAGTTTGGCGATTACTTTTTTGGTGTGTGCTGTGTAAATTAAAACTTTTTGGTTAGATGTCAGATATTCACAACAAGCTACAGTACGGGAATAAGTAAAACCAGTGAAAAATATTGGACTTAACCTTAACTTCAATTATTTTTCTTTTTCTAAACTGTAACATAAACCCTAACCCGACACACTTACCCAAACACCAGCCCCTAAGCCCTAATCATCAGTTCTCTCAGCGTATTTGATATAGGCCTATAGAATGTTGCTCTGTGCATGCGTACACGGTGTGAAGTCAGAAATTTCGCTTGACACCGGTGATTCAACATCCAACTCTGTTGCAAAGCGTTCTGTTTTGTCTGTTTTTATTAACCAGCGTTATGCAGAATGTGTGTGTTTGTACTATGGACTTTGTGTCTGCGGGCAAAAATACATTATTATTATATGTGACCGTTTGCGAAAAAGTTGCACTACGGTTGAATAAGCACGATGACGTCATCGAATGAAATTTCATGAAAATTGCCCCCCCCGAAATGAAGAGCTGGTTGCGCCCCTGCTGAACACTAAATCTGTTTAATTTCATACGTCTAAAGGTAATAGCTATTCAGATATACAAATATTAAATGATAACAAATTTTGTGAAACACCCTGTAATGTACTACTGTTCTCACCTATTCCTACGACGGAAGCACTTCAATGAATTGCATTAGATTATTGGAAAGAAGCAAAAGCTTCTGATTATGTTAAACAATTCCACTTCCCGAAAAAAATCCAAGTATCGCAACATGTTAGTTTGGTGGGACAGCCCTTGAAGACGGAAACTATAAGATGGACTTGTCTTAGACTTAGACCAACGTAGTGAATTTTACTTCTGAATGTCCGCAAGAGAAAAAGTATAAATCTTGTAGTATGTGTTCACATGTCAAATCTATTGAATTTCACCAAAGCAGAAAAAACTATGGCACAACACAACTTACCTGGGCTCTTCAAGGTGACGTGGTTTGGCGTATCTTGCACCGGAAGGTTTTAATTGAGTGTTTGGTAGTCCTTCGGGTGTTTTGCTTATTCGAGCTTGTTTGTGAGGGCTGTTCTTTTCTTTATCCATTGTCGTTGTAGGATTCTCTATCGTTTAGTAGCCCTACACCTTCTTCCCTTGAGGGCAAACATTTGGGAGTTTTACTGTGGAAGATTTCTTCCAGGCCGATGCTTAATATTGAACGTATGCTACTACACAACGACAAGATATAGCCAACAATGTGCTCCGTTGGCTGAGACTACGTAATTGTTGCGTCACAAGCGGAAATTTTAACCACTGTGCTTGAGCAGCTAACCCAGGTGTCGTGAAAAATAGAAGTATGATTGATGCGCATTTCAACCTTCTGACGTTCACATTTCAGACTTATGAAATATCTCATAGCTTCTAGAGTCCTTCACCTTCTATGAAATCCATGATTTATAAGTCACACATGCTTCAAACGGTTAGCCTATGCGTTTGAAGTACAGGTCAACAATAATCATGTTATCTTGTCATCAGGACCTCCAAGAGCAGTAGACCCCTCCCTGATGGTCCATGGACCATCTTTCTTGTCACATTTTGTGGGGTGCAGCTGTTCTTCCAAGTTGATCTCATTGGTATCACGTTGGGCTACATCATTCACGCACCAGCTAACTTCATCAGAGCAGAGAGAGAAAAAGGCTTAAATACGAAAACAATGGTTACCTTCAAAAGACCTACCACAATTGGACAAAAGCTAACAACCACAAGCACCTAGCTTTAAGCAAGACAAAAAAGCAAATTGAAATGGAAGGTGCGTGAAGGCCTTGCAAGCACTGTGCAATTTGTGGTTGCCATGGAAAAAACAATAAATCCATGGTGCCATGTGTTTCACGAATAATGACAAAAAATAAAACTTTCCCACGAAGCCTAAACCTGATGTGAGCAAACTATGGTAGTTATGTGGCGACTTGTGTAAATGCAATTCTGCAGGCGAAACAGCAGCCTGAACAAATTTTCCACAGGATGGGCATCGCATCCAAGTAATTGGATTTGGAATAAACCAGATATCAGGGATGACAGTGGCCAAATGGTTTCATTGAGGAACTATCCAGTGTTCCACGCAGGCTTGTAACTAGGGGGGTGCAGGGGGATGAATATCCCCCTGAAAAAATTTTCGTCACCCCTGGAAAAATGCGTTGGACACAATTTAAAACTATTGGATATAGTTTAAGAAATTTGGGCCCTTCTCAGAAAACTTTTCGCTCCCCTGCTGTCCCAAGCTGGTTACGGGCCTGGTTCCTTGACATGACAAATAAACTACCTATCTATGAAGCTTTGACTGTTACTTTTGTATAACAACCCAGTTTTCACTCTCTGGATACCTGCGAAGATATTTTGACAAATGCAACGCACACGTTAACATTCAAAGCATGATCCTTCCCCCTGTGAAATAATTATGTACCATTTGCGATGTTCAATGATTTTCTCATTTCGCTTTGCCGACTTGTTTTGATTTTTCTTACCGCCCACATAGTAATCGATATTGACACTTTTTCAGGGGTGGGCAAACATTTTCTACGAAGCGCGAAATCCAAAAGTTTATTGCAACCGCGTCCGCATATGTTATATCTATAATCCCTTTAAAAAGATTTTTTTAATTAGTTAGCACAAAATGAAGGCAACAATAGTCACTTCCGGTTGAGTAACAAGGCGGTTTCGAATGAAACGTGTGAAATAAAATCTCGAGAATTCTAATCTAATCGATGAAATTACTTTAACATAGACTCGAAATATGTACTATCCATGTACGTGTGACTGCCTGCGTGCCGCACAAAATGCTCTCGCGGACCGTAGTTTGTCTACTCCTGCTTTTAAGAAGTTTAGTCCTACCATTTAACTAGACGATCGAAGCTTGTGGTTCTTCTGCATCCAACAGAAGTAAATTCGGTTGAACCATGAAAATATGTTATTTTCAAGGGCATTTGTGCACTTTTTAGCCACATAAGGTCTTTAAGACCAAAATATCTACATGATTTAGCTCACAAATATGTTACAATGTTGCAGAATACTGGTGCTACTATATGCGTAATTGACACACTGATCTGCCCATGCCTAAATTGGTCGTATTTCCTTTTGTTGCTCGACAGGTATCGTATCCATAGGTCAAGATGGGCACATATTCCTTTTGTTTCACGACAGTTACCCAAGGCCAAATTGGGTAAACCTTTTGTTGCACGTCAAGAACGCAAGGGTCCATGACACTGAAAAGGTTGGGAACCACCACTGTCCAAGAGGATCTTTTCTGTCGAGACAAGGCCAGTTTGACAACCCTCAGCGCATAGTAGATCTGTATAGCGTAAAATTTGGAAAAAAATTCAGCAGTTTTTTCCAAACACGATGTGAAGAGCCATAAAAAAGTCAAACTATTTTTTCCCAAGCTCCCATGCCTCAAACCGTCAGGGTCTCACTGTTGTCAACCAATCATATTCAGGCTTCTATAAAAACTTTTTGTCGCTGTGCGCTGTACAAAAGCTGCAAATGTGGAGGACATGGCTCCTCCCCTGACTACGCCTGAGAGCCACATTATGAGAACTTGACCACTGACTGTGATGCAACGATGACAGTAGCTGTGCCCCGCTACAAACGGTTTTTACAGCTTATTTCCTGCGAAGTGGCCAGGAACTCAAAACAGCTACGAATAAAATGAAAAACGTAATTTTATTTGAAAATTCAGGACATCGCGGGCCACGCGTTTGAGACCCTGGTGTAATCAGACGATTTTTTAGCTTATATTTACTGGACTTGCGAAAAAGTAATAACTGCTGGAATACTGGAAGCTGATTAATAGGTTACATGGTACGATGGTCTTGACATTCTTCAGTTTCTCGTGTTCTCACACCTGAAAAGCATTCCGCTCCTAATACATTCAGCAGAATTTCGCCGATTTATTTGGATTGTGAACCAGTATTTGCTTCTCTTCAATATTGCCCAACACATAGGCTACCCTGTAATGTGGTATGACAACCTTTCTGTATTGTTGTGTTCCTTTGCCAACCCCTATGATATTAACCATGTGCCTAAGCCAAATACGTAAATAAAAATAATCATGAAAATGACAAGTCACAGAAAATCAACCAGGTGCAAAATATATAGGAACGAAGCTACAACAAAGACAGCCAATAAGTCAATGCGAGTCTTAGTGCACAAATATTGTACAAGTCAGAGGAACAAAATCCGTCATCTCTGCAGCAGTTAATACTCCTGAAATTTTTAGTCTCTTATTTCTATAGCGCTACAATCCAACCAACGAAGTGTCGGATGATTACGTCATCGAGCAAAGCGGTGTTTCTGGTCAGTAGCTTCCATCTACAGATGAAGTGTGTTTTAAACGTCTCTTATAGACTTTGCTATTAGGCTAGAGAACGAATGTGTTTAGAAAATCAATCCTGCATAACGGGACTGATGCATTCAGACGCCGATGGACCTGTTGGGATGTTTATTAGCCTACAACAGTACTGTTTTGACAAGCGACCAACTGATTTGAATACATTTAAAGCTTTTCAAGGTGAAAACAAGCACTTGGCAGCTGGAAAAACTTCAATTTTTTCGGACAAAGTTGACTTCGCTGGAACGGTTCATACTGCGGCGGATGATCTTTCCCTGGTGCACTTTCCACATGCACGGGATTTTTCTGTGTTGTTGACATGGAGATGGGGATATTTGTGGAAGTAGCCTATACGAAAAAAGGCATCACACGATCACGCAACACGGTACAGTGTCCACGTAAAATGGTACACGGCTTTTTCGGTCGGTAGACTTTTAGTCGAAGCCCGGGAATGTGAGACACGTTATGCTTCAGGCTAATAGCTGCTTAAATCGCTTTGTCCGGGCTCGTATCACCGAAAAATGGTAACTTCCGCCTCAACTCGCTGATGACGCATTTTAGCCGCTTGGTTTGGTATTCATGCGCGCCGTCGGACGTACTGGCTGGAGAGTGAAAAGCCATAATCCCTGAATAAATACAGGGGCAACATGGCGTCGTCAGCTGCTGCGGGACTTAAATTGGAACACGTTTTCATCATCCATGACTGTTCTGTGCAAATGGATTTAACTTATAAATCCAGTTGTGTCGCGGTAATCTGACATTAGCGACGATTATGCTTCAGTCAGGCCGTATCTGGTTGCAACGGTGCGTCAATCTAGATCAGCAGTTGCCACAGTCAAAGTTTACAACTCCTGTAGTCACGCTGAGCGAGCGAAGCACTGGATTGGTTTGCAGATCAAACAATATGTGCGTGCTTGTCCGGGCGGATCAAAACCCGCCGCCTATCCTCCTTCTCAGGGTCGCAATCGGCTGATACTTTCGGGGGGCTGGGGTAAAATGAGTGTAACTAGCTGTAGTACCTAACAACTAAATATATATTTGAAAATTTCGTGGGGGGGAATTGCCCGGTTGCACCCCCACGA
>Ga0210059_1013535_pt1 | contig 12195 bp, 9 predicted proteins | sample Ectturendosymbi2_FD_188042 | JGI IMG/M metagenome (GOLD analysis project Ga0210059, IMG submission 188042) | Ecteinascidia turbinata endosymbiont from Florida, USA - Sample 2 (SPAdes) (version 2) | ecosystem: Host-associated > Tunicates > Ascidians > Unclassified | place: Key West, Florida...
CGAGCCGGATTCGAACCAGCGACCTATGGATATCTGTGATAGTTGGTTCCTCTACAGTCCACCGCTCTACCAACTGAGCTATCGAAGGTCTGCAAGTAGCAGTGGCAAGGCTTGTTAGTAGCAACACAAATTTTGCACTCTTTTTGCAATGATAACGATGCCCATTCTGGCGTCGCAAGCTATTGTGACGTGAACCATTGAGGCAATATATCACCAGATAGTGAGTCAATACCCACACTGGCCTTTTGGGATGTATACGGAGACCCAACGGTAATGGGTTAGTTAAAAGTAGGTTTGTTGAAAGCGATTGTTTGTGGATTTTCGATAGCTCCTTCGGAGGGGGTGCTTGAGAGGTTTTAGATATTTATGTGAGCCTTCTCCACATTTCATTTATTTTGTCTAAATTTACGTTAATTCAGTGCACGTTCATTAGGCCTCATAAATCAAATGAAATTAAGGGTATATATGGAAGAAAAATAGGTTGTCTCAGCCCTTAGCGATTGTACGGATAGTGATATGGCGTTTACTAAACCTCTGTGACGTGAATCACTGTTTTGTGGACATTGGTCCAAGATACGTTTGATGTAGACGTCATAATATTCGAAGTGTTTCTAGAGTTTGTTGAGCGTCACGTGATGCTTTTTGTGACGTTGTGCGGCAGGATGTTCAGGTTTGACTTCTCACTGAATTCCACGCAGTAAACCTACATCCTTCAATCTTGTTACTCTTCGATAAGTATTTATTTTGTCCACTTTGGAGCCATTTTGATATTTTACGCGTTCCCAGCATGACAAGATGTAGTGATGAAGCGCAGAGCAATGTTGAATTCCAGCCGATGTGTTTGTACCGCTATACAGAAAAACGTGTGGAAAACATGACATGCAAGTGTCTGGTCCAGATTTTGAATGGATCGATAATAATGATCACAAACAGGTTTTCCAAGGCTTCACTCACATTCCAACAAACATTTCATCTTTGTCTGCGAATCCAGCCATTGTCCACTGTGCGATCAGCGCCTGCAACTCCATGTTTGGCGTCGTTGAAACAACTGGAGGTTCTTGAAGCGGAAGTGTGCTTAGCGGGGACGTGATGGAGTGCCTGGTGTTTGCATTGTCACGTCACTGCATGGGATTTGTTGGCTTTTGCTACATCCATGTATCACCTTCGATAGCTCAGTTGGTAGAGCGGTGGACTGTAGAGGGTAATCTCGGATATCCATAGGTCGCTGGTTCGAATCCGGCTCGAAGGAATGTTTGTTTTTTCCACGTTGTGTGCAATTTATTTATTATTTTTTGAAGTCTCGCCACGTCTTTCATCACCGCGAGACGCCCGGGAAGAGCTTGAGGAGTACAGACGGTTGACGGCCCGTGTGGAGGACTTCGAGAGAAGGATTGATGCGTTGAAGCGACAAAGTGCTCGAGCGAAAAAACGGAGTATGTGTCTGAATTAGATTGTGATGCAATAACTGGAACTGGAACGAACACATCACTTTTAAGTTTGTAATTACGGACGGATGGACGGGAAACCTATTTATTGCGCTACAACGGACCGCATGAATTGTGGAATATTGCTGGCTGGCCTCCAATTTAATTAATTTTGTCATATAATTCCACCTTTCAAAGTAAACCAAGGAGAGAAGGCAGTGTCAAGGAGCGAGAGATACTTCACTGTCTACGTATCTGCTTGCGGCGGGGTCTCGTTTTGACGTAATGTTGTGTTCTAACTTGGGTAACGAAAAATGTTATGCGGGTCATATTTTTCGTGGGTCGCATTTGGCCTTCGGGCGGCAGGTTCCCCAGCTCTGATGTAATATTTTCGTCGCTCAACTCACAGCGCTGATGCTGCTTGTTTAGCGTGTAGGTGGGTGAAAGGTTATGGGAACAAGAAATAAAAAAGTAAACACTGGCGAGGTTTTGCTGTTGAACTTCAAATGAAAAGTGAACGGTTTAATTTCTTGCTTGAGCTTTGTTAACGTTATTTCCCCCATTTTGTTTTTCGGCCACTTGGTAGATGGTAAGAAGCAAATCCATCGCAGATGATGCTTCTGTAAGACAAAATGTTATACAATTCTTCTGATAAAGCTTTTTATTCGCTTCCAGATCCTTCTCCATCTCCACACTCAAACCGGTCTCACGATTCGCTGAGGAAGTCACGTGATGTTGCGGATGGCAAGTCGACACGGTCCGATGATTTCGATGCGCTAATGTTGGCGGCGACGAAGGACGTCCCGATATCACCGATCCGGCAAAGTGGGAGGACGCCAGACACAAAGTGAGGAAGTCCTACGCATGAGAAAGAGTGCAGAACATATCTCGGGAGCAAGTTGCTTTCTTTCAATTAATTGATTATGACGTTAATAAGCACATAGACAATGTACACTCAGACAGTCTTGTCCATACAACCAGTGTTGTCCTTGTCCTAGAAAGGTTGTAAGCGCAATGTCAAATAGTTTTCTTCGTTCAAAGCAATTTGATGATCGATGCTAAGATTTTTTATCCTTCCAGATTTTCTCACAGAGGAGAATTCACCGATTTTCTTCTCAAGGACCTTAAAACTTCCCCTCGCGGTGAATCCCCTGATTCAAAATTGTTTGGTTCTCTTTCGAGTGAGTGACGTGTTTTGTCCTTTCTTCCTTTCACTGCAGCTCCATCAAAGTAAACCGATTCCATGTTTCATATCGCATGATTGTTGTGAAATAAATGCCTGAAAATTAAAACAAAATAGAAAACCGAGTGTAAATTTATGAATTTTGCGCTTCGTTTTGCGTCATCAAATGTTACCATGGCAATTTTGCAGTAAAACTTTGAGACCACGCTTATACGTTCGGGAGCTCAGGCCAAAGACCATACACAGTGTTTGGTGAAGCAAAGGTTGATGGTCTCTTAAATCTGAGCTTGTCCAGTTTGAGAATGTACTTGACGCGAATTCCCGAACAATCGATTGTTGTTACGCTTCAAGCTTTTCTTTGCGAGTCGAAATACGTCACTGTTGCCTGTTTGTTCCTGCAGACCTATCGAGTTGCAGCACGTCATCACTGCTTTCACCGAGGCTTGCTATGGGCATGACGTCAGCATCACCTGATTCAGCGATTGCGCAACCAATGGACTTCGACCAGTACGACACAGCTGGTGGGTGCTTCGTTCGTTTCGCTCAGATAAACGCAGAGTAGCGTTTGTTTGAAACTTCGTGGGTCATGGACCCCTAGTACACCCATGGACCCCTAGTACACCCTAATCAAGATTACGAACCGCTACAGAAGAAACGTTTCAATAAATATTCGAACTTAGGTGTTAGATATGTAAGAGAAAAGCTTGTTAACCCTAAAATCATATTCACGAACCCCTTAGGGGTTCACACGGGCCCCAGGTTAAGAACCTGTGGGTTACATGTTTCTGAGATGCATTTTTCTTTTCCTACACGAGGTCTTGGCCTCGGTGGCCGCTTTCTACAAATGACGTAAACTGGAATCATTTTTTAAAATTTTAAGGCAAATACTCTTAAACAAAGGTTGTGCTTCACGAAATCATAGCATCTTGTTTGTTAATGAAGGTAGCTTGGTTACTCTCTTGTCTTTTCGTTTCACTTCCGTTTCACCGGCACGTTTTTTTGGTTTATGGCCCAAAAATTTTCTTCCTTGTGTTTTTGATCTGAATCTAACTTTTTATTTAGTTTTTTAACTGATTCCTTGCACACAAACACGCATTTTTTCCAATCGTGCTCTTAGTATTTAGCAATTGGTTTGGTTTGAAATTAAATATCTGGTCGAGAGTTATTGCATTATTTGCAGGAAAGACTTGGAAATACTGTTTCACCGCAAAAACATTCCCTGCCATGCGTTCCTTACTACAGTGCTGTCACAAACGGCAAAAGATCCTTTAACTCATTAAATGGTTTTGTTTTTCAGACGATCTTTTAGAGACTCCGCGCCCTGTGGCAAGCAGCAGTCCGTTCATGGTCACCAGAGGTCGCGACAGTTCTCAAATGAAATCCCCTGAAACGAAACTTGACGACGGTCATGCATCACTGACTGAGGTCAAGGCCAAGGTATGAATGGCGATCCAAAAGACCACTCGCTTGGTTGTCAACGTAGATTTTAATTGTAGCTGTTAGGTTTGATAGATATATTGCCATTGTGACGAAATAAACGGCCGCGGAAAATTTAACATTTCCTCTGCATCGCCTTCTTTGTTTCTGTGGAGCGAGAACGAACAAAGGCTGGAACATGAGATTAGCGGTTGGTGTTGTTTTCAGCTCACTGGGGATGATGCCCGGTCATTTGTGGCAGCATTGCAAGGCCAAGATGACCTTCAATCGGATATACAAGAAATAACCAGACAACTCGATCAGTTCCAGCAACGCTTGGACCAATCAGACGAAGACATTGATTTGCGTCATACTCTGCAAACCACTCAGGTTGGTGAGATTTACTGGGTTTTCATGAATGAGAAAGAAATCGAAAAGTGATTGTATGAGTTTTCCTGCATTGTATTGAGCATTGAACTTGGCACTCTAACAATGCGTTCTGCTGGTGTTGGTTTGGTTTATTTTCTTTGATACAAACATTCTGTTTTACTTTACGAACATCACCAACTTCCGTTTTGTTTCAAACATGCAACAACTTGTTTGTGATCTCACAATGCAGGAGCTACTGGATGACATCAACCGCCTTATTCCTAAACTGGAAGACGTGGAACGCCGTGTTCGATTCCTGAGCGGGGGGGCCGGCGGCCGCGATGCATTCGGCGCAACGGTCTCTGTGCTTTACGACAGATGGGACACAGTCAGGATGCAAGCAACGTCAAAGCAGAACACCGTCGAAGTATGGCTTCAACTGCTGTGACTGGAAGTTTTTTTGTGTCATCGCACTTAAAGGACGATGACTTCCGGCTGCTTACGTAATTATATGCAAAACTGGTTCATTGTGTTCTCAGCTGCAAAGTTTTCACAGATAAAAATTCTGGAAGAGGAACAATATCGCAGAATGGTGGAAGCTTACAAGGCTGAGCTCCAGCAAGTTACCGACTGGGTTCAAGGGGCGAAGCAACCCACTCCCAGGTCCAGTACTTCCTATTCAAAGGAGGACACGAGTTCCGTTGCCTCTAGCAACATGACGTCAGTTCATCAGCAACTGAAGCAGTGCAAGAACACAGTGCTCGATATAGAGCGAAAGTTAATTTTACTGTCGGAGCTGAGTGGTAAGTTTCTTGTGGGAAGCATTGAAAAGTGCCTTCGCTCTTCAGGGTTAGCTTATGATGGACGGTGGAATATTTTCGATTGAATCAGTTTATCTTCTTTTTGTGAACATTAGCAACAGATATCGATGCTCAACTCAACGAGAACGATGAAAGCTTTAAAACCGTTAAAAAGTTAACTTTAGTTTTGCACTTCGTTACTTGTGCACTTGATGCAATTCTTAAATATTTTTCACATTTGAAATGTACTTGCCACTCCACGAGTCAGTGGTGCGTGACGAGAGTTATTGTTTTATTGTAACATGTTTAAATAAGTTTTTCTTTCGAATTCATTGCTGCATTTGCAGATCGTTTTAACTCTGTGTGGACTTCAGTCTGCGGCCGCGAGGTATTCGGTACGTCACGTCATTATGACGAAATAACAAAGCCGTATAACCGCTCATTACTGACGTAAAAGCTGTGCTTTGCATCATGCTGCTGCTTTGCATCGCAGTAGCGTTTCTGTCCATTACTGCATCATTTTTTAACCTTTTACCTCATGACGTCACTAACAACAAATGACAGGAAAGTCATATCGAGAGTGTGACGTAGCTGTGACCTCGTCACGCTCCAGCACGTCTTCATCTTCGTCATCTACTGTTGTTTCGGCTTCAAGTCCTCCCACTTCCCGTTCTTTGGCAATGCTGACGTCACGTTCTGGAACTCGTCGGATGTCGGGTCTGCCATTGAGAGTGCATCGTGTTCTGTTTGGTGGTGTGTTGCGGTTTGGTGGTGTGTTGCGGTTCACAACTAATGTCTCTTAACACTTATTCTTCATTGTGATGGTATGAAAGTGAAGCACAGCGTAGCTGATGTCATTTGTTGCAATATTGCTTCGCATCGCATCGCATGTCAGCTAATTGTTAAGCTTTGTCTGCTTGAAGCAAAACTTCGGTTTTGCGGCTACAAGCACACTGTACTAAAATACAAGCACATCATTTTGACACATGAGCACACCATTACACACCAACACATCATACCTCCACGCGAGTACACCATACCAACATACAAACACACTATTGTGACACACAACACATCTTACCCACACACGAGCACATCAGGCTTACCTACGTGCACACCAAGTTTACACATGAACACACCATAACTGCACACGGGCACACCAGACTTACATGAGCAAGTGCACGTACGGGTGATAGTTATATACTTACGCGGTGTTGCTGTTAGTGCTTTTTTGCTTTGTTGCAAGTTTATTGACAAGAGGTCATGCAACGCCACAGTCCGGTTAACACTGAGGCCTGGTTGGGTTTCCCACTTCACCATGTTTGCATGATCAATGACGTCATATTCTGTCGACAAGCGTATTTTGAAACAAACGTAACGTGTGACTGTTTTAATGAACGTGATGTGTTGGAAGAAGAGGTTGACTCGGTTTGAGTTCTTTTCGCTACAGCGTTTTTCGCAATGCAAGAAGTTTCAAGTCAGTATATTTTATATTTTGCTGAACTTATATTTAACTTCTGGTTGCACTGAAGGATATCTTGGGTTCTTTACGGATTTGAACCGTTATGTTGCTAAGTGACGAAAAACTTCGAATTTAAAACGGTTTGTTTTTGCAATACAGTCGTCCGACTTTTCTGTACATTTATGATGTGTTTGATGAACGAGCAATGTTCTGCTTGCGTAGTCTTTGTAGCATTCTGATTCTTGCATTAACTCGTTCAAAAGGTGACTTCGTCAACCTACCGCAGGTTTGAGTATGTCGTGGGTTAGAAATTGAAGCTCGATAAATTTTTCATGACAATTTTCACATCATGTGTTATGCCTTCCCTGCCTTGGCAGAGAAAAGCTTTTGAGTTCATTTGGTAATTTTGGTGATTTGTAGAAAAACGACTTGTTTTTATGTGATGTTCAATTTTTATGTAATCTAGCACAAAAAATGCTTTGCAATACTTCTCCACAGGTCTTGCTTCATCTTAAAAATGTTTAAAGTCAAGGTGGATGTATTCACCGTTGTTGCACGTAACTTCCGGCGTTTTTGCACGTAACTTCCGGCGTTGTTGCACGTAACTCTCTGCTATTGGTTATTTGCACATAATTTTGCAGCACTTTAATTTTTCACTGCATTCACCTCAGGAAGTGCAGATATTGCGACAAACACAAGATCTGTTCGCTTTTGTCGCAAAGAAACCTGACCCAATTTTTACTTCTTCCATCACTGTGCAGTTGGTCACTGTGGTTTGTTCTCTAACGTCACGACCGCGCTGAGCTGTTGTTCCACTGAAGTACTCGATGTTAATTCAAAAAACTCAACTACTCGTATTCGCTTCCTTTGACTCCGTGAGACTGCCACCGTCTTTACTTTTCATAACTGCCAGCAATGCATTAAGATTCACTAACCGTGCAGTGACTTTTGCAGAGTAGTTTCATATAGTTCCGCATATTAGCGCAAAAGTCCTTAGTTCAGTGTTTCACTTTCTATTTTGAGTGTTGTTTGCTGTTGTTTGTTTGTTTTAACTTAGTCTTATTGTAGTTCTCGCTGGCGCTTTGACGATAACTTTACTTTTACGTTTGGTTTAAATTGCGAAACACGTTTGTGTTCGACAGCCTATTGTGACGAAAGCGCTCAATTATTCGCCGTTCAATTATCAGCGATTCGCAGAAGCTTTCAATTTATCATCATCATAGAATCAAAGAGCATCGCATGATCCAGGGTTGCGGAGTCGGAGGTTTTTGGATGGAGTCGGATTCCTAACAATGTTGGGAGCCGGAGTCGGATTTTTTTGTCCGACTCCTACTCCGGATGTCCAATTGGATCATTTCTTACATCACACTCCTAAATTTGGAATTCCTGTTGAAATGGCACAATTTCGTTTGAAACTTGTGTTGAAGCAGATTTCTTGCTGTGCACCACGATTTGCATTGATTTTAACATCTTAGTTTCATTTCCTTCATGTTGAGGAGTCGGAGTCGGAAATTTTGGAAAGGTCGGAGTCGGGAGTCGGATATTTAACCTCCGACTCCGCAACCCTGGTATGAACATTAAATTCCTCAAATAATTTTCGTCTTTTCACTCAGCTGTCAAAGCGAATCTTCATGTTTGCAAAACACCTCCTTCAACCTTCAATCACTTTTGACAGAACGAAGCTCCACTCTCTCGCAAGCTGATGAAGAACGAGACGCTCTCTTGCGAAAGCTCGAGTCAGTGAAAGATGAACTTGAAACACTTCAGAAAGATACTCTGCACAGACAGAACCAGTTGCAGGTGGGGTTTATGAAATGTGCTTGGCGTTTGTATGGAGGAGGCGCTGGTAATGGGGGGTCAAGAAAGTTTCGGTGTGAACCTTCAACTGCTTCACTTACCTGTTTAGGCTGAATTAGATTCAAGGCAAGATGAATCTTTGTGTGAAGACGAAGACAAAGCGCAAAAGATGAAAGAGTGGCTCAGAGCTGTGGAGGTAGGAAACGTCTGTGACTCGCATCAAAATTACTACTGTAAGCTTAATGAGTGAACTTTGAAACAGATTTGGAATATTCACTTGTACATCTCCACAGTTGCGATGTTTTTTAAGGTTTCGTGAATTTATTTTATTGTTTCTGACACTTTTAGTTAAAGCGTTGTCTGAGGTCGATAACATTATCTCTACCCGCGTCCACCTTTGTGTTGCGTGCGTACCTTTCCGTGGATCGAAGCAAAGACTGGTGGTGTTCAAGTGTAAAATCTGTGAAAATGTCAAAACTTTATACGAAGCAAACAATTTGAAGTTTTCGGCAGAAATTTGATTGGCGCCAATCGATAATGAATGTGCGAGGAGAAGTTCCAATGCTTGCGTTTGTATCAAAAAAGACTCAACCGAAGTGTTTGATTTCAGTCTGACCCGGAGTTCCTTCAAAATGCTGCACCTAGCGCCCTCCAGCGACAACTATCAGAGGATTTGCATGAACACCAGGAGAACCTGGAATCAGTCGTGCGTGACCGGAGATCTCGTACAGTTTCAAGAGATTCGTGTAAATCACGTGAGCGAATGTTTTAGTTGACAGTCATCAGTGCAAAGTGATTGTTTTGCTGAGAAAGTTGCAAAGTCAAGTTTGTCTGGAAAGTCTGCTCACTGAATTCTTTGCAAGTTGATTTTTTCGTGACACACATCATTGCTTTTCAGCGTCTGCGTCACCAACATCCGGGTCAGAGTTCGATTCTTGGCGGAAGTTGCGTCAGAAATGCGAATCGAAAGCATCGAGTTCCGGTGAAGCGGTCGACAGGCAGCTGTGCGCGAAAGCTCACTTTGCGATGGCGCGAGCGTGCGATTGTGGTGGGAGGAGCAGCGGCGGTCCAGTCAAGGTAGTTTCGCCGAGTTCGATTGATCGCTCCTCCCCGGGTCGTGACCTCCTCCTCGTGGCTGAATAAGAGAGATTTTTTTCTGTTTTTAGAAGGAACTGAAGGAGATTGGAAAGCAATGGTTGTCGATCACTGACACGAGCGACAACTCAGGAAGGTTCAACGATCGAGCACAGAAAGCTGTGAAGGTCGTTTATCGCGTAATTTATGCAAAATGAGTTAACTGTTATTTAATTAAAACATCTTCGGTACTTTTTAAGAAGCAATTTCTGTTCAATCTGAGACACGTGCAAGTTTCAGAATATAAATAAATGACGAAAAACTTGCAATAAGACTATTTTTTCAGGATTTAATGAACTGGTTGGACGCCGTTGAGTTTGACTTGATCATTACTGACTGGACAAGAGAGGCAGATGCTTCAGTCATATCCGATATTAAGGAAGTGATTGAAGTCATGCAATTATTACAAAGTCACTGCAAGCAGGTCAGTTATCAATCATCAAGCAACAACTGACAAACGTTTTTTATGAGTTCGAATGACGTTTTATATCCGCTGGTATTCTGCTGGAGCGTGATAAGGTTTTGTGCTAGTACGTCATACATCCTCATTGCAGATGTCAACAAACCACCCACTATTGCGTCGTCAGCGTGACATCATGGCCACTTTGCACGCTTCAAATGACAGATTGTGCTCAGTTCTCGACCAACAACGATCGCACGAATCTGAATCACGTGACAAGCGCAACCAATGGCGAAACGTTCAGGTCGATTGTGTGATTTCGCGTTCAGTGTAATTGTAATCACCTCTTTGGACGTTTGAAGTGCGGTATGAACTCGGAAACAGCGGCGTCAACTTTCAGTTAGTTGGTTTGTTTTCAAGTCTAACTTCTGTTTCAATATTTAGGTTGACCTCAAGATGGCGCTATCGCAGCTCACGCAACACCGGAAGGAGGTAAAAGTTGTTGTTTCGAAAAAAGTCGCAAAAGTCGATGAATTTTCGGAAAAAGCGGATAAAATAAAGTCACTTTTGGAAAAAACGGCGACTCTGAAAACTAACTTCGAAGAAACGATGAACAAAGCAGAGCAGGTATTTAAGTTGCTGCTACATTGATCGTTATGGTAGCAACACATCATAGGCTGTTTAATTTTGTTTGAAGTTCTTGATTTTAGGACGCATTTCATAACAAACTTGCTGAAAAGGATATTCAATGATTTTTGTTATTGCGAAGAATCGTAATCATCGATAACATTGCTAGCTTCTTTAAACAGCTCCGCGTGTTGTTGGTGACAATGTTATATCTCCACAGTTCACTCTCGACTCTCATCCCTGCCACACTGCTGATTCACACATGCTGAGAAAGACGCTTTGTGACATCACAGACAATTTAAGCTCCGCCCTTTGTGATGTACAGTTGCGGTCACACGATGTCATTCAAATGGACCAGGTAACAATAGCTGCCGTTTTTAATATATTCAAGTTTTCTTTTTCAATCTCCTCAACACTTGTTTGATTTATTCACTTTGTATGTTATACGTGTCCCGCAGTTGGTTGGAGATTACGAAACTCTGCTTGAAGTTGGTGAAGAGAAGGTGACTTCCAAATTGGACGAAGCCGATTGCCTGAAAGACATGAAGCATCAACTTGAAGCATTGAAGGTAAAACATAAATCAAGTCACGTTTAAGTTGCACGAGCTTCGGTCGAAGCATCCGGTCGAACAACTCAACTTCCCATCTGAACGAGTTGCAGTAAAACCTTGCAATGGATTATTGCAGGACATGGCACAGCATCAACAGCTGTAAACAGAAGTGCTCTTCGTTGCTGCTTCCTGTGTTTATAACAAACTCGTATTTGTTCAGAAATTCTTTTGCATCTTGCAAGACCACAGAAGTGTTTGCGATGCAACATGTGCCAGGACAGACGCTGTTGTTCAAGAGAAGTGGCAACCCCAGGTTCATCAACTCAAGGAAAAGCATCAATCGATGGAAAGGAGGCTTGTGCTAAAGATGTCGGAAATGCAAATCACAATCGAGGTATTCTGGAATGCATCGTTTACATTGTTGAAGCAAAAGTCGATTTCAATTAAATTACCATTAACTGCTTCACTTTCTTGTTCCCAACGTACGAGGCCTTCCTCTGAAAACCTCCCTTCTCTTTTATCTACGCGCATGTCCATTAGTTGAGATTTTGAGGAGAGTTGTGGCAATATCTTTGTTACAGCTGTGGACGCAGTTCGAGAAAGATCTTTCTTTCATCCACGATGAACTGGAAACAGTCGATTCGTTGTATCCCGACTCCGATTCTTGTGAGGAGGAGGAGGATAGTTTTAATGAAGTGACGTCCAGAGTTCAATTGCTGGAAACTCTCCAGGACAGACTGGTCGATGTCGAGCCAGGTGAGGAGGATGTGGTCGCTGTTGTTGGTTCGATGCAACCACCAACAAGCTGTAGTGCCCTGGTTCTAGACGACCGTGAATGTTTAAAGTCGAATGCAGGTTTGCTTTGCTGAAATGCTTTGCAAGAGACATGGATGCATCGGTCCTTCATAGTGCAACGTGTAAACTGCAAACGAATAACTTATTCTACGTTTCCCTGCATTGTTAACATTTGCTTTGAAAAGAATTTCGCTCTTTACACTTTCGTTTCCGATCATCCGGATACTTCGCTAAACC
>Ga0210059_1013536_pt1 | contig 12194 bp, 4 predicted proteins | sample Ectturendosymbi2_FD_188042 | JGI IMG/M metagenome (GOLD analysis project Ga0210059, IMG submission 188042) | Ecteinascidia turbinata endosymbiont from Florida, USA - Sample 2 (SPAdes) (version 2) | ecosystem: Host-associated > Tunicates > Ascidians > Unclassified | place: Key West, Florida...
ATTGACGCGCAAATCAACATTCAGAACATGATCCTCCCCCATGTGAAATAATTATTGCGATGCTTTGTGTTGTTTGACTCAATCCGATGTTGTCTTCCGCTTTGTGCGCTAGCTTTTCTCTCAACACAGCTTGCTTACTCCCACCGCAGCGTTTAAAGCGAACTCGTGGCAGGTTTAAATGCTTATCCCAGAGACTTACTGCCCACACATGGCTTACTATTTTTCTCTACCGTTGTTAGTCTTTTCACCAAGAGTTATTTTGTAGTTGGAGAAATTTTTCAGCCATTAACATCAACTAGTTAGATGTTTCAGTCATTTATTTATTTGAGTAAACGTCTTTTTAATTTTTGAGTAAACACTTATTTCACGAGCCACAGTTTTTTTTGTCGCCACTACAGTAGTATTCTTGACGTCAGTCAGTTTGTTAAGATGTTATGATTTTGTGAGCTTGTGTTACGAAATTTTGATTGTAGTCTTGAGTTTGTTTTTTCTCTGCTGTTACTTCAGCCTTTCAACTTTTCACCCGTAAGCTTTGCTTGCAATTTTCAGGACTGAGGATGCATAATTTTACGTGAAATCGATTTCCTATTAAAAATTTGCTGATCGATTCCTTGCTTATACCCATCGTGGAAAGTGCATAATTCTTCAGACATGTCAGACAATCTTACGAAGCAAAGTGCGTCTTTGTTAGGAAGCACCAGGTTTGGAAGAGGACCGACAGTCGGGAAAATATATGTTATGAGTATCATTCATCCAGTAAAGCATCCTCATAGACACTCTTGATGGAGTGGTTTTCAAGAGGAAACTATGAATATAGCAAGAAAAGGATGATTGCTCTTCATATCGCCAAAAATGAAGCAATGCCGCGAAAATAAATTCCATTGTGTTAGCAATACACGCTCAAAAAGCATGAATACTACGCTGCATTGATCGTTCCGCTCATTCTGTTTCCTGAAGTCGAGGGTTCAACCCCGTTTGACGAAGGCTGTAAAATAACTGCAGCTGAAATGAATATTGCAACTTTTATTGCCATGTTAGTCGTGCTTGTGTGTGTAGTCAACATCGCCAACGCTACATATGGAGACAGCGACGATGGAGACTGGGGCTGATATTGGGAAAAATATGGAGGCCTGGGACGCCACAGAAATAAGGGATATTGGCCCGGGCTGGCGAAAATACAGATACTGGCGCTGGTACGAAAAATGCGGAAAGTGGTGCTATCCATACTATTCATACCATTCGTGTAGATATGGTGGAGTTAATCATGTTAAGCGCAGCTTTTTTGACAACGAAACAGTAAATTTATACAAGTGCCCATGTTGTTGGTATCGCGGCAACGTTTCAACTGTATCTCGGTGAAGGCATGTTTTTAAATATAAAGGTTTGTTTAACCTCAGCTTACCATAATTTTCACACAAAATCTGTGGACGTTCAGCGTTGAAGTAACGCTGCGAAATTCTGACGAATCGGAAGTTTTTATCATGCTTAATCTCAGTGTACTATCATAAGTGCGCTACTCTCCACTTCAATTGAAACGACCAGTCGAAAAATCACCAACCAGTTACTAAAAAGAAAAAAGCAACTTTTCGTTTAGCAAACAAAAATGCAGAACGCAATAGTTATCTTATGCGTAGGCTACGTTATGGTTTGGCCTTCTGCTGATGAAATTTGTTTGCACAGATATTTGTTGGCTAAGGTTTTGAAAAACTACTAAAATATTCATCTATTCCAAAACGCCAAAGATTATGGCAACAAAATTCTGAGATAAGCCGAAAGAAGTCATTAGATATCAGCTGAATTCGAACTCCTTGCAAATCCTTGTCGTGATTTCAAATGACGTGTTTAGACTTTTGAAATATCTGGAAATTTGATGAATGTGTAAATAAACCATGTTCAAGTGCAATATGATAGTCAATTTTCTCAAAGCAATTTTATGATATAGCGCTTGTGTTCAGTAAGTTGGTCGATTCGGAAATTGGCACAGTTCAATCCTGAAAAATAAACTGTAGCTTCAACATTTTAAATATTCAAATACGTAACAACCTGTTTCCTCCTAGCATCAGCATTTCAAATAATAAAAAACATAGCAAGCTGTTTGCGCCTACATCAAATCCTCACAGATTTTCAAAATTGAACTTATTCAGCATAGGGCTACCAGCCACACAGTGTATTTAAAAATTTTTAAAACAGACTGGTGATGTCCAAAACATGTTTATTAAAAAAAACCTTGCGATGAGTTAGATTACATGGTCAAATCGTTCGCTTGATAAGTTTTTTAAAAATAATTCTTGAACAACATATTACAAGGACAAAAATTATTATAAACTCTTTGTTCATCCTACATACCAGAGTCACCTATAACCTGTGGCGGGCTGCATCTTCTTCATCCGAGGCATGTGTCACGCGTTTATGCATATTTACAAAATGTAACCATGTTCGTGAAATACGAGGTTTTCAGCCAATCACAGCGCGGATAACGTTCCGGATCATTGATGAAGTCTGTCTGGCAACGAGTTAAGTATAAGAAGCTGGCTTGGTGCAAAGCAGCGGCCTTTCGAGAAATGCTTTTAGGGTAGCCACGGTTGAAATCAACTTATAACACTAGCCTAGTAACGGTTGATTTCAACTTTAAAGACTAGCGTAGTTGCGCTTGAAATCAACGCATACACATAAGACGAACACTGGTTTACCCCATGATAGCACCCACTTGACCATAAGTGTACGGGAGTGCATATTGTTAGGGATGCAAAAAATTTTTGCCTAAATTTGATCTTGCTTTCCCAAATAACGTATATACAGTAAGTCTTAATGTTTAGACTAAAACTTACCATTGTAAACTAATCAAGGTTTCTGCATGCATAATTAGGCCTACCACTTACCGGGTTTCAAAGCCGTATGCCCTCAACTTGCAATCACTATTCTGCATAGCTATATGTGAACAATGGTTATATTTATTGTGTTGAAAAATGTTAGTTAATTACAATAAAATCCTCCCAAAAAATTGCTGTTTATGCCACCACGCGCGGAAGGTGTTGTTCAGAATCTTCATTTTCAAGTTTTTATGCATATAAGTTCTGAACTTACTCTTCCAACACGATCATCCTAATAATTAAGATCTGTTCTTCTCTAGCATAAATGTGTGCATTTGTGTTGGCCACAATGGCAATCAATCTGGAAAAGGAGTAAAATGTCGGGTTACGATGTTAAAGCAGGGGTGGGGAACCTGCGGCCCACACAAGAATTTTCGTTACCGAAGTTAGAGTGCAACATCACGTCAAAACGAAGCCGCATGATAAGCATGTACTTAGATAGTAATTTAAAAGAAGTCACTCTTCCTCATAGTTAAGGTAGAATTTTATGATAAAATCAACTGGTTTTGCGGCCCGCCAGCGATAATGCACAATTCATGCGGTCCGCGATAGTAATTGGGTTCCCCACCCTTGATCTAAATTATTACTGTAGATTGCCGCAAATAGGTCAAGTCTCAAGTAATTAGAGGGAAAGGAGGCAATTTAATACATAGCATATAGCTTAACCTTCCACACTGGCAATCGTCACTGCAACATGTTGTACTTATACTTATAATACTACAACTTACTTAAACGCTTACAGTTTCTAAAGTCACATTATGAAAAGCAAAATTCCACTCCAGTTTAGACAGTTAATGTGCATTAAACACAGCATGCTAAGAAAAAATAGCAACATGAGATTGACACACGCAAATACTGCAGCCTATATGATCAACTACTAAGGAATGTGTACAAATGCACATCTCCAATTGCAAATGATTTATAACCTCAACAAGAATATTTTATAAAAATGGCAGTGCTTCACTACTCTGCATTAGCATAAGTGAATTATGCAGTACTCTTCATGAAAACTTCATTTCACAGCATTAAATTGAAGCAATAAATTTGGCAGGATGCAACATATGCAATTCATTGCCTGAAACAAACTGCAAATATGAAAACCTCAACAGTATAAAATCACAGCTACATTACCACCACGCAACATATTACACCTAGAGTTACGTAGTTAATTTCATTCATGAATACTTCATAGAAAGAGATTTGCTCTTGCAAATCGTAAATCTCACAATATCAAGCAAGTTGGAAACAAGAAAACTTCGCACTATCACAGGGACCGAGTTTGCTAAAAAACTTTGGGGGAGACAACCTTCTTGTTTGCCTTTCGATGACGTCACGATGTTCACCCAACCGTAGTACGACCTTTTTGTAGCATTGCCCAAATTGGGAGCACATGTTATTGATATCTGGCTACGCCCATCGTGGTGGTATAGCAACTAGTTGTGTATACAACGGTATCTAGATATCTAGCACTTAGCACTTCATTTAATGTGAAAACACATTAATTCTGAGAGCTTAAATAGGCACAATTATGCTCAAAAATTGTGAAATGAAATCACTTGGTCAGTTTCCAGGAATATAATATACTGCTACTAATAATCACCACACAGATCAAATCAAAAAGATCTTTTGGTATATACTAGCAGTGGAATCAAGCCCGTAGCCAGAAATTTTATTAGGGCTGCGGAAAACAACAACCGAGTTTCAACATTTAAATATTTTTGATGCTCCTTGTTTTTGAAACATCATCCATGAAACGTGCATGTTTCTGGCGTTTTCTCCTGAACATTTGTGTTCAGATTTAAGCCGACAAATAAAAAGTTTGCTTTCATTGAATTGACAAGTTTTAAAAGTTTTGACAGTAAAGTTCCAAGCTTCTACTTAGGATCAATGCCACCATTTGCTCATAAACCTTTCTTGCAAAAGCGCTAGAAAACCTCTCAATGCCCAATATTGCACTTGAGCAAGAAGTCATCGCGTCCGCCATTACGATTGCGCTTATACTGTATTTACACGTTTCTGATGTAAACCAACACAGCACGTTCAACCGAAGCCGAACAGCGACTTTGTTCTGAGGCACTGTGACATCCGAAGTAGGCCTTCTACAAAACTTTCGCGTAGATAAGAAGTGGATCCCGTTGTCATCTAATTTTTGAGCAATTAATTCACGTCTGTAGTTGATAATTATAAACACTAGAGTCTTTCGACGCGTTTGAAAAATGTTTGGAGTTTTGATAATTCGTAAGATCTTTTGGCCATGTTCAACCTATTCCGCAACACCTTTGTAGTTATTTCAAACTTGCTTCATTTAGATTGTTTGATGAGACTTTGTTAAATTTAACTGACTTCATTGAAATATAAAATGGAATTAAACTGTAAACACAATCGTAACCACAATGTTACAAACTTATTGACCGCCCTTACTGAACTTAATCAAATTTGTACAAATCACGGGCTTCTCGAAAATACAATAACTTATCTGCAGAATTTGAAGCCCTAATGGGAATAAATTCAAATTTAGTTGCATTTTAGTCACATGCGCTTTGCCAACAAGACAGATCGCAAGCTCAAGGGTGGATATTAGGGAAGGAAAACGAGACAGTGGCCTCGGGCCCTTCTTTCAGAGATACCATACCCCTCCTGAGCGCTTTGCACCGCTGCATAATTAAAAAGGTTAGGCTATGTACCACTCTAGATCCACATTTAAACAAGCTCTGAAGCAAGTGATATGTTTTCAACATAAAGCAAAAATTATGGGAAAATGTACCATAGGAGGCAGCTTTCAGTTGCGTAGCTGCAAAACTTTACAAAATTTTGTTCCTTTCTTATGTATCATATGCTCTTGAATTTAGTTCTTAAATTGAAATGTGAAACAAATTTAACTCTTTTATATACGTAATCCCACATCTACCTTTCGCATCGGCAATGTTTTGGAGCCCCTTTCTGAGAGCTTGCTCCTAAATTTTAATATGCACCCCTGTGCAAGTTATCTCAGTATCTGTAAGTAACGGCAGTGTCAATTCCCTCAGCCCTTGCAAAATGAAAAGCATCTTGCTACTTACGTTAGATTTTGCTGTTGACTTTTCTAGTTGCAGTTAAATGATTTCAATAATTTACTGTAGGTTAGGGTGGCAAATAACATCAAATGAAAGTTGAAACACTGAGCTCATGGACAGCAGGTCGGAGTGTAATATCTTGAAAATATTGATGTTTCACTCGCTGGCGAGGTAAAGGGAAATCATTGATGAAAACTTTAAGGCTCCACATAATTGTGATTGAACCGTCACAATACATGTCATCACAAATAAATATCTAGAATGTTTGCTATTGTTGCTAGACAGTTACTATGGCGCAATGAAAAAGACTTTGAAACTGAATCGCTTCTTAGCCAAAGTTTCAGCTTCAAGACGTATAAAATTTATATCACCGCCATATTCACACATGTAGTTTTAGAACTGTGTAGTAACAAAAATCTACGATATTGATTTAAGGCTACGTTGACACTGGAAACAAGAATAGGTTATATTTGTAACATCCACGGTTTTCAGAGAGGAATCTACGATGGTCTTGAAATGAAGCTTAGATAACCGTTAGGTGGAATGCAGCAAGCTGGTGTGTCAAAAACAGCTGCGAAAAGCGGTACTCCAGTTGTTCTTACTTGCGGTCAATGATGATTAGAAAAGGTCAGATACAAGCTTGTGCTCGACTAAAAGCTGAAGTAGGATAGATTCCTTGAGGCAGTTTCGTTGATTTGCACTGAAGTTTTCTTTGGCTTATACTTCAAATATTTTATTAACCTGAAAACTTTGGAATTGGGGGTGGCGTTGCCCCGTTGGCCCCCATAGCTACGCGCCTGGTGGCAACCGTATTCTGATTGTAGGCTGCAGAACAACGCAGGAATTCTTGATTGAGTGAAATTCATGTGCACACCGATTCGGTAATCCAAATTAACTAACACAATTTTCAACAATCATGACAATTCAGTTTACATAGGAAATCTGTAGCCCAGGGCTGACCAACGTTTTTGAAACTACGAGCTACGTCTTGTGTACCGATTAATGTGAAGGGTTACTAGTTTGATATACACTTCTGAAATAAAAATTTTGCTCAATTTACCTTCAATTATTTTAGTATTGATATTCGTTAATGTGAAGACATTGATCATGCTAATACAGGCCCGCGGGCGACCTACACGGTCCTTGCGGGCGACTTGGTGCCCGCGGGCACTACGTTGGTGACCCCTGCTGTAGCCTATACTGTGTCTACAGATAATCCAGTGATAGTGCTCATTTTTCCCATTTATTCCCTGGATTTATTCCGGGAAAACGTTTCCAACAGTAACGTAACCATGAAATTTGCACAACTACATTAATTTTCATCGCAAAATGTTGGGGGGGACAAAATATATTATGTTCCCCCTGTCCAAAAGTTGGGGGGGACATGTCCACCCCACCCCCCCATAAACTCGGTCCGTGCACTATCATATCACAGCTACACTACCGCAAAACGTTTTGCAGCTACAGCTACATTTTATTTGTACACTTTACAGCATCAACAATATTTGAGGTTCACAAAAATTGGGGTTAGTTGGAATGGTGAGTCACCACTACATCAGGGGTTTACAACCTTTTGCTATTGCCGGCCGCATTACTTTTATCAGGGTTTCTTTAAGGTGTTTTAGGGACCCGATTCGGGTTCCTAGAATTGAAAATCGGGTCCCTAGAATCAAAGAGAATCGGGTCCCTAGAATCAGAGAGATAGGGTCCCTGCAGATTCATATCGGGTACCTAACATTAAAAAAAAACCTGCTTTTATTTGTATGAAGTGCGGCCGCCAATGAATTCGAGATATATTTATGAGATACGTTTAATTAGAGAATAGGTTACTGCCAAGTGCGAACCAACACAGATCACATTCAATCATAAATTGCGTATTTATTCTATAACTCTTTGTGACATCACCATCCAGATTGTTACGCATCGTGTCCACTGATTTTCTTGCCTTGCGTTTGTTTTGTTTCAATATACGCCAGCACGGCTGTCAAATCTTATATTTTAAATTACATGTGGACGGCCGCAAACTTCATTATCGAAGGCCGCAGGTTGGGCACCGTTGCACTACATGTTCCTAATTTTTAAATGTTTCTAACTCTACCCAAATTTGAATGAAGTCGTTTCAGTTGGCCCGATTTTGATTTGGGCTGTTGTAATTTGCTCAAATATTTATAATATATGCAAATCTGAATGACACTCTTCCAATTTGACCAGATGTTTCGATGTTTCACGTGGCCCGAATTTGAACGGAACTATTGTTGTTTGGCCAGAGTTGATTTAGTCTGTTGGGATTTACCCAAATTTTTCCAATTTATGGAAATATTTTTAACTTCACCCAAATTTGAATGAAGTAGTCACAATTTGCTCAAATTTCATTAAGGTTGTTAAAATATACCCAAATGATTTTGATTTTATCCCAATTTGAATAAAACTTTTATAATTCACCCAGACATTTCTGAACGTTCTGAAATTTTAATGGAGCTTTTCTGTACAGTCGATCTTTGAACAAGACTGTTTGAAGTTGCCCACAATTGAATGAAGCTGTTGCAAATTGGCAAAATTTGATTTGACTGATGGACTTCACCCAAGTGTTTCCAATTAATTGAAATGCTTTTGTTTTCACCCAGGTTTAATTGAAGCTTTTCTCATTTGCCCAGATTTAATTGAGGTAGTTGGTGCTTACCCAAATGCTCCTATTTTACTCAAATGTTTCTAATTTTGGCCAAAACGGCACTGAAGTTTTTTAGTTGGCCCAAATTTGATGACGGCTGCTGGAATTACCACATGATTCCAGTTCACTCAAGGGCAGTGTTTATTTTGCCATCTGGGGCAAAAAGAATGGCAAAAGAGTCTCAGACTATTTTTCCGTTTTGGCCATTATTTTGTCGTTGATTAGGTTGCTATTTTGCTGCCTAAGTTTTGAAAATAGACACTACCTCACTGACATGTGAATGTAACTGTATACTTTGCCCAAATTTTGAAAATTTTTTCCCGAATGATGGCCAATTTTTCAGCGTTGGGGATGCGACCGCATCTGCTGCATCCCCATGCCGTACGCTTATGCATTTTACACTTGTGGCCATAGCCTGAAATAACTATGAACTGGGCGGCAAAACTGCCGCCCAGTATCACCGAATTTTACCCACTGGGCGGCATTGAAATTTTGTACTGCACTTCAAACGTTTCTAAATTTCCGGTTGAACCTGAAAACCTTTGTACGTGTGTTAGTCCAGAAGTCACGCATTCCTTCAAACTGAGTCCAACATTTTGACATTGCATGTTTAGTGATGCAACAAAGAGCATTGTCTGTTTTCCAACATTAGCTTCGATTATCGATCATGGTAAGCACTGGTGCCACGCCTGGTGATTTTTCACTAGATCTAGTGATTTTTAGACTGGTCTAGTGATAGAGTGATTTTTCACTGCAATCTAGCGATTTTTTGCAAAATATGTGTGTAAAGAAGATCGGTCTTTTTTCTTACTTTTCAACTTTTCAGCCCTTTTTTAAATATTTTCAGCCTTTTTTAATCCGTCAAAAGGTGTTTATGTGAATTGTTGTTTGAAGATTTGCACAAACTGAAAAAACAAGTGTTTCTGAATTGAGTTTCTCATTATTTTCAAATCCGTGTTTTTTATTGCTGCATTATTGGCCACGAAGGTGTTTTCACTTTTTGCAGAAACACTGCAGTGTAAATAATTACATGTGAGTGAATGTTCTGTTGATTGCCCAAAATACTCTGTGAGTGGTGTCATTTTCAACTCTTGAGGAAAGCCTAAGGATTGTTGATATGGGATTTTTTCCGGTCTTCAGCATGATCTATTTTAGCAAACCTGTAATAATGTAAAGGTTTTTAGGCAATGAGTTAAATAATTAAACAATTTCAAGCAAAACTGCGAATTTCGACGCAAAAAATGAAAATCTAGTGATTTCTTTCCTGGATTACGAAGTGACTCTTTTTTGGTTTTGTGTTAGTGTCGTGAAAACCAAATTAAAATAACTTTATTTTCCCCGAATTTTTGTTCGTTTGAAACAAATAGCCCAATCGATACGGAATTTCACAAATTGCTTTATCTTTGATTCATTGATAGTAAGAGTTGTTTTCTGAGAAACAGTTTGGAGAAGAAACTAAGGTTCTTTAAACTGCAATAGCAGTTCAGTTATATCTGTTGTTCTAGTTTCGATTAAAATTAAACAAAATCTATGTCTTTCTCTGTAGGTTATATCAAGAAAGTTTCAAATAGACAAGACTGATGTCGTTTTTCGACATTTATACCTGAGGTTAAATATTGAAACCTGAAAAATTTGATATTGAAATGACTGAGGCCAGTGGCATCACTGGGAACGAGTGATGCCTAGTTTTGATTGCAGTAACAGTCTGGAAACGCATGTATTACTCTGCAATATTTGCACTTCCTAATTACTTCTACAATTTATTCTTGGTACCTTTAAACAAAAAGCACAAGCGTTTTTTTAGCTATTTATGAGACATCTTACGCTCGAGGGTTGAAGCAAATGCAAGTTAGTACCGACCATCCCTGCACAATCAAACTTTCGGCATCTCAGTGAGGCCCCATTCTTCATCATCTAACATTCCCTCCAAAATTTACAATATAATCTTCCAGGAATACGACAAACAGAGCCTTAAAGCTTGTGATCAATGCTTTTTCAGCATTCGGTGCTGAAGTTGAACTGCAATAAAATTTATATTCAGAGTTTCAAGTCGTTCACTGGAAATGCTGATAAAGCATTCTTATAATCATAGAAAAGCATTTGGCAGCTTATGACGGATGCACCAGAACGAAGCAAAATCCTGTTGCACAAATGATCATCAAGAATTTTCTTCAAATTACTTTGCAAATGAGGCAAAGTCCTGGAGAAACTCTTTTGATTCAAAATTGCGAAAATTGTCCCAAAAATTAATTATTTTCTTGTAAAATCAGTAAACGGACAACTTGGTATGAATTTTGGAAACTCTTGGTGACACATTTTCACAACTCCCGAAAGAATTTATCAAACGCAAAAACAAAACGTTGTTTTCACCATCATTTGCTGATAATGAGTTTCCAAAACAGTGCCTTTTGGAAGTAGATACTTTACAATTAACAACGGTGGGAATGGAGCGGCACTGAATTACGACGACTTTAGCTCTTGAAATCTTTGCTTCTGCATGCCTTGTGGTTTTGTAGTTTTCTCACATTGTATTTTCAACGATCGTGCCATGCAAAATCAATTGCAACAGCAAGGGAAACATCCTCCAAGCAATGTTGTCTCATGCACGTCACAAGACTGCAAGTCATACTAGAAAAAAACACTATTACTACTGCATACACGCCTACTGTATGCTTATAGGAATTTCGTGGTCAGTTGTTCAGCTGATCAATCGTTTATTCAAGTTGAGTTTAAACAGCATCTACGGCACGTTTAGTCGGGCTTGAAGCCTTAAATCCTTGGGCCTCGATGTCTTCATAACAGACTATTTACTTCGAGCTTTCACTTGAAGTAGAGCTAATGAGATTTTGCATTATGACGCTAATATTGCCTTGCTTTCAATTTTAAACATCGTCAATAAAAGTGTTTTTAAAGGTTTTTCGAAGGGGGTCGTGGTGGAGCTTTAGGGTGTCAACACGATTTCCCTTCTATGTCTGATCCTTTTAACAGATTTTCATAAAAAATTAAGTTTCTGTTAAAATATGCCTATTTATTTGAACACGACATTTACTTTTGGCAAAAAACTAAAGACAATTTTATAAATAGAAAGTTTCAGTGTCCATATTAATTTTCGTACCAATTTTTCCGTTTGGGAAGGTCGCGGGGGCAGCAGCCCTAGGTGGACCCGAAATACCTCACAATCAACAGCAATATCAGAAAGTTCCCCTCGGTTCACACCAAGACGGGACCAAGCAAAGTCGGAGATATAGTCATGCCACCAGGGCCTTCTACGACCTCTCAGCTGCTTTCCCGTGGTTGTAGCCAGCAAGACTTGCCTCGCTAATCTTTCCAGGGAAATTCTGGACATATTGCCGAACCAGCGTAGCTGGGACCTTTCGATTCAGAGCAGTTCCGTCGCCATGGGGGGATTTTGGAGACTTAGCCCCCCAAACAAAAGCTCCAAGCCCCCTTAAATGGAATTGTCAAACACAATAAATTGGTGGAGTTGTTATCATATTTCAGAATGTATAGGTCCCCTGAACAAACGTAAAGCCCCCTGTTTAAAACTTTCTGGCGACGATTCTGATTCAGAGAAGTGGCGTGACATTCCGGGCTTAACAGATT
>Ga0210059_1013537_pt1 | contig 12194 bp, 3 predicted proteins | sample Ectturendosymbi2_FD_188042 | JGI IMG/M metagenome (GOLD analysis project Ga0210059, IMG submission 188042) | Ecteinascidia turbinata endosymbiont from Florida, USA - Sample 2 (SPAdes) (version 2) | ecosystem: Host-associated > Tunicates > Ascidians > Unclassified | place: Key West, Florida...
CATTATGCTTATTTGATCTCCAACTGTTGTTTCTCAACACTTGTCAAAAAGTGATAAACGGGGTTGGTTGACCAGATGACCGCCACGGTCTTTCGCCAATCCTATATGACACAGCGCCCGTCTTTATTTGCACCGATCAGCTATTATGCCATTGTGTTTTCATTTGCTCTAATTTCCGCTAATGGTTGGTTTACTGCATGCGATGGCTTTTATGGTGCTTCTGCTTATTGGCTGAGTCATATGAAACAATACACCATAACCATTACCACTGGCCCGTCCTGTAGTGCAGCTCGCCAGCCTGCGGAGAATTCATGTTTTTCACTTGGCAACACGGCCCTCCAGCCCGGCCGGCCCGCCGTTTAGTGTTATCCTAAATCGGGTGGTCTCGTTTGATGAAAGGGGGTGAGGTATGTAAAATAGGTTAAGAGACACTGGCCTACACTCAGCATTGCTTCAGCTTATGCCTTTGTTGACACTACACTGAACACTGTTCCTGTTGATTTAGTTAAACAGCAGTGTACATGTATCAAAGTTTCATGAAGGATTTGGGTGATGTAAAGCTTAGTTTGAGCTTGATTGGGCCCGGTGAGTATGACAAAGCGATACGCCTATTGCGAAAAGCCAGAAAAGGACCTCAAGCTGAAAGGCTGGATACAAAGCACACTTTAAGTTACAGATAAAAAAACTAATCGTAAAAATGCTGATTTGAAATAAGAGCACATTACAATGATTTAAATTTTGAAGAATCATTCTACAACTGCTAAGCACATTGAAAATTCGGCTCCATTTTCATCTATACGTAGTCTGTTTGATGCTGGCTATACCAGGCGTAGTAATGCTAATAGTAATAGCCTACATGATAGTGTTAAATCTGCATACTTGAGATTACAAATCGCTGCACATGATATTGTTTACCATTCTAGCATAAATGATGTAAGCCTAACAATGTAACATCACCTAAAGAATTACTAGGCAGTATGTCAGATCAAATGTATTCTTTCTTAGTTTGAAGTTGCATTTTCAAGTTGTAGAAGATAAAGAAAACAGGAAGCTTTTTCTCTTCTATTACTTGAAGCACATGCTTGATTTAATACGCATCAGGGTTTGCTGCGATTAACATTTTATAATATTTCAACTGCAACGTCATATGTGGTATTATTAATAACAGTTTGAGTGTCGTTATGATGTTACTACTTGTTATTATATGGTATGTTTGGGGTTGCTTTGTAAGAAAGGTTAGCTGTGCTGTGTGTTGCACAAAGACTGCAACTGCAATAAGATAATGGTGGTTACTTTCACTGCAAACTGTTAGTTTTATCACAAATTTTGGGCTGTAATTTGGGCTAGTTTGGAGTTTTTTGGGCTGGTTTTAGGCTTGTTTTATGAGGACATTGGGCTGTTTTTCAACTAGCATCTGGCAACACTAAGCTGTGGTGAAGATAAAGTGCTTTGCTCTTCTGAAAGTTGGTCATGTGCGAGCACCGTTTTTGTAATGTGCGCTGATGTATAGCTAGCCACTTTTTGTGCTCTTGTGTCTGTGATATGGACCGTGAGTCCGCAATAAAATATTATTATCATATAGTGGTGTAGCCCATTTTTTCAAAACAAACATTGCTGAATAACAATGGATAATTAACCACATTTATTAAGAACACAAAGTAATTGTTATATGTACATTGTAACAAATCTATTATTCTTTTCAAATATATTGTTTAATCTTGATTTTTGAAATGTTCAATGTAATCAATATATAGTTCAATAATGGTCAATTTTACAACTGTTCAAGAAAATTCAAGGATGCTATAAAATAAATAAGCAAAGACAACAAAATGCTTTTCAAGGGCATAACCAGTTTTGATAGCAAATTCAAAGAAATACCTTGGCACTCAAGGATGTGTGGCAACTTTAGTTGACATACAACAACGGTGCACAACCTGCAGCCATACGGCCGGCCGCATGCGGCCTTCGATAATGAAATTTGCAGCCATCTGCATTTAATGGTTTGGCAGCCGTGCTGGCGTATATAGAAGCAAAACAAATGCAAGACAAGCAAGATCAAGGGAGTCATCAATTGCTATCACTCTTTGAAAACTTGTATTTTAATAAATTTGTTAAAATGTTTGCCATTTTGTTATATTTTTGGGCACAAGTAAATGACATATACCGAATGAAACCTATTCTTTAATTAAACGTATCTCATAAATATAACTCGGAACTCATTGGCAGCTGTACTTCATAAAAATAAAAGGAATGTGGCCGGCTAGAGCAAAAGGTTGTACACCCCTGACATAAAATGACCCAATGAGCTAGTGATGTAATTGTAAACCAAAATATTAAACAATATTCTGGGTAAAACAGTTTTCATAAAAATAACATTTCAATAGTGCATGATGATAAAATTGTGTTTCACATGCTTCAGAAAAGTAGGACAAGACTTTTACCAATCCTTTAGCAGACAACTTTGAACTTTACACTTTGACCTATCTACATGTTGCTGATGCAAACAAATACCTACTAACTCTTTCCCATGTTGGTGGTACAGACAAGTGTCCTAGTATATATCAAATCTATCCTCAAAGAAGGAGGTAGCCTACTTATGGAATCTCTCACCACATTGGTGGTACAAACAAACACTTTAGAGCTCTTTCCCCATGTTGGTGATGCATACCCATGCCAATGGTACTGATGCCACCAACCTTTACTGCGATACTAGGTAACACTGCAGTCCTGCTACTTGGTTTAACCAACTACTCAACTCAGTCTTTAAATTCAAGATAAGTCATTATGATATAATAAGGACTCTTGTCATAATATCTGTATGATTTTTGCCTTTTTGATTTGCAGTGGCACAAGGCTAGTCTAACAATTCTAACTAATTAGCACAGTTACAAGAACACACTGGATCATGATCCTGCTGTATTAGGCAAGTGATCCAAGTTTAGGTGCAATTTTTAGTGTAAAGTTAGCAGTGTTGGTTTGCAAAAATAATAAAAAATATGTAATATTTTGTGGTTGCAGATTTTTTTTTGGTTTCTTGTGCTTAATTGCATCTGCTGTTATGGAATCTCAGAATAGAAGTGAATATGATGCATGGAAGCGCAAAAGAAAATCTAAACCTAATGCAATACAAAGAGATCAAAAAAAAGCTGAGACTCTGAAGAGTGAAGTGCCTGTGGAAAGCTTGAAGTTGGAAAAATGGGAAGAATTTGAAAAGTTGCCTATTTCAGCAAAAACCAAATCTGGTTTAAGAAAGCATGGATATCTTAAACCCACTTCAATCCAACAAGCTGCTATTCCTACTGCATTGCAAAATAAAGATGTTCTTGGGGCTGCTAAAACAGGTTCAGGAAAAACCTTGGCATTTATAATTCCAGTGTTGGAATGCTTATTTAAAAACAATTGGAACAACCTTGATGGCCCTGGAGCTTTAATAATTTCACCTACGCGAGAACTTGCATACCAAATATTTGATGTGTTGCGTAAAGTTGGCTGCAAACATACTTTTTCTGCTGGTTTGGTTATTGGTGGAACGAAGCTGAAAGAAGAAAGTCATCATCTTTGTAGAACCAACATCATTGTTTCAACCCCTGGACGATTGCTTCAACATCTCGATGAAACCTCATATTTCAACTTTGATAATTTGAAGGTGTTGGTTTTGGATGAAGCAGATCGAATACTTGACATGGGATTTCGTTCCACATTGAATGCAATACTTGAGAACTTACCTAATACACGCCAAACACTTTTATTTTCGGCAACTCAAACACGATCTGTCAAAGACCTCGCTATGCTTAGTTTACAGGATCCAGTTTTGGTTTCTGTACATGCTGAATCCTTGCATAGTACTCCTGCTGGGTTAAAACAACGGTATTTGGTTTGTGATTTATCAAATAAGCTTAATATTTTGTATTCATTTATTCGCACCCACCTAAAATGTAAGGTCCTTGTTTTTGTAAGCAGTTGTAAACAGGTGCTATATATGTACTCACTGCTTTGTAAGCTTCGTCCAGGTATACCACTTTTGCATTTACATGGTCGAATGAATCAGCAGCGGCGCATGTTGACTTACCAAGAGTTTTGCAGAAAGCAGTTTGTTGTTTTGATTTCAACTGATCTTGCTGCACGTGGTCTAGACTTTCCCAAGGTTAACTGGGTAGTTCAGCTTGATTGTCCTGAAGATGCAGAAACATATATTCATAGAGCAGGTAGGACAGCACGTTTTCATGAACATGGAAACTCTCTTCTTGTTTTGCTGAATTCAGAAAAAGAAGAAATGTTGAAGGAGCTCAAAAAGCTGAATGTTCCTATTGAAGGCTCAGAAATAAATCTTGATAAACTTGTACAAACAAGGTCTTGGTTTCAGTCCTTTTGCGCTCAAGACAAAGAGTTAAAAGAAAGGGCACAGAGGTGTTTTGTTTCGTATATAAAATCTGTGCACCTAATGAAGAACAAGAAAATTTTTTCAGTTGAAAATCTGCCACTGCAAGCATATGCAGAATCTCTTGGCCTTGCCTTTCCTCCACGTCTACGTTTTCTGCAACGGAAGTTTCAAGAGGGTGTAGAAAAAGGCAGTGGTTTGTTGACGCAAAGTGACAAAGGAAAACCTATTGATGATTTTGCTCAGTTTGGTAATGAGGATGATGAATGTGAAGATTCATTGTTTTCTATTGCTAAGGTATCATCATTCTCATGTGATATGAGTAATGAATTACCTTTCAAACAAGAAATAGATGATAAAGTGAATCACCTGACTTCTAACAAGAAAACATCCAAAGCTGCCACTGCTAAGCGAATGCTGAAAAAAGGATTAAAACTTAATCAAAAGATCAAATATGATGAAGCTGGAGAAGTTAGTGAAGCGTGGCCACCATTAGAAGAAAATCACAAAGGATCTTTGGGTGGTATTGATATCAATCAAGCAAAAGCACTAATGAAAGTTAGAGATGAACAGGACCGTGAAAAGCAGCAGATCAAAATTAAGGAAAAACACAAGAAAGCTCGTTTGAAAGCCAAGCAAGAAAGGAAGTTGGTTCATGACTCAAGAGAAGGTGTTGATGCTGAGTGCCAACTAGGTTCTGGTGACTCAGGTGATGGGAGTGGTAGTGACAATGAACAAAGTGATCCTGGTTTTTCTTATCAAACAACAGATTTAGCTGTGGATGAAGATGATTTTGATCAGTCTATTATAAGTACTGATGATGACAACGAATCTGAAGATACACACCCAGTACATAAGCGACGCAAAGTTGATACAAAGTATAATCCAAATGTGATGCTTACTCTTCAGGAAAAGGAAGATTTAGCTTTGCAGTTGCTGCATAGTTAACCTCATGCTGAGTTATTTTTGTTTTTAAGTCATTGTTTGCTGGCAATATTGCATTCACCTTTGGTTTTGTATTAACTTTTTTCCATTAGATCAGGGGTCTTCAAACTTTTTTGTCCAAGGGTCACAAGCTATTACACAACAGTTCGAGGGTCAGACGTCTTATGTAATATGATTGTTTCGTGATATGTTACATTCTACCAAATCAACCAATCTTTCATAAATGTATTATTTTTTTAATTTTTGTAAAATGGCTTCGCGGGCCGGATGAAATGGCTTCGTGGACCATATTTGGCCCACAGGACATTGTTCGGAGACCCTTGCGTTAGATTAAACAATAATTCACACATTGTTCAGGGTTGTGGAGTCATACGTAATTCTCATTCTAATAGGATTTTTTTACACTTATAGAAAGATAAGTGTTGTGCAAAGATGGATATGAAATATATCACCCAGCTGGAATACTGAACAGCATATAGCTGCAAATTTTTGGTAATTGCTTTCATTTTTCAAATGCTTTTCCTCATCAAATCTTTTGCAAGTGTACTACATTACAATGTTTCTTTAGGTTAATGTTGCTGTCACTCCACAAGTTTTGGGAAAGATGTTCTGGCTACTGATTGAGGGTATATATAACAGTTTTAGTAATGGGATTATGAAATTATTGGAAATGCCCTTGAATGTTGGATTGGGAACTATGTAGGGCCACATGTAGACAAAGGTCATAAGCCCATATTGAACTACATTTCCATGTAGCTGCATTGAAGTTGACATCTTCATAGTTATGTATTAAGACTTCTTAAATACTCTGTTGAAAACAAACATCACCTCTGGCTAGAGTTAGATTTTGTTATAGTACACATCTAATATTTTAGCAAGGTTCACTGTGTGTTTCTGTTAATGCTCCTGTTTTTTTGAAATACTGCAACTTTGCTAACTTAGGAATTTTATGCAAATGTTTAGTTCATAAGTTGCTGAAAAAATGAACAAAATTTGTATATGAAAGATTGGTAGTAATTTGCAAATTATGCTTGGGAATTTATTCAAATCTAGTTGAATTTTCCTCTTACTTTTAAAGTTCTACAGTGCAAATTATACTTTGTTGTTCTTTCAAACTATTAAATTTTATTTTTCAGAATGTTTTTTCAATTATACCTGATTTTGATATCATAACAGTTCAACTCGAAACTATTGATTAATAAACTATTTGGGTAATGTTTGAAATATATTACTTCAGGAAACACATCTAATATATCTTAATGGCTGTCATAGTAAAGCTGATAGTAAGCAAAGATACATGAAGGATATTAAGTGATGGCTAATTTGTTGACCAGATGTGGCATTAGTCCTAATAATCCCTTTCATTTAATTACTAGTAAAATCAGTAATTAACAAACAAATGAAATGATTTTGCAGCAATGGTAAGGTAGGGAGTAAGCAAAATATTGTAAGAATAGTGTTACCCATGTTTACTTCTTTGTAACTGGAGCCTGAACATAAGGGCAGTCGCAGATCCACACTGTGCCCTGGTTGTTTCTGAATACTTCTAAGACTAGTTTCAGACTCCACACCCCTGGAAATTTCACATTTCACGCAGTGTTTTTTGTGTTGATCAACATGTGTCAAAGTTGCTTTATTGTTATTCAAGTAAAGGAGTTGTGGTTTTTGCATAAAGAGGCAAGTTTTGCTGCTGGCTTTTGTTGACTGCTATTTTTAAACCTTCTCAGCTTCGAACTTATTTTAAAAACAGTTGTAACTTTTTGTACAGTGTAAGTAGACAATTGCCTATGTTGCTTACATGAATTGGTAACTATGATCTCTGCAAAGAGTGAAAGTCAGTTTGCAATTGAAGTTGCATAACTGTACTTGAAATGATTCGTCATTGATAACAGCCCCTCAATGTTGTACATTGTAATTGAGTGCCTAGCCTTATTTTGCACAATAGGTTTAAGTGCATCTTGCTTGTACTCAAGGTATTCCAAAACTTATCTTTTTTGGTCTACAGTGGTCTTGTTGTTGAAGTGAAAAATTGTGAATACTACTATGTTTTCAGTAATTCTGGAATTTTTTTGACCATGCTTCGAACATTGATCATTTGGTCACAATTCTTCTTGTTAGACTATTGAAAGAGCATTTTCATCTATTGTAGTGTAATACTAGACTAAGTTCACATTTTTGGCGATCAGCATTATGACACATCACATTTTCTAAATTGGATATGTTTGGTATGTTGCAAACCATTAGTTGACAACTGTTGGTGAATGCCAAATGGCAACAATACATAATATTGTGTTATTGTTTACTGAAGAGTGAAAATAGTTTTGTTTTATCATAGACAATTATAGCATTATTGTCATGGATTGATTTGATGTTTCCTGCAAGTTCTGCAAATGAGAACAGCACTGATGATCTTTCAAATAAAGTTAAGGTAACTTTTTCAGCACAGTATTAGCATCCATCAGTAGGGTGCTTTGTTATTAACAATTGATAAAGTTTGGTACACGAAAAGTGGAAGTGCTAAATAGCCTTATACTGAAAATCACAGCCAATGAAAATGATACAAACGACATATTGCAAACGTTTTGATAACTCCTGTTATCGAAACATTTGCAATGTGTCGTTTGTATCATTTTCATTGGCTGTGATTTTCATTATAATTGATGAAGTAATTATAGTGCATGAAGTTGCTTAGCTGTCACTGTAAATGCCTAGAAATTTGTTTCAACTATTGTGTCAAAGTTGCATTAATGTGGCTATGAGCATGTTGTATAGAAAGATCACACAGTAATACTAATATATAGTGCTGAAGAATTTAATTTTTTCTTTTCTGAATGCACTGAGTGTACTACATTGCTTTCTGTCAACTACTACTAAACAGCGCATTACAAATGCTTTGCATTTATAAGTGTACAATTTATATGCTATAACTGCATTTTTTCCAGGTAAAAAAGTTGTATGGATCTGGCAATTTCATTGTTACTTGGATGTTGGACTCTCTCACTTATTGTTTGTTGTCCATATACAAAAGTGGAGGAGAGTTTTGGAATGCAAGCCATTCATGACATCTTATTTCATGGAACCAACATCTCCCAGGTTTGCAGATTGACATTAAGCTGTTTGGCCAAAATGACCTAGTGTTTTTGAGTAATTCAGCTCTCTACTGCACAGTTTCATATTTTGTTGGATGGCATTCAGGCAGCATCCAGTAGTGATATGAAGCGCATGTTTTCTTAGATCCAGTGGTATTATGCAGAATCATATTGTTTTGTAAAGCATTTATGTTGGATGTCCTTTCCAAGCAGCCCTGAGAACATATGGAAATACTAAACAATACTTTAGCCACTAGCCTGAATTGGTGACACTGACCATCAACCTGCTGCAAAAAATTGAACACTTCATCTATAAGCTACTACTTATAATTGCAGGATTGAAAATGCGTACTTGACGTGAAATCGATCTCCTATAGTAAAATGCTTTGTGAGCAGATTCAACTGTTCTCGTTCTACTTCTGTGGTACTTCAAAAGTTGGATGTTTGTGTGGTGTTACAGTACATTATGACTACAAACAAGGCAAAAATCTTTGTGGTTAAGCAAGCCATGTTCTTGGGTCAGCAAAATGTTTTTTCTTTACATAGTCACCAGTTTAGATCAAAACATGCTACAGTAAACCTCATTTAATCTGGATCTTCGCCAATACTGGCTAAAATTGGTGATGCAAATGATTTTTAATGTTTTTCTTTATGAAAATCTTTGGTTTATCCTGATTTTTTAATCTGGATCTTTGCCAATTTCAGATAAAACCTGCTCTTTTCACATCTCGTAATCCAGATTTTTCTGTACTTCCAAGCTGTTGTGTTCTGTAAGTGCATTGACTGGTTTCTGGGTAAGGTTTGGCAGCTTACAGCACAAGTGCGCTCACCATCACCAATGAACGTTTGGAATTATGATAACATCAGATGCAACTGCGTGCAACGTTGGGCTAATCGTAGTGACGATTATTACATCACACACGGGCAGTGTCAGGCATAGCATATCAGGTTGAACATAACACTCAAGGCATGTTGCGGCACCACTGTTCCAGTCTGTTGACCAATGTTGAGTATGTGAGTGTAGAGCATTGTGCCTGAGTGTACTGCTGATGCACCAGTTGCAGAAATCTCTGCATCAGTCCAAAATCCCAGATTTTTTTGCAGCCAAGTAATCTAAAATTATGATCTAATGAGTGTTCATAACTGCCTGGATATGACGGTTACTAGTCTGATGTGCCATTGTAAATACGTACATCAATAAATTTGTTTTGTTTCTGTGAAAGTCTGATGTTGAGTAGTAAATGTGTTCAATTTAGGTGATTTTCACTGATATCTCAGTATTTAGAAGATGTCAAGCTAGAAACAACCATCTTCAGATAATCCGGATCTTCGCCTAACCAGACAAAATCGTCAGTCCAACCGAATCCAGATTAACCAAGGTTTACTGTATTTTGCTCTTGCAAACTTTACTCCAGGACATAACCCACATAATTGCAAATATCCTGGCAGAACTGGCTGAAAATACACCCTTTGGTTCAGGGGCGCATCTAGCCTGGAAAAAGGGGTCTGTTGCAGAAGGGCAGCTTGTGATCATAAAAACACATTTTCTCTTAAGACTAGAAATCGACCGATGAATTTTACAATTTTGCCAAATTTCGGAAACCCAAGTCGCTACTTCGTCTCTGATTAATTAACGCAAATTCTCTGTACTCTTCCTTAGGATGCGCAGCCCTCCGATTGCATCAAGTAGTGCGCAAATACGCAATACTTATACCACACCACAATCGTCCCCACAAACCGCTCTATGACATAACATTCGCTCACAGGTTTTTGCGTGCGCGGTAAGCAGATGATTGCCTGCGAACAAATCAGGGCAACTACCATATTTTTCGGACCATAAGGTGCACTTAAAATCCTTTAATTTTCTCAAAAATCAAAAGTTTGCCTTATAATGCGGTGCACCTAATGCATGAACCTGGTTGTGCTTTCTCATCTCGAATCAGTTTTATGTGGTAAACGGTACCATTTATTTAATTGCTAGTTATGATTTTCTTTTAAACAGCCGTAATAAACCAACAACAATTGCAATGAGCAGCACACAAGAGTAGCTAGCACATGCCACTGATAGTATAACTCGGCGAGGCTCCTGACTACATTGGCGCATGCCGAATCAAACACGCGTACTACTTTTATTTTATTCTATTCGTGTCTAGCGTATTAGGCATGTGTGACAGATTAAACTTCCTCGTATGTAACGACAGATCAAACTCCCAGTGGCGACTCAGGCACCCGGGCGACTCTGGCACTCAGGAGCTATTGGGAAAGAGTTGAATACAGTTTGACTTACCTAAGTTTTGCTTCATTTAATGCGCCTTATAATCTGGTGCGCTTTATGTATGAAAAAAGAATAGCTAGCATTCAATTTTTGATACTGCGCCTTATGGTCCCGAAAATAACGGTAACTACAGTCAGACGTCGTTTATCCGAACTACTGTACTTTGTTTCATCAAATAATGTCGGTTTAGCGAGGTATCCGGAAAATCGGAATCAGGCCTGTAGCCACGGGGGCATTCGGGGTCAATGCCCCCTAGATTTATTTAAGCTCCTCCAAATTTTGTTTTGCCAAGAAAATTTTTTATTAAAAAATATGATAAAAACAGAAGTCTTGACCCCCTAAAAATGTTTTGTGCACCCAAACCTTAAGACCAAGGCTACGGGTCTGGTCTAAGTGAACGTTCAAAGGGGAAACAGAAGCAAACTGTATTCTCAGACGAACTGTCAACTTAAGCAAATATGTAGATTGCATGCGAAACATGACTAAATGAAACTCTCATAGTTGTTTTTGTTTATTAGCAGATCCGTATACATGAGCAAGTATGCATTCAGAAGAGACTTAAACGCGAAAAAAGCTGTACAGGAGACCTATAACTGCGCCCTGCAGGGTCTGCCACTGTTACATTCATTGTGCGTAGAAAATTGACTTTCACCCTTCCATTGCGATTTAACAAACAACTAAGAAACTGTTGGCGCAGTCCGGTTTATCGTTTTTTTCTATTGATATGGCATATCCATTCCTAAATTTCCGAGTAGGTGTCGGACAGTGAGGTTTCCGGATTAAAGGGGTGAAATGCATTGGGAGAAATCTGTTCCTAGCAATTTGTTTCAGATAACGCGGATTCCCGTTGATCGGAGTTCAGACAAACAGGTCTGATTGTATTTGTAAGTGGTATTGATCTCATTGTCAAAACACATAAGAAATTCAAGTTATCACTGGTTTCGGGCACTGCACATTTATTACATCACAATCGCTGTTTGTTCCTACGAATGTGGTGCTGAAAAGATACTTAGCTTGTCGAACATTCTGCAAATGTCAATCATACAGCAATGAGAGCTGTTTATCCAAACGTACATACACGTATAAAATCAATGCTGACAACCAGCTGCACAACTGCGTCTGTGGAGCGCACTGTCTATTAAGATGGCGGTGTTATAAATATACTTGCAAAATCACTGCGGAGAAGAACAATTGAATTGCAATTGCTTTGATTACTTCGCATCGCAATGTAAAAGTGAATTACTCGAAATCAATATAGGACTTCTTGCGCAGCAAACAACATCATCAACTGCTTAATTCTAAAAAGGCTGTTTTCGAAATACGAGGCTTGACTGATATTTTGTTCAGATAATGCAGCCACAATTTCTGAGGCTAGCTGTCGCGCCTTTCAATATGAGAGGTTGCTTATAAAAATATAATTTCAGTGCAAACGATCCCACGTTACTTGGCGTGACGCTGAGAAAAGCCTAAACTTACTTAATTTTGTCATAACCTAGTACCGTAGGTG
>Ga0210059_1013538_pt1 | contig 12193 bp, 4 predicted proteins | sample Ectturendosymbi2_FD_188042 | JGI IMG/M metagenome (GOLD analysis project Ga0210059, IMG submission 188042) | Ecteinascidia turbinata endosymbiont from Florida, USA - Sample 2 (SPAdes) (version 2) | ecosystem: Host-associated > Tunicates > Ascidians > Unclassified | place: Key West, Florida...
TTCCTTGTTCCAAACACAACTTCTTTGATGGTTTGACAGTTCGTCAATTCTCCCTTTTCCTGTTTCATAGTTCTTTCAGTAAATGTCAACATTTGCGGAAAACAGTAGTGGCAGGGATTCTCTCAACAGATCGAAGACAGTAAACAAACTTTAGCCTTGCGGCAAGCTTCTGAGGAATCTGCCTGCTTTCTGCTTTCATTCTTCTACGACGATTAAAACTTACAAGCGTATCTATTTTTCATAGTTGAAGGCCACAGGCTCCAGCTTTGCAGCCGGCTGTTTGAGGAATCTCCTGCCTGGTTCTGCTCCCATCTTCTTGCAATGATTCAAGCTTGTACTTATCATTCAGCAATAATTGTAAAGCCACAGCAGTGACCCACACCAAGCGAATCGATCACAATTTGTTGCGTAAGGAAACTAGTTCCATGTGTGTTACACATCTTCAGTTCTGCGTGAAAGTTGACATATGAAACAAAAAGAAAAAATTACGCATTGTTGCTAGGATCAAAACTTAAGATTACAAAAATTGAGCACAATTACAACCTCTCCACTAAACACAGCTATAACACTGTTCAACGAACCAGATCGTAACGGCCATTCGGCACTTCTGATTGACAAAGATTCTATTTGAATAAGGACCGATGATGTGCTGGAAAACGCAGAACTAGTTTCCCCGTCAATAAACTGACTGATTTACTTGCCGCCATCTTTGTGGCCTTTGACGATGAAAAATAGATACGCTTGCAAGTTTTAATCGTCGTAGAAGAATGAAAGCAGAAAGCAGGCAGATTCCTCAGAAGCTTGCCGCAAGGCTAAAGTTTGTTTACTGTCTTCAATCCGTTGAGAGAATCCCTGCCACTGCTGTTTTCCGCAAATGTTGACATTTACTGAAAGAACTATGAAACAGGAAAAGGGAGAATTGACGAACTGTCAAACCATCAAAGAAGTTGTGTTTGGAACAAGGAATAACCAAAAATTTGCTTAATGGCACGCTTCCAATGTACGTTGAAAGGCTAGGCCTTTCTTGATTTTTCATGAACTGTTACGCTCTGTTTAAATTGCGTGGCTTCTCTCTGGCACTCGTCACCGCGCATGTGTGTTATCTCCAAAGGAAAAGTGTCTTTGTTAGACCGCTGCCAAATGCAGATTTTCTTAGCAGTGACTGGTTTATGAGACTCTGGAAAGGTCAGCCTATTACCTTCGAAAAATTTTTAGTAATGTTGTTGTAACTAGCCACAATTCGGGTGTTTTTCTTTACTTGTTTTCAAGTGCCAACATTTCGCCTGTAAGATTTGTCTTACATTTACAGGACTGATGATGCGTTGGAAAACGCGAAACTAGTTTCCCCGTGAATAAACTGTGACTGATTTACTTGCCGCCATCTTTGTGGCCTTTAACTATGAGAACCAAACAGTTGACGTTTTTTTACCCCACTTGTTTGTGCAAAGCTTTGATTAAGAGTGCAAAAATACTGTTGTTCATGTTTTGGCAGACCCTCACAACTTTGGGACTGTTTGGAAGACATTGACAATGCTGTGGCTCTTAAGTTTGGTTGGAATGATTCTAGTCACCATCAACAACTTTTGGCATCGTTGGGCATTGAAACTCAAAATATTGTAAGTGTCAGTGTGTGCCACTTGCATGATCAGAAAAGCAAGTTGCAGGAATGCACTTGTTGTGGGTACTCACATTGTATGTCACTGGTGGAAACTGCATGTGGTGGTACTTTTCGTATTCCTGGTCACTGCCTCCTAACACTTTAATGCACTACTAGTTGTTGTAAAGGATCTTAAAATTAAGGTCATCAAAATCTTGTGCCTGCCCTTTTTTCATAGTATATGTGTCACTGGCTGTAATTTCAGGTTACTACAGCTTACTTGGCATCATTCAAAATGATGCAGTGCTTATTTCAAATGCCCATTGTTTGCGGGCTGTGTTTGGGATCTCAAATCAAAATACAATGATGAGGTTGAGTTCGACATTTTTCTAATTACTATTGTAGTACCTGCAGCTGCTACACTATAAAGTGAAGTTCATGGCGTCCTTTTATGAAACGTTATGTCTACAAAATGACAGACCTTTGTACTTGTGAAATAACTTAGCTATTTTTTAACACACTGTGACTGTCTGCTGGAAATAAACAAATTCACCCTTTGCAATACCTTCAACAGCTCTTCGGTAGATCAAGCAAACCGTACTATGTACCAACATATTATGCTGCTGGTCTGGTAAGTTCTTATTTAATGCACTCTGTTACCAACTTTACCTTGACACTGTCATTTGGTTGTTGTTAACATTGAAGAGATAACACCGGTATACAGGATTTTTGGGGCCTTGACGTTTGTAACAGATTTGTAAGTTTTAGGGGCTCTGATTCCAAAAATAGCATCTGTTTTCTTCCATCTTGTCAGGATTAGCCGTTGCAGAGCATGTTTTGCAGTTTTTTACAAAAAATTGAAAAACCTCACCAAAAGTTTCAAAAATTAACTCGCACCATTTTTAACTTGAAAACAGATTTTGTAATCACTGGTGGTGCTTTTAAATGCTGAAATGCTTTATCGGCTGTTGTTGAACTGCGTAGGCCTATAGGGAGTGAGTTAGTAGTAGCCTGTATAAGTGGCAACTACAATAGAATCATATGTCAGAATAGTCTGTGACAGGTACAATAGTTGATGAGCATGAGTGGATGATTTGCGGTGAATTAGAAGAATTTGTGCATATTGGCTGGGCAACAAAGTGAATACACAAAATTTCCATGTTTCTTGTGTCTGTGAGACAGCAGGGCTCGCCAAGAGCATTGGACTAGGGAAAGTTGGCCAAAGAGAAGGATTTGAGATTGGTGAAAGAAATATTATACACTCTCCTTTGATTAATCCAAACAAGGTCTTACTTCCTCTTTTCCATATCCAACTAGGGTTGATGAAACAGTTTGTAAAAGGTTTAAATAGGGAAAGTGGCTGTTTTGCATATTTGCGTGAATAGTTCCCTGCACTGAGCACTGAAAAGTTGAGGGTAGGAATTCTTGATGGCTCTCAGATCCTACAGTTATTGCAGGACGAATTTTTCCACTTAACATGACAACCCTGAAAAAAATGCTTGGCAGTCCTTTACAGCAGTTGTCGAAAACTTCCTTGGAGTTTTAAAGCTCCTAACTATCACAACCTTTTAAAACAGCTGTTAGATTCTTACGCACAATTAAGGTGCAATATGAGTGTGAAGATTTATTTTCTTCATAGTCATGTAAACTATTTTCCTGAAAATGTAGAAGTGTGATTGAAGAGTAAGGAGAGTCCTTCCACCAAAATATAAAAACAATGGAGAAAAGAAACCAGGGATGGTGGAATACCAACATGATAGTAGACTATTGCTGGTGCTTAAAAAGAGAAGTTGCTGGCAGGAGCTACTCCTGAAAAACACAGAAAGGGTAATTTCAGGATTTAGCAACCGTGCAATCTTTTCTGTCATCAAAAAAGAGTATGCTATCATGTTTGGGCTATTCCTTGCATTTTAGCGCTTTTTGGTCACCACAGTGTTTGCATTACAAGGCCATAATATCTCTATAGTTTCTCATCTGTGTCTTGTAAGTCACAGTGGAAAGCATACAGTATACACTAACTAAAGTTTTGTGTTTGTTTAACTTTTTTGTATGATTTCTATGCTGCAGATTTTTTTTCATAACCTAGTTTACAAATAACGGTTATTACTAGAAGTCACTAGTGTTCAAATGACGTTAGCAAGTTCAACTATTTTGTGAAACCCGCTTATGCGACAGTATGCTTAAAAAGCTACAATTGCATAAATCTAAAATACCAAATAGCTCAAAAACTTGACCACATAGAGAAAATCTGACAATAGTTTTGAAACCAGCACCCCAAAATTATCTTGAAAACGCTCTTAAGCCCCAATCCCCACGAAATTCATTTTAAATTGAGCTGTAATTTGCCATTTGTAAAAATTCATCGTTGGTAATCATAGAGTGACTGTTCACTTCTACGGAACATCGCTGTTGCGGTCACTGCTACATAAAGAATGTAGTGACACTGTGTTTTTGCTAAGGGTCTATTGGAGCCAGGAAATGATGTTATTAAGCCAGTGTCTGCTGCTGAAAAGATTACCGCTGTGTCACCTAAAGAAAAATTATCCGCAATGGTAAGTTTGTTGTTTTGTGGAACTTCTTTCAGAATTTCTCTCAGCCCCTAATTTGTGAGCGGTTGGCTGTAATCTAGTAAAACTCAACAGGAATTGCATAGAGCTAGCAGTAAAATCTAGACGTGTGGACGTTGTTGTGTGTTTAATATTTAAAAATTTCAATTTGTTCTGCTATAATATGACTGGCTAATATCTAGTCATTGTTTACAGTAGGTAGAAGCATACTTCTTTGAGAACACAAATTCGAGTTAATCATAAGCTCAGCATTATCATTCTTTCAGAACAATACGTATGCAGTATATTTTATAATCACGCCTTGAGCACAATTCGAGAATCCGAAATAGCAATCATAGCCTCACACTTCGTATGTTAGACGTGATACTGAATACTTCAGACGCAAATTAGTCACATGCAGAAGATATGCTAAAACTAGCGTGTGAATTCTTATCTTTTGGTCCTGAATTATGAAATGGTGCATTAAGTTTTTATCAAACAAAAACGATTTGCGTAAGTCATTACATCGGTTGTTGTAGAAATGCCACCGTTAAGCGTTTTTGCAAACACTAAAGACTTGATCTGACCGAAAAACAGAAACACTAAAGACTTGATCTGACCCTAAAACAGAAACAGAAAGACACCAGCTATTTCTACCTGAGCATCATACGTATAACAACAAAAGTTTAAATCACGTCCTACTCTTTTATCGCCCGCAATAAGTTTGTCATAAGACAGGTGATCTCTCTATCTCTGAATTTTGCAGGATGATTCTCAAGTTTGGAAAATTGAAACTGGTGAGCTTTCATGCCGTCGTGGTAAAATACCCGTTCTGCTTTCCCAGTGGGCTGTGACTTTTTTGACTTTTTTTTGGTAGTTTACAGATTTTGTATTTCTTCTCAATTAGATGAGGACACACGCAAGATACGTGCACACTGCTTCGTTTCAGTGCACAACAATGTGCCTCGCAAGTTCCCCACGGTCGCTTCTTGAGAAATTTCATTCTTACACTAAGCACTCCGGTGTCGTTTTAGGAGTAAAGGAGCCCAGACGCTGTATGAGTGATGCGAAACCCTTTGCACTGACAAGAGTACCTGTCCGGGAACGGGCGAAAGATGTTAGCTTGTGTCCGTTTTATTTTGTTTCTTCCTTAGGTTTTGATGCTTTCAAGATGTTCATAGAAGGTAGATGCAGTATTGACGATCAACTGAATAAGCTGTTTCGATAGCTAAAGTGAACCGGTTAGTAACGCAAATAATTGTTACCTCGAAAGGAACTGGGTCATAAGACCTCTTCACAAAAGTAGGACCAACCACTTTTGAAAGTGGGATTTGAAGTTAAGGACTTACGCTAACGAAACTTTTTTGGTGACAGTGGAAGATCATGCAGATAAAATGATCTTTCGTGGTAGCAGTACTGGTTCACTTGTATGTGCTGATTTGTGTGGCAGCTGTTTTGTTTTGATAAATACTGTGCAAAGGCTAGAAAACTCTGCGACAAGACCTCTGTCTTAAGCTGCTTACGCGTGTAATGTTTCCGTTGTATCGGGCTATTGTAGGTAGTCAGCGAAAATTGCTTTCGACTCTTAACCTGTTTCGTGTGAACTGCAACATAAATTAGTTCATGGAATGAATTATGAATAGCTTTATCGTTGACCATGCTTTTCGTTACATGTAGCTGTAAGGTTAGAATTATGTTGGGGTTTTCGTGGAGATTCTGAGTCATACGAATCTTGATGACGAAGCACATTTGGAAAACTTGGTTCGAACCGCTTCCAAAAATGTAGATATGCGTTGCAGTTATTTTTAATGCTACATTTCACCACCTACACTAACCAAAGTCTGAAGTAGAATGCGATGGTAGTCGTTGTTTTCTCTGTTATTTTTCACGGCGTGATGCTACTTAGTTTTGTTGCGTCATTACTTCGTAACTTCCCTCTTATTTTGCATGCTTAATAGGCACTAATCACGTAGCAAGCAGCAACAGTGCATGCGCTCCTGCTGTTGATAGCAACGGTGCTGGTGGCGGCGTGGACAGCTTTGCGTACCCATGTGCGAGTGACCTTAGTGCTGTGAACCTTGATATGCTTAACGCACCATCTGTCAATGGCTCTGTTCAAACGCCGAGTTCAGGTACCAAATGTCGATTTCAATGTTTGGTATGTGTTGATATTTTCAAGTTTTGCTCACTGCGGTAAAGTTCATACTAGCCGACTGCGGTGGATCACACCGGACATCCATTGTAGCAATTCTTTTTAGTGTATGAACAACTTTGATTGCGTGCAGATACCAGGCTTTGCCCATAGTATAGTATTACATTGATATGCTCTCGCGTCGATCTCTTTTGAATTCGCCTGTCTATAATGCGAAGTGGATTTAATTAAACAATAGATCGCTAAATACCTTTTACAGGAAGGTGCCCGTACAGACCTTTCTCCCTGTTAATCCCTCTGAATAGTTGGATTAAATTCGTGAAATTTCCAACTAAACTTTTTAAGCTTCCGCAGCCGGTCTGGTCCTGTTACAATGAAGAAACCGTCTGTGCTGTAGCAACTTCGTATCGGTACGGTGCACTGCCATTATAGGTAGTCCTGTCGCATTAGTTGTTTCTTTTCTTTAGTTTAGCAAATTATTTTCCAAAGCAAGAAGTGGATTAGCCAGTAAACGAAAACTAGATTTTTTGTGTTATTTACAAACATGTATCGCGTACGCTTACTTCAAATAACTATTTGTGACTGTTCCAATGAATTACCCCGACACTGCCGCATCCTCACGATTTGACATGGGTTGTGGAACAGAAGGTAAATGCTTCGCAGCGAGGGGCAGATCTTGTGCACGCGCTCAAAAAATGACAATTTAACGTCCTGCTGGTTTTGAGTTGATTTGACTTCCGTGACACATGTAGATAAACTTCTGAAATGAAAGCGCAAAGCGTATTTTTCTTGTAAAGTATACGGTGTGTTGTTTGATTTTTGGTAGAGGATAGGTATCCTGTTTTAACTTCATTGTACTTGTTTGCTTAATAGAGCAAGATAAAGTTGATCCGGAGTTGCTGGAGCTAGCCATGAACGTAACTCCCGACCTGGCAGCCAAACGACCCGATCCTTTCTCAAAAATCCTGGCCTCTTTCGGAGTCAACCCCGCCGGCAAGAAGTCTCAGGGCGATGATGAAGATCTGAGCGACGATGCGAAGAAGTTGCTGAAGAAGTTGCCGCAGCTGTCGTTCATGAGATCCAACGTGCTCATGTTCCCAGTAGGAAAATCAGTCGCCCACAACTGACTCGTGCCGTTCTGATGCGACGCCGCAGCCCACTCGGCGTGTGTTGAAACACTGCTTCCGGTGTTGTGCCGGCGCGTTTCCGTCGAGAGCAGCCTAGCTTGTTCGAAGTCAACGGCTTCGGTTCATGCCGAACTCCCACGCGCGTTAACCCGGGTGTGTCTGGTAGAAGGGAAGTGTTTGTAAGGTACTGCTTTTAAGCTGCTACGCTGCAAGACCAAAGCTATTACCAAAAGCACTGACAGTGATAAATACAATCAGCTTGATGCTTTGTTAAAAGATTAGGGTGAACCTATACATTCTGTGATGGAAAAAAGATCATACTGGTCCAGTTGCAGTTAGATGGCAAACAAGTGTAAAAAGTTCTTTTGGCGTTGTGAGTTGACATGCCTGAACCGGACGATGGGTCTCCAGCCTCCGGTGCTGTTATTAGAGGATTTGAATTTTACGAACGAAATGCTGCGCACCCGGCGGGGATTGGGAGCGCTCGAGTTTTCGTCGTTCACATCCTGTTGTACATTTCTTTTAGACCCTTTTTTACGGTTGCTCGTGTCTTCGCGGCACCTGCTCCCTGCGCTTATCGTGCAATTTGTATACATGATAGTTACCACTGTGTAGATTTGAACTACTTTCTTTTGTACGACCCTTTTCCCTCGAGTCTACCAGCGCAGAGCAGCCCTCGTGCCTTGGCACTGTGGTGAGTAACGTGTGTGTGCTGCACCTCGATTGCCCCTGTGCGTCGGGACTTGTTCACGGTAACGTAGTTGCGTTGTTTGCATAGCGATATCTTGAACGATACTTTGCTAAAACCTCGACTATTTCCAGGTTGCTATGCAGATTGCCGAGGGTCGCGAATTTCTCCTACCACGCTCTTAACTTGAAACGTGATAATCCCGAAGCATCGCATTTTGTGTTCGATGAACAGAAAGGACGTGTGCGCCTACGTCGTGACTTGCCAGCCCCGTGACGAAGTTTTTTTGTAGTGTCACTGCTGCCATTCGCTTTATGGATAGTAGGCTACAGTTCATGCTGCTTTTGTTTTTTCGGTGTTAGACATTCTATTAGTGAGAGCAAGCAGTATCTCACATGGCGGGTCAGTGCAAGCTGTCCCCCAGTGTTGTCGATGTGGAAAAACAACTTGTTTTCTAACAAGCCAGGTTCAAGGCGGTTACGTCACACACTCGCAAATAAGAAGATAAATCATCCACTAATATCTTGGTGCACGAGCAAATGATGACGTGGAAAGCATGCGCAGGTCTGGAGTTTGTTGAACGTTGGCGAGATACGCACGTTTTTTTCCTGTCTGTAAGGTTGGATCTTACGTGCAACTTCTACGATTAACTTGTTCTGGATCACCTGCGTTATATGAGCGACTATTATTCGACCTCGACGTTTCACCAGTGTCTGCGGCAACCGTCGCTAGGTGACGATCTGTTTGGCATTGAGTCATTGCTTTTGTTTGCTCTCAACCAAAACGCTTTCACGGGATGAACTTCACTTTGATGCCCTCCCTTGTCCGATGCCTTGCACTGATTTACCTGCAGCGTACCGACCGACAAACTAGCACCACGCTCTTAATCGCAGGTTAACTGAGCTTCGTTGAAGACACTTATACGTATATATGTATTAGCATAGTTTAAACGTATTAATAAACATTAGACGTTTAACCTGTTTTCGCAATTATTGTGCATTAGAAATTTCTTATAATCAATACTGTATTGAACGTTGGATCACTCGATGGCATTCCGAACTGATGTTGGAATTTGCAACAGGCGAAGTGGAATGAAGCCTAAAAGCCCACAGACTTGCGTCAAATCTTGCAACAGCGCTTGAAGTTTTCAACTTCTCGTTCAATTGCCTCCATTCGTAACGTGACTCAACTTGTAATTTTGGTCAAAGTGCTCAGACAAGAGTGATGCTTTAATGAAGACCTATCGTTGTCATTTCATACGGGAATTGCGTTTTGAGTTTGCCGTGGTCAGTCACGGCCATCAGCAGTGATGGTCCGGGACCCCCATTAGCAATCGGTGCCCCCTTCAGGAAAACAGTAATGTGTAGTGTGTCGATGATGGTGCCCATCATCCACCAAAACCTGGCGACGCTTTTGGGCGTCACTTCCTTTGCGGATTCTTGAGATGTGGCCGTTGTGAGACGTCAACCCGCACTGCAGCGTTAAATTGATATTGTTTGAATGAACGCCACTGACCGCTTGCAGTGAGGATACGTTCTACGTAGTAAGTGTCATCTTTTTCTCAACTCGCAGCCGACGTTTGTGTTGGTGAAGGGATAGTTAACCGCTTTTGAATAGCGTAAGATAGTCACATTATTGATGTTCTTTATCTTCAAAAACATTTTGAAACTTAGCTGGAGTTGCCGAGTTACGTAGTCGCATATAGTAAATGAAAACAAACAACATCCGAAATCTTCAGCTTCAAACATTTGCTTTAAACAAATATTTACTGCACACGTAAATCAACTCTGGATTTTACTTAAAACCAAAAGGTGTTTTTGCTCTATGAGCAAGGAATTGATGGATTTGTACACCAACACTAGAAGTCACCAGAGGGCTAACCAATTGAAGATCATACACAAGACGGAGAAAATACGCTCTCTTCTGGGCTATTTTTCAAGTCTTGACAATAAAGTTTTACGATAGGACGAAATTACTGAGTTTAAACTGGAGGATACCCTATGTGCAGAGCAGTGGCGTAACTCCGCCCCCCTCCCCGGCAACCTAATGTAAAAATTGGGCCCCTAATTATATTTCGGTATTACGAGCTTGCGGGTTGCGGAACCTTTTTCAAAATGGGGGGCGCAAGTGCACGTCAAAAAAACTATAGAAAATTTTTGCGGTTAGAATTGGCAACTGCGACGTCACATGCATTGAAATATGACGTCATTACCTTCACACCATGCGAAGGTCTAAATTACACTATTTTAGACAAAATTACACCACTGTGGAAACGTATAGGTGAACCACCTTAAATTCAAATAGGCTGTTACGTGGGCGACCCAGGTCAATAGCGTCACTCGGGCTCATACGATTTATTCTGACTGAATAAAACCGTTCGCTTGCGTGACTAAAATTTCCATTTGCTCTCATTCTGGCTGGCACTAACGTTGCTCTGTGACGTTAGTTACGTAACAGTAAATGAGAAATTATCATGATAACTTCTCCATTGTTGAGTAACGTATGTCATAGAGCAATGATAACACCAGTAAGTCTTCTACTTACTAGGCTCATTCATGTTAGCCCGAGTTACAGGAAAATGTATTGTTCGTTTGAAATGATTCTCAAAATGGGAACTGTCCATTGGATTGGACTTCAAACCCAATGTTCTATACAAATTCATTCAAAAAACATTCAGTCCGATATGAATTATATTTCAAAAAGTACTAATTGCATAGGGCAGCTCGGACTCTAGTAGATGAGCCCGAGTAAAGCGCGAACGAACGAAGTCGAGAGAACGCCTACTACAAATGATAGTGTTATATTCATGTCACCTGCAGCACGAACGCGAGAGGCCAGACATGGAACGAAAATATATGAACAGTGACAAGGTCCAAAGAAAAGAGCCCGAGTTAACAACTTAGTAAGCTTGAGTTCTCCGATATAAATTGTAATCGAAGACTCGGGGTAAGCCCGTGTGCCGGATTCGCCACTGGGTTATTAAAATCACCAAAAACACAGCATTGATACCTGTCCTAAACATTCAAAATAATATATTTTGTTTTATTGCGGGCTCGTGGTTCATATCGCAGACACAAGAGCATAAAAAGTGGTTAACTATACATCAGCGCACATTGCAGAAACGATGTGTGCACATGACCAACACTGAGAGGAGCAAAACAGTTCATCGTCACCACAGCTGTATCGTCATTCACAAGAGCACAAAAAATGGATATCCATACAGTAGCGCATTACATAACCGGTGTTAGCACGTGTCCAACCATGAGAGGGGCAAAACACTCTCCCAGCACTTTTTACTTTATGCTTGGTGTGTACACAGTGTCCACATATTTTTTACTACACAAAAGCGATACTGATGAGACACAAACACCGAAACAATTCACGGACAACTGCTGCATTTGGTCTCCATCATACAGGAGCGTTGAATATAATTGAGGAAAAATTAAGATTTGTAAAAAGCATCAGACATTTGTAGCGATTGAATAAAAAAGTTGGATGAAGATGTGCATCGTATAAAAAATCAATACAAATGGTTTATCAACAGGGCATCAAAGGTCCTGACACAATGGCTAACCTGGTGAGGGCGAACACTTACATTTCTGGGTATGTAATGCATAATTCGATAGGCATTGTTATATGCAGCACGTAAGCGCTTCATACTGGTCTGTGTGTATTTGCTTCACAATTGGCAAGCATACATGTGCATGCAATAGGCACGAAATGGAGTGTTTTTTACTGCAGGAGAGCACTGATCAAAAGTGCCTCAGTTTGTTTGCTGCACGGTATAGTGAAAAATAATAAATCCAACTAACATGGGATCACTAGAAGACCATTTCCAGCACTTAAACATCTTATGCCTTCCCAAACTATATAGCTTTTCAGTAGGCAAATTCATGCACTCTTATCATAACAAATTGCTTCCAAATCATTTTGATGAATATTTTATTCCACTCAGCTCAATTCATTATCACTCCACAAGACTAGCAACCTCTAAAAACCTGTTTTTACCTAGAGTTAACTCTTCTTCAGGAAAATGTTCCCTTAAATTTATTGGCCCAAAAGTATGGTCTTCAATACCAGACG
>Ga0210059_1013539_pt1 | contig 12193 bp, 9 predicted proteins | sample Ectturendosymbi2_FD_188042 | JGI IMG/M metagenome (GOLD analysis project Ga0210059, IMG submission 188042) | Ecteinascidia turbinata endosymbiont from Florida, USA - Sample 2 (SPAdes) (version 2) | ecosystem: Host-associated > Tunicates > Ascidians > Unclassified | place: Key West, Florida...
CCGCATTTTTAGCGGTATTTTGCCGGATCCGTTTTATTTACTGCCGGCTAGACGACTGCCGGCTCACGTAACTTTGGTTGCACTATGCACCTATCTTAGTGCACGGGGGTTGGTTCAGAAAGCAACTGCTTGTACCTCCAGCGTAGGAAGTTGCTTTATAAATCAATTCTCTACGCTGGAGGTACAAACAGTTGCTTTCTACATCTATTCCTACGCTGGTGGTACATCCCTACACTGGAGGCTTGGAGGTACAACCCTACGCTGGTGGTACCGACGCCACTGACCCTTACTCAAGTGACACAATTTTAAAAGAAAATGCATGAGCATCACGGACAAATGGTGACAGTATAGATTTGATTGTCCATCCTAAAAACAGTACGTACTCTATATATCGTAGATGTGGATGTAGTACATATATTCAGCACATGCGCGACCACTGCAGACTGTGAGGAGTAGTGGCTGATCTAAGCTAATCCGTGAAGAATGGTTGCTTATTCCGTGAAAGCAGGGTACTCACTTTGCTGTGTCCTATGAATGGAAACTGTTGAATGTGGTCCTAAAACACCTTTAATTAAACTCAAAATAAAGTGATAAATTCATTTTTTAAAAATTTTTCGACATTGGTAAAATTTTAGATTCACTAGAGCACGCATTCGCTTTGGTTTTATATTGTATGGGAAATTCATTGGGGCTATGTGAAGGGAAAGTCCCTTATAGACAACTTACTCAGCAAAACTAGCACCATGCTCACGCTCCGTTGCAGGGAGGGTTACCAATTTAGTGGATTTTCCGCAAGATCTAACGGATTGTAATCCTATCTAAGCTGCAAAATAATTGATTTGGCGGCCTAAATCCGCTAGATTCTCGCGGATAATTGGTCTAGCGACCTATACAATTGGTCTAATTCATGCGAATTCTAGCGGAATTTTGCAATTTTTCTAGCTTGAAAGGTCTGTCTACATTTGACAACCCTGCTCCGTTGTGATGTAATCACACTCCACCGTTCGACTATTCTATCATTGCAACTTCTACGTTGAATTTTGGAGGATTAATTGATTGTGGGTAATAGGAAGAACAGATTACAGAATCGGTCGAGTATGGTAAGAAAGTAGAGGAAGCGAACGGCTTTCGAAGCAATCAGAGTGACGCTAACCTCCAGGATCTTTCATCTAAAACAGACATTATTGACATTGAATTGAATGATTGGCTTCAGTCTAATTCAGTGTTTCCCAACCTATTTAAACTTACAGCACCCTGCAAAAAAGAAATATAATTTGCTGCACCCAGTGGCGAATCCATAGCAGTTTGCTTAAAGGTTTGATAACATTTTTAAAAAGTATTTTATAATGATGTATTCAAACACATTGGCTTGCAGCACACCTAAGTACTGTAAATGGCACCCCGGTTGGGAAACACTGGTCTAATTCCTAGGCCCCTTTAAAGCTTGTTCGTGTAGAATATTTGTGTTTGTAAATACACAATTAGTTCATATATTTCTATAGATATGTGATAGGTGTGTTTATGTCATAGCACAAATGCATGAATTGTTATTATTTTTAGACCAACTTAACTCACTAATTAACCACTCTTTCTATACCCTTTCTTTACCTATTCATATTGGATTATTTTTTAGTGCTAAACTTTTTGTAATATGTTCAACATATTGCAATACCTAAAATCTTGATGGGCTATTTTGATTTTCACCCTTGTTGTCTCTTCAACTTCGTTATAGTATGCAACGGTATTCCATCTGCTCTACGGGGCATGTATTCAATTGCAACTGAGTTTGAGTGTGGTACTAGTCATTGGGTCAAACGGGATTACTGATTGGCCAGGGGGTCAATGAATAACTGCTGGGGTCTACTGGAGCAATGAGAAAAGTTGAAAGGTTGAAGTAAAAGGAGGGAAAGCAACAAACTCAAGACTGAAATGAGTAAATCGAAACATAAGCTGTGACGATTAAAACTGGAAAATACATCTTTCCCAAATAATTTATATCACAATCCATCAAAACTATTTGTCTGACACCAAGAGCACAAGGTGCAACAATAAAAAAAGTGTAAAACAGCCTCTCCCAAATCATTGAATTTTTCCCAAATATTTGAAAACAAAATTGTTGATATGTCTGGTGACTCTAGGGAGCAACAATGGTTCTACCAGCCCCAGTCCTTAGCTGTGATCAGATGGAACACTGTCAGCATATTAGTCACTGTGCAAGGTTGATCTGATTTTAGTTGTTCCCAGTGCGCTGTCCAGTATTACTACCCACCACTTGCCTTTGTTTCAATGCATAGATATTACCTTGTGATTGTTTGTTTTTTCTGTATGTTTCATTGTTCTCCTTGTGCTGTGTTTCTTTGCTCATTCATTAACTATCTTGTTAATCGCACAGTCTATGATGATGCTACACAGTTGTGATATGTTCCACATCACTTGAAACTTCTGAGGCATTTATGAAAAATAATAATTAAATTCAATAATTCAAATAATTTGTATTATTTCATCGCACTTGGATCAAGATCATGTACAATTGATCAAACTTTTTTTGGTTACAGTGAATGTATGAATCTTTGGTGTACCAAGAGTATAATCAGTTGCTTCCAGATCACCTGAAGGTCTTTAACTAGAACTAAAACATTTTTTTCTGTTTTTGGGTCCTAAGCTTTTTATTCTGAATTGAGATTTTTTCAGATGACAAAATGTTTTGCTAGATAGGTTCCTAACTTTCTATCATGATTGTGCAATGTAAGGAAACAGTTAATTTCGGAGATGGACTGATGTATCGGCCTGGCTGACATTTGGGTTTTGCCGATGTATTGGTATCGGCGAAAACAGCCAATTTCATTGGCCTCAGTAGGTGTTGACAAAAAGCTGTTATATTCCTCACATATGCAGACAATTTGTGCAAGAAAGCACAACGAACCAAGTCAAGACAGTTATATTGCAACAACACATTTTTATAAACAAGCAGACAAGATGAGCCATGTAGCATGCATCGCCTGTCGTAGCTGAAACAAAAGCATCATAATTAATCAGATTAATTGAAAATCATAGGAAAATATTGAAATTGCCACAATTTGAAAAATGTTAGCTCATAAATCCTTATTTTTGAAGTTTTTGAAAAAATGGTAAGGTATAGAATACAATATATTTTTTAAATGAAGCAGTAAGCAAGATTTAAAAATTTTGGAAGTATCGGCAATCAGTCCGTGAATGGCCGATATATTGGTATCAGCCCCAAAAAAACCATATTGGTCAATCTCTAGTTAATTTGATATATGAAGTTCATGATCTAAGAACTATTGCTTTACATTTTCCACAAAAACATTAAAATTTTGCTTTTAAGTCACAACCTTGGCTACTTCTTGTGTTGCAGCCTAATTTAGTCTAAAATATTTTCAACTAGACATTCAAAATGAAGCTTTCACAATAAATCATGTCATGACTTATGATTAACCATCAGTTATTGAAGAATAACAAAATAAAAGCCTTATCCCAAAATCAGTCTTGGTCATAATTTTTAGCTTGACAAAACTGAGATGTGCAGTTAGGCTTACTAGTATATATATAAAAATGCATCACAACAAGTCTAGATAGGTCACAATAGCATATATGTAATATGTATTCACTTTCGTAAACCCTAAAAAATAAGAGATGGTTATGATAATATTTTCAAAGAAGGTAAAATATATGTATATATATTTAGAATAAAAAATGTATATTTTTTAATAGAGCAGGTTTTATTTTTACTAAAATCAGGTAACTATTTTACATCGGAGTAATGTTAGCAAACCTTTTATTCAAAGAACTTCTAACATTGATGTTGGTTTTTAAAATATTTTCAAAACTTATTTGTGAGCTCAAATCTTTAAATTCAAAGTTGTACAATCTTTTATACAGCAAAATTTGTCATAACATTGTTAGGGAATACTGTACTCTTTTTATTAATTCATACACTATTGGATGTGCTGTTGCCATGAGGTAGCTGATTTTAGCAAATTTTCTACATATTCGAAAAAATTATGTCTGACAAAAAACATTACCATTGTGAAGTATAGCACTATATTTTTAAAGGTAAAAATGACAACTTTAAGTTTTTATATGATGCAACTATAAGTAAAAATATCTTTGTCACCTATGGCTCTTACAAAAAATAACTCGTGTCATCTTCAAAACTAACTGACACTGGTGAAACCCTTGTTCAGTCTTGTTAATTGATTTTTATACTTTCGTTGGTTTTTTTAACAGGTTTTTGGAAGTTTTTGTCTGTTGTGTAAATAAAATAAAACAATAATAATCACTGTACAATTTTTGCACACCTGCTGAATAAATTTTTGCAGTAATTATAGCAGCTCTAAGCTCTTAACCAAATCCATTTAATGCTTGACAGGCAATAAGTAGTTATGGATGTTGTAGCTCAATGTAGTACAACCAAAGCTCGTGCTGGAAAATTATCTCTGCCTCACCATGTTGTTGACACCCCTGTGTTTATGCCTGTTGGAACTCAAGGCACATTGAAAGGACTAACACCTAAGCAGTTGGAAAACATTGGAATACAGATTATGCTTGGAAACACCTACCACCTGGGTAAGGACTTAAATAATAATTACTGTACCTCTGTGAAGCCATGTTCTAATCAAAACAAACGTTGCTGTGTCCTTGTGCTAGGGCCACAGCCAGGTGGAAAAGCAGGCAATCTCCCCTTCCCCTAAAATTTTCATAAACATGTTTAATTGTTAAGCCAAGTTGCAATCATATTCCTCGCACCTTCGAAAATATCAGCTGGTTGTGGCTGTGAATCTTTGTGATTGGCATTAAACTAATGTAAGCATAATTTGCTGGCTTTTGTTCTTTTCATAAAAATGGTTTCTTTTGCAGCATTGCTAAATAATTTCTTGTGCCTAAATACAGTAAATCACTTTTTTACCCCATTTTAAGTTTCATGGAATATGCTTCATGAGTTGATGCATTTAATTTTTGCATTGGCCAATTCTGATTTTTTGGCATCTTTTCAATAGTTTGTAACATTTTGGTAAAATGCTGTTGCTGAATGCCTCCTCGTATGTTAAGGCTATTAACACATGCTGCATGGATCTGATGAGAACTTACCTGTGGGAGCATACAAATACATGATAAGTGACACGAGAGAGAGATGAATTACTGCCATTGTTATCTGAACTCCTTCCACCTTATCTCGCTTCCCCCTATGTAGGCTGGCCAGTTCCTGCTAACCTACTGATAATCCATGATTCGTAGCCAATTTGGGCCAACAACAAAATGTGCGAACTTTAAAAGTATGTTGGGTAGTTCTACTTGAAAGGCAAATGGTCCGATTACCGATAGCGAAATTTTTGCAAGGTTACGTGCACTTGCAATAAGTTGTATTTAAACCTTTCATGCTAAATGAAGGCAAGCAAATTAATTTAATCATAGGTGTACAATCGAATGACTTTGAAATCATTGCAGCAAAATGGTGGATATGAATAAAATATTTTCTTAATGTTCAATATTTGAACTTAGCTTGTATTGCCAAAACTTTTTAACGTAGCTTATGTCGCTAAGACGCAGCTGCGTTTCGCTCAGTAGCTCTTCTTTAAATAAAAACGCATTTTGACACAAACGTTGTCGGAAAAGTGCTTTGGCGTGTTTTCACTGAGTCTTGCAGATTTCAGTTGCTCAGTAGATTACGTGAAAAAATTTTGCAAAATCCTTTGCTACAAAATAAATGCCAGAAGCTCTGCATCAAACCAAAGATAAAGCTACCCTTCACGCAGGGGGTTACGAGGGAAGCAAAGGAGGGACAATGCCCCGTGCGCCAAATGACTGGTGGTCCGAAAAGTCCCAACAATGTTGCAGGAATACAGTGCATTTGTTCTCAGGGGTTACCAAACTTGTTTCTTGCCCAGGACGCCATGTAACCTCGGCACACTCCTGCCTTCACAAGCCAGGCATGACTGCGAGAAGAAACAAGAAAAACCTTGATTAACTTGACAAAAACGCTAAAATTAAGTTTCGGATCACTTCGTCGTCTGAACAACAGTGAAGGAAACTGTGGTTATGAGTTAGAAGACCCATTCAAAGAATTATAAAGTTAATATCTTACGGAAGAACGAACGTCAACATGATTGTTGAAAGTAATTTAAACTTTGGTATTTGGAGTACAACGGAAGAGCTCGGAAAGGAAGTTGCCTCTGAATAACTGGTATAACAAGGCAGTTGTTTAAACTTCAGTCATTATTTTACGTTTTCCGAAGAAGTACATTATCGGTAATTTTTGCTTGCCGTGAAGCAATTTTTAATCGAATACTTTTGCAATATGGGATAATGCAACGCACCAACAAACTTCATAGCGATGAGTAGTTTCACCGGATTGGCGCTAAATTTTTAATATTACCTCCTCAAAAGAATAATCTTTTACACCAATCAGTCTAGACGTGGATCCTCAAAGGTATGCATGCCGATGTATACGTTACCACTAGTATTACTACAATTGCTGTAGAACGGAAGTTCTTAACCTTTTATAAATCTAGACCCCAAATGAACTCTCCAGTATGGTGCCATACCTCTTTCGTTTGACTGTCAAAAGAACCATCAGCATTTCTTTTGTTAGTTGCCAGCATGACTTTCAAAATAAAGATTAACAGGTTGAATTTGCTATACTGTGGATATAGATGTCTAGAAAGAGAATATGAAATAAAAATTATGAGCACCGGCAACTCTGTCATTTTTTGCAAAGAGCAAAACGAAATCGATAACGTACGCTCATAATATGGATCCCTTACCCCGAGAGGTATGGGTACCTTTGGTTAACAACCCTTCTTTAGAACGTCTATACCGTTTCGTAACGACTAAAACGTTTATTTTTTTAAATACAGCAAGGCTGTCCATTCTGTTGTTGCGTTTATTTGCTTTTTTGCCATATCTGCTTTTTCAAAATCTATATTAATGTATAAAGGAAAAAAGGTTAGATAGTTGAAAATACTTCAAAGAAATGTGCGCATGGGATAGCATATGCATATAATAGTATTAGGAAAGAAACACACCCAAACCTAAAGATTGCGCCTTGTATGAATTTCGTTTCCGTTCAGTTGAAAATTAGATAACGTCGGCTAAAGTCGGTGAAGCCAGGCAGACATCAAAAAGCAGAATAGATGTGCTTCAAAAGTTTATGTATGCACAGGGTTTTTTAAGGTATTTTAGGGACCCGATTCGGGTACGTAGTATCAGAGAAAATTATCATCGGGTCCCTAGAATCAGAGAAAATCGGGTCCCTACAGGTCGTACCTAACATTTTCCTTAAAAATACCCGGATGTATGTGTTGCGTTTCCTTCTGACAAATGTAATGGTGCCTAAAACCGGTTAGGGCTATATCTAAGGAGGTTGGAAGTAATGTCTCAAATGCGTCTTTTGCAAAGTTTTGGTTTGCAGTATGTAGTGGCGTCTGCACCCGATGTCACTTTGCAGTTTGTAAAAAAAAGTACAGAAGCGGAAATATGCGCCCAAACATTACATTTTATACGAGCGCTCGGACGCTCTTTCAGTGCCGCGTACTCGAACGTAGAACCATCACTAGCAGGAGAATTAACGAAGAAATTTTAAAACTTGGTGACGTAAACAAAGTTTTTAAACAAAGCGTCTTAAATTAAATTCTGTTTAAACACAGGAAACCAGCCAGGAGAGGCGATCCTCAGAGAAGCTGGTGGCTTGCATAAGTTCATGGGCTGGCCGAGAGCGTTGCTTACCGACAGCGGCGGGTTTCAGATGGTCTCGCTCGTCAAGCTGTCCGAGCTTTCGGAAGAAGGAGTCCAGTTCGCTCACCCGAAAGACGGATCGATAATGATGCTGTCTCCTGAAAAGTCCATGGCGATCCAGAACGCGATCGGGGCCGACATCATCATGCAGCTGGACGACGTGGTCAGCAGTACGACGACTGATCAGGGGAGGTTCAAAGAGGCGATGCACAGGTCCGTTCGGTGGCTGGACCGATGCATGACCGCCCACAAAAGATCCAACGAGCAGTTCCTTTTTCCCATCATCCAGGGCGGCTTGGACGAAGACCTTCGCAAGGAATGCCTGCGGGAGATGACCGCCCGAACTGTGCCCGGATATGCTGTTGGTGGCCTTAGCGGTGGTGAGTGCAAGGACGAGTTTTGGAAGATGGTGACAGTCAGCACGGACGGCCTGCCCCACAACAAGCCGCGATACTTGATGGGCGTGGGTTACACGGCGGACCTGATTGTTTGCGTGGCCTTGGGCTGTGACATGTTTGATTGCGTTTATCCTTCCAGGACTGCGCGCTTCGGCACAGCGCTCGTGCCGGAGGGTCAGCTTCTGCTGAAAAACGGACTGTACGCGACAGATTTTAAGCCAATTCAGGCCCGCTGCCCGTGCACAACGTGTAAGACGTACACCAGGGCGTACGTCCACCTCATGTTTAAGGTGAATCTCGCCAGCGCGTGCCACATGGTGACTGTGCACAATCTGACTTACCAGGCTTGCCTCATGACTGAGATCCGCAACGCGATTGTTGACGACAGGTTTCCCGCTTTCATCAAACAACGTTTTCAGAAGATTTACGGCAGCCCTTCCAACTATCCTCAGTGGGCGGTTGATGCGCTTGATTCAGTTGGAGTGCGGCTAAAATAAGGCTTGTTGACTGGAGCGTGAACATCTCAGCTGGGATTGTTGTCGGGAGAAATATAAAAGAAAAAACTATATGAGTTCAGGGTTGTTTTTTTGCCGCCAAGCGTAAGAATTTGATAAAAAAATCTTTTTGCGTCCGGTTCAAAGTCATTATTCCTTTTCTAGTCCTTTCTGACCTGTTCAACAACCACTATGCCAAGGATGTAGTCGAGGCCGCAACCTCCGGGATCGGTACTTTGTCAAAAGAACTCAGACAGAGACCTGAATGTTGGAGACCGTTAAGTGACTCGAAACTTGAAAATTTGGCAATGTCACTAAAAAATTTTTACTTCACATTTTCACCAAAATTGCAAGTGAAGAAAGCAGAGCCCAGTCGACTGATTCCTGAAAAACTTACAGCAAACCTCATGCTTTCAATTGCCAAAATTTTTTAACCAATTTTTGAATAAACGTCACCACAATTTCCAAGCTGTTTTTTCGACTTATTGCATTTTTCCCACCTTTTTTGCTTTTCCTCACCCGAAAACATGAAAGACACTGAACAGTTTGAATGATAGAACCTTTTCCAAGCTATAACGATATTCTAGAGCAGTGATTCTCAACGTGGTCCTGGTGGAACACCGGTGGTCCACCTGGAATTGCTAGTGGTGCGCAGAGAGCTCCATAAACCCTGGTAAAATGTTGACTGGCCTATGTGCAATACAGTTTCGACTTGTTGTTGAGCCCTTGATTGGCTTTCTCGCGTTTGTGGTTGGCAAGTTATAACAAAAAGATTAATTTTTGTTTGTTGTTTTAAGGCCGTAATTTCCTGACCACAAACGCTAGAAGGCCAATGAGGGCTTAAAAGATGCGCATTTTAGCCTAGTTTCATTAAAAAACAAAGAACTACCCCTAGGGATTGGAGCCCTGGGTCAGGTAACCTTGGCCAAACAAGCCTAAAGGGATACTCCCACTTAATGTGTCACCCCTAAACAAGCTCAAATCCAAAACCTCGAAATTTCTTTTTTATCGAAGGTAGTCTAACGGGATTTTTGAGGCTTTCCACAGCTCTCTAGCTCGATCGGCTGGCGAGCCGTGGTTGAAAGTGTCGAGGAAACTCCTTCCGCCAAAATTTTGGCTCGCGCGGGATTCAAAAGGTGAAGGGGCAAGTTAAAAAGGAGAACTCTGCGGCAGGAATGAAGCACTTTGCCCTAACTGACTTCCACGACAACACTGAAGAAGTTGGAAAAAGAGCAACACTAATGGCCAACAACGTCATACTCATAAAAAACTAGTTAAGCACGGATGAGACGTCATCAAAAATACAGAGGATATGTCACAAACTTTTGCCTCAATTCTCTCCAAGCTCTTAGCGATTGCCGAACCAGTGGAAAGACGCATCTTTAAATCTCGCACTTACCCAACTTCAGGCAAAAACGGCCAATGCAAGCTACATAATTAAACCTGCGGAACTGCGTTTTATAAATGATGAACTTGCTTTGAGAGTGTTACCGCAAAAATATAACTCCCATCTACACAGGGATGTAGAGCTAACAAAACAGGTGTGGGAACGCAGCCAAAAAACTAGCCATTTTAAAACAGCTTCAAACTCATTTTAAAGCAAAACGTGAAAAAGGTGTGGGAACGCCGTTCCCACGCGTTCCCGCCCCACTACACCCCTGCATATACCGGAAGTGACCAGCGGCTCCTATCAGAATGACCGAATTTTCGGCGCTGGGAAATGATGTCGCAGCAATGACGAATTGTGAACAGTCATTTCGACAAGCTAAATGTAATTCGATGATATTCAGCAATTTCAAGAAATTGGACAAATACTTTAATTTTAACATGCAGATCAGAGTTGTGAAAAAAGCGGTAACTTACGCACTGTTTGCAGCAGACACAAACGTCGATTGTCTCGAGAATCTATCGTAGTGAATACTTCTCGAAAGGTGACATTAAAGAGTGCAATGGAGTATTTCTAAAAAGATAATATGTTTTCTCGAACAATCAAACTTACTGGTCAAACGCGGCTGGTTCGGATCCTTGTTTGTTCTTTCTGTATTTTAAGTACCGTATAAAAAAGCGTGTTTCGATCCTCAATTTATAAGTTGCGTAAAACAAGGAACATGGGCAGCGTACAAAGACAGCTCGCTTCTATGAATGTCAGAACGCTTAGTTGCCCCTCCCCCAAGTCAAAGTGGAAATTATTCCAAGTATCTTCCACAGGCTCTGAGCAAACTACAATCCAGCAAAGCTTTAACGTGTACATTCAGTGGTTGAGGCCGGATTGCTGGTCTTCAATGGAACTGATAGCTCAGGATTTTTGCTGTTTAGTGTCATTTCCGCGGGCTTTATTGAGGCATGCGCAGAACATTTGAATGCAGAGAAGTAAGCAACTGCAGTGGCGCAACCAGGAATTTTTTTCGGGGGGCAGTCACCGCCGGTGTCAGAGTTGAATGTTGAACTATTTTGCGCAAAGATCATTTCGATGTCACAGCTCAATTTCTGATCTACTGCAACAAGATATGACGTTAAATGTCTTCTACCAGTCGGCATCAATAAATTTTGACAAGCAAATGTTTGCTTTAACAGTGATCAATAATCATTATCAAGCAGTTGTTAACTAAACAGTTTTCAGTGAATGCTGAGTAGCGGAAAGCCAAGCGCCATGTAGGGCGGTCCTCGAGAATGTCATTAATTATGCCTATTTAACAATTCAAAGCCAAATAAAACTACGCACGTGGATTCATAGAAAAAATCAGTGGTTGCCAATAGCATAATTTTTATTTTACAAAATAACTGCGAGCACCATTGCATCATGAAATTTAGTCAGTGTTTTTTTTTAGAACTCGTCGATAACCACCTCGGGATAAACTGTCACATAATGGTTAATCATCAGAAGAGCAAATCCATGAAGACCGCCTTGTGACCTGTTCCATACTGCTGTGTAGATAGGCTAGCAGCTGTCGAAGTGCTGAAAAAGAACGTTCACATGTTGCTGTTGTGACTGGTAACCTTGTAAAAAAGTGCAACAATGTGTGAATGTCGGGGAAAGAGAAAAGCTCACAAACAGCTATTGTCTCCACAATTCTTGCCGGCAACTCAGACTTTGGAACAGTGGATCAGTGAAACATCCATCTATCATATTCTGCTTTCAAAACTGACGAAGAAGAGTCAACGTCACGGCTGTACATGCCCAAAGTGTCTTGGAGAGTAAAAAGCTGCCAAGTTTAAGGAAAGCAGGAATCAAATACTGACACTTCCAAGGGCGTACGCAAGGGGGGGGGTTGGGGTTAAACCCCCCCTTGAGCTTGATATTTTACGAAAACTTTATTACCTGCGCAAAGGAGATCAACTGTTTTCGCATACTTTTGCTTGTTAGTTTGTCGACTTAATGCAAATACCATGGCATAAATTTGCATGCAAATTTCAAGGAACATTGTAAATGGTCCAAAAAGTAGTAATTATGTTTTGGTGGGAATTCGGGCTATCGCCTGCGTCAAAAACCACCTCACCACTTTTTGCAAACCCTCCATCCACTACGCATGTTTAAGATTGTGTTCCGCG